>ERZ772910.1088-NODE-1088-length-14244-cov-4.000987_pt1 | contig 14244 bp, 9 predicted proteins | sample MGYA00511357_ERZ772910 | MGnify/ENA primary metagenome ERZ772910 (study PRJEB29015, sample SAMEA2738096) | human oral metagenome | biome: human oral; feature: human-associated habitat; material: saliva | place: China | collected 2193 ... | reverse complement strand
ACCACTGCCATCACGGAACTGGCCACCACCAACGGCGTCAGACTGATTCCGATTGAGGGAAAGATCAGAGAGCAGATCTTAAAGGACGACCCTTATTACAAGGCCTTTACGATTCCGAAGGGAACGTACCCGGGGCAGGAAGAGGACATCGCAACCATAGCGGTAGAAGCCACCGTTGTGGTCAGTGCCGATGCCAATCCCCATCTGGTTTATCAACTGACTGCGGCAATTTTCGATCATGCGAAGGAAATTGCCAAAGAAAACGCAAGGGGGGAGGAGCTCGACGTGGAGAAGGCGGCTTCCGTGAAAACAGTGCCCTATCACGACGGGGCAGCCAAATATTACGAAGAAAAAGGTTATCAGGTAAGGACAAAGGAGTAAGCAGTAGTGGATCAGGAAATACAGAATCGCGAACAGATGCAAAAGGAGATCGATGCCCTGATGCGGAAGTACGATCGTGAATCCAATACACGGATCTGGAAGGGAAGGCCCGGACTCGTCGTGAAGGGAATCATGATCCTGTTTTCCCTCTGGTGCATCTATGTCACGCTTTTTGCCACCTTTTTGGAAGAAATCAGGCTGACGTCCTTTCTGGGGGTCATCATCTTAATGGGCTTTTTGTTGTATCCGGCAAAAAAGAGCCTGAAAATGAAGGCAAACACCATGCCGCCCGGAGACATCCTCTTCATGGTGATCGGCAGCGGCGCCTTCTTCTACTATGCCGCTCAGGCGGAGAAAATCGTGAACCAGGGCACGCATTTCACCTGGCTTCAGATTGGCATCGGGATCATCGGTCTTGCCGCCCTCATTGAGGTCACCAGACGTTGTGTGGGGCTTCCGATTCTCATTGTGGCAGGGTTTTTTATGATTTATGCACTCAGTGTCGGGCTCACCAATCCCTCTTTCCCCGGCAGGGTGAGGTATCTGGTGCGGAACCTTTTCTATACGAAGGAGGGGATTTTCTCCACTCCAGTTAACGTCTGCTCGAAGTTCATTGTGGTCTTTATCATCTTCGGTGCCTTTTTAGAGAGAACCGGGATTTCCAATTTCTTTATTTCACTGGCAAACTGTATCGCCGGACGATTTGCGGGAGGACCGGCAAAGGTGGCGGTCATTTCCTCCGCCCTCTGCGGCATGGTCTCCGGTTCTTCGGTGGGGAATACGGTCACCACAGGAGCGGTCACCATTCCGATGATGAAAAAAACGGGTTACCGGCCTGAATTTGCCGGAGCCGTAGAAGCGGCAGCCTCGACCGGCGGGCAGATCATGCCGCCGATCATGGGAGCGGCAGCCTTCCTGATGGCGGACTTCATCGGAGTGCCTTATTCGGATATCATCGGAAGAGCGATTCTTCCTGCCGTCCTATATTTTGGAGGGATCTTCATCTCCGTGCATTTGGAGGCAAAAAAGCTCGGGCTTTCCGGAATTCCGAAAGAAGAGCTGCCGAAATTTTCGAAGCTGATTCGGAAAGCATACCTGCTCCTTCCGCTGGTTGCGCTGGTTGTCTGGGTCTCCGGCAACTATATGACGATGCAGAAGGCGGCGTCTCTGGCCATTCTCCTGTCGATCGGCGTGAGCCTTTTGGATAAAGAAAACCGCATTACGCCCACGAAGATTCTCGATGCGCTGGAATCCGGAGGAAAGAGCGCCATCACGGTGGGAGCAGCCTGCGGTGTGGCGGGAATCATCTCCGGTTGCATCACGATGACAGGGCTTGCCAACGACCTGATCAATGCCATTGTGGGACTGGCAGGAGAGCGGCTGATCGTGGCGCTGCTTTTGACGATGCTTTGTTGCATTGTACTAGGAATGGGCGTTCCAACCACGGCGAATTACTGCATCATGGCAGCGACGACCGCACCGATTCTCATTCGGATGAACGTGCCAGCGATGGCAGCGCATTTCTTTGTTTTCTATTTCGGAATTGTGGCGGACATCACGCCGCCGGTGGCGCTGGCTGCCTATGCCGGCAGTGCCATCGCCAAGAGCAATCCGATGAAGACAGCCTTCAATGCATCTAAACTGGCGATTGCCGCCTTCATCGTACCGTTCATTTTCTGCTTCAGTCCTGCGATGTTGTTAATCGGAACGACAGCGCCGGAGGTCATCCAGATTGTAACGACCTCCTTTATCGGCATTTTTGCGGTCGCAGCGGCACTGGAGGGTTACTGCTTTGCAAAAATCCCGCTTTTGATGCGTCTTCTGCTGGCAGCAGGAGGACTGATGCTGATCTACCCGGGAGCACTGACCGACCTGGGCGGGTTGGGACTGGTTGCAGGCAACCTGGTCCTACTGTTTTGGATGGGAAAAAAGCAAAAACGACAGGGGGAGAAAAATGTCTGATCGGAAGATACCGGTGATTACCATTTCCAGAGAGTACGGCGCCTTTGGAAGAACGATCGCGCAGAAGGTAGCGGATCTGCTGTCCTTGCCCCTGTACGGGCGGGATGAAATCATCAAAAAAGTCGCAAAAGAAAGCGGCTATGCCGAGGAAGATATCCGGAAGGAAAGCGAGCAGATGTCAAGGGGAGCCAGATGGATGAACACCTTCTTGAACAATGCTGCGGTTTATTCCAGTTCCTATGACGAGATTTTTAAGGCACAGAGAGAGGTGATTTTAGAACTGGCCCAAACTCCCTGCATCATTCTGGGCAGATGCGGGGGACATATTTTGAGCGAAGAAGGCATTCCGGGCTTTCATGTGTTTCTTTTTGCAGACAGAAAGACCCGCCTTGCCCGTGCCGCACAGCTGCCGGAAAACCAGGGACATACCGGGAGGGATTTGGAGAGGCTGGTCAATAAGCGCGAAGAGGGCAGAGAGAATTATTACCGTCAATACACCGGCTGCCCGATGGGAGATGCGCGGAATTATCACCTGAGTCTGGACACCGGAAGGATTCCGCAGGATGTTTGTGCGCAGATGATTGTGACTGCTGTCCAAAGCGAACAGAGATGACATTACAGCAGCTGATCTATGCCGTAACGGTTTCGGAAAAGAGTTCCATGTCTCAGGCGTCCCAGGCGCTCTTCATCTCGCAGTCTTCCCTGTCTGCGGGGATTCAGAATCTGGAAAAGGAAATCGGGATTTCGCTGTTTCACCGGACCAATCGAGGGATTCTGCCGACGGAGGAGGGAGAGGAATTTCTCATCTATGCCAGGCAGATCGTCAAAGACTACCGCCTCACAGAGGAGAAATTCGTCCTAAAACAGGTCAGCAAAAAGAACTTCAGTGTGTCCACACAGCATTACACTTTTGCGGTGAGCGCTTTTATCGAGGTGGCGAAGGACTGTTCGCCGGACGAGTATGCCTTTGGCATCTATGAATGCAAAACGGCGGAGATCATCGAGCACGTGCGCCATTACAAGAGCGAAATCGGCGTGCTGTATCTGGATGATTTTAACCGGGAAATCATGACCAAGCTGTTGCAGGAAAACGAGCTGGACTTTACGGAGCTCTTTCCCTGCAAGGTCTACGCCTTCATGGCAACATCCAACCCGCTTGCATCCCGCAAGTCGGTGAGTTTAGAGGATCTCCAGCCCTATCCCTGTCTTTCCTTCGATCAGGGAGAGAACAGGGCTTTTTATCTGGCGGAAGAAGTCTATGCGACCTATAACTACAGACAGCTGATCAAAGCCTCCGACCGGGCGACCATGCTCAACCTGATGGTGGGGCTAAACGGCTATACCCTCTGTTCCGGCATCATCTGCGAAGAGCTGAACGGTCCGGAGTACACGGTGGTGCCTCTTGAGAGCGATAAAATCATGCACATCGGCTATATCAAGAGAAGAGATTCCAGACTCAGTTCTCTCGGGCAAAAATACATCCGTGCCCTGCAAAAATCCAAGCCCCTGTAGATGAAATCATTCTCCGTCAAAGTCATTCTATCCGTTTCACATAGATTCAACAGAACCATTTCCTCTGTCAGTCTTATGATAAGAGAGCTTCCAGATCTATTTCAAACATTCTCTTCCAGGGAAGGGTAAGACGACGGATCTGAATCCGGTCCGCCAGGGAAGAGAGCTCTGTTTTTATCCTGATCTGCAGTTCTGCAAGAATCAGGTCTCTCACTTCCCCCTCCTCTTCTCCAGTGAAAAAATAGTCAAAACCAAGCGGAGGGATTTTCTTTGTCACGCACTGTCGAACATCCGCCTGATAGCAGGCGTCCTCGATGTAGCGGGAGATCAGAAAGTTCCGCCTCTGCGCTTCTGCCGCCGGGTCCTGAAAGAGCCCCTGTTCTCCATAGAGGAAGGCACAGACGCCCATGGCGATGGCACAGCCCATGGTGTTGGCGTTGGTGTTCCAACCGGCATATCCCTGCAAGTCCATCAGAAGGTGATCGGCGTCCAAGATGCGGATCAGATCCAGATCGCCGCCGTTGGCATAAGCGTTGTCTGCCACCGTCACCACCTTTCCGGCACTTCGCATTCTTTGGATGAAGGAAAGCATTTCCGGAAAATTCCGTTCTGCGAAATAGGAGGGAGAACGGGAAGGCTGTGACCAGGCTTCTTCCATGGAACCGGACGCGGCGGTTTCCAGCAAAACGATATCCGCCTCTGCACAGGTATCCGCCGTGACACAGCCTGCAGAGTGTAGTTGATAAGAAGTGGTGGCGGAAAGAGGAAGCCCCTCGTAAAGCGGGATCAGAGAACGCGCACCGTCGGTCAGATATTTTACATAGACCTTCGGGAGGAGTCCGTGATGTTTCAGGAGAATGCGGCAAAGCAGGGTGAGCGCAATTTCATCAGAACCCGGATACATCATGGCTCTTTCAGTCAGGCCAAGCGTAAGGATGCGCCTGCGGATTTCCTCCTGGTCCATTGCCGGGAATCCGAACCGCATGGAATCGTCCTGCGGGAAAACGATGGATTCCAAAATCCCTTCTTTCACCAATTCCAGCGCCTGAAGGGAAAGCTGTTTATTGAGCGCCCTGCGCGCCAGATAATCCTCCAAACAGGTTTCAAAGTCGCTGCTCAAGCAGGGTTCAGGGTCTTGCGAGTCTCCATCGTCCAAGGAAGAAGCGGAGACAGGTTCGGCAGAGGAGGTGCCAGCCGGGGCAAAGAAAAAAGAAGCACCGCTTTCTTCCTTTCCGGAAGCGGCGGAGGTAAGCCCGGCAGGAGAGGGGAGATCGGAAGCACTTACCGGCTTTGTTTCCGGAGAGGTGAGGCCTGCGAGCGCCCGGTGCATCAAGGCGCCCCTTGCATGGATGGCGCTGCCGAATCTCTCGTAATAATCCGGCTCTTCATCGTCGCTGCTATAGGCGGGACAACGCATCACCGTGGCAAAGGCGTAGATGGGAAGGGCGGGATATTTTTCTTTCAGTTCCCGGATCAGATGCAGGCGTGAAAAGAGAGTTTCCGTTTTCAGATGATGCAATCTGGAGGGAATCAGCCCCCCATACAAAAGCATGTCAAGGGAGAGCAGGAGCGCATCCGCATCCTTAGCCTTTTCAAATAAAAAGTCGGACAGGACGGAAAAGTCCGCAGGCTTCTTTTTGTGACCGAGTTTCCGGGGTAAAAGAATCTGCACCTTGTCAGCGGGAAACAGCCTTCCCGGAAAGGCGGCATTGCAGGGACGTTCATCCAGGGGGAGGAGAAGGATCTTCATCGTTTAAGCAGTCTTCCTTTCTGTAAGAGTCTTTACCTTCCGATTATCAATCTTGTAAATGGTGAGCAGATCAAAGAGCAGACTGCTGTCTTTCGGATAGGAGAAAAAACGCGGCTCCCAGACGGGAGCAAATTTCTCTTTATAGTTTCGCAGTCCGGAGAAGGAATAGAAGCGGTTGGTGAAGGCGTAGACCAGATAAGCAATTTTTTCCTGAAAAAAACTGTGCTCTTCCATACCGACCCTGGAGAGGGGGGCCATCCCCAAATCAAAAGCCTTGACGCCCTTATCCTTCAAATAAAGAAACATCTGCACGAACAGATAGTCCATGATCCCGTTGCTCTCGGTTTCCGGGTTGTACCGCATCAAATCCACACTGGAATCTACCTCCGAATTGCAGACAAGAAAGTTGGAGAAGGCCTGTACCCGTCCTTCCGCATCCAGAACGCAGGCGATGGGGGAGAGACGGAGATAGTCTCTGTCAAAGAAGCCGAGCGAAAATCCCTTCTCCTGCCGGTCTCCCAGCCATGAGGAAGAAATATGTTCCAGGTCGTCCATAAAGGCATCGGAAAAAGGAGGTTCTTTCACGGTAAAGGAGTACCCCTTATTCTCCACCTTATTGACGGCGGCACGGAATTTTCTCCCGGATTTTCCCGTGAGCGTAAAGGTGGAAAGATCCACCTTGGCGCTTTCGCCGAATTTCATGAATTCGTATCCGTAATTGTGCAGCAGCAGCGTCACTTCCACTCCCGTTTCGTAAAAGAGGGGAATCAGATTCTGTTCCTCCGCCCGGTGCAGGAAGTCGGCAAGGGCAAAGGGCCAAAAATCAGGGTCTCCTATGGGATCTCCCATCACCACCGCCCTGCCGTCCTCCAGAGCAAATTGGAAGGCGGTTCGGTCGATCCCGTCCTCCCGGTAATAGTACAGGAGTTTATCTCCAAGATAAGCAAGCGAAGCGTCCGGGTTGGGATTGGTGAAACCCTGCAGGAAATCATCGAAACGCTCTTTCTGAAACGGCTCGCCGAACGAGAGATGTCGCTTCCCAGCCAGAAAAACGGCAGCGGCATAGCAGAGAAAAGGAAGCAGAAGATAAAGAAAGGCATGGACGAAGTTCTCCAGAAAGGAAGCAAAATAGTGCGGTCTTTGCATGCTCTGTGCGGAAACGGTGAAATTCTCGTGAAAGAGCAGAAAGCCAAGGCTCTCCTTCCCGCCTGCTCCTCCGGAAAGATAAAGGAGGAAGAGGGTGAGGAGGAAGCTTCCCACAATATAACCGAAGTCTTTCAGCCGGTCTTCGGGAGAATAAAAGAAGTGGGTTCTGCAAAGGGTCTTGCGCTGCAGATAAAGGAGGAGAAGGAGGAAGAGCAGGTAAAGGCTGCTAAAGAGAGAAATGCCGTCCAGGTTGATATAGAAAAGAGTCAGCAGGCAAAGAATCAGGGAAAACGGTTTGGCAAAGGCAGCCTTTCTGCGGATCATTCTGCCCAGTAAAAAGAAAAGACTCCCGAAAAGGAAGCAGGGATATTGGTAGAGCAGCTGTCCCTTAATCGGATCCATCCGCCCCAGGAGGGGGAGAGAGTGGATTTCCGAGGGGAGAATGGAGGTTGCCATCAGGAAGAAGCCAAAAAAATTTGTCATAAAGTGGCTGATGCTCTGTCCGAGCAGAGCAGCCATTTTTTGGGGAAGCCCCTGGAATTTATCGTTGATCTGTTTCCCCATGCTCTTCAGGAAGAAGATCAGACCGATAAAGAAGGGGATGATGTAGTAAAAAATGCGGAAAAGCAGCAGCCAGGAAGCAGCCTCATTCTGGTTGATAGAGAAATGCAGCAGACCGCTGATCATCATCAAATCGAAGCTGCCCAGGCTTCCCGGAATCATGGATACCATGCCGATACAGATAGAAATCAGGAAGAGAGGTGCAATGTTCAGGATAGAAACCGGGTAACCGAGGATTCTGCCGATGGAAAAGAAAAACAGGGTGACACAGCCCCAGTCCAGAAGAGAAGCGCAGATCAAAGCCCTCACCCGATGGGCATGCAGATTGCCGAAGAAGGATATTTTTTTCCTGGAAGAAACAAAGAGCAGTGCCGGCAGAATCAAAGACGCCAGAAGCAGGACAATGAGATAGGGATAAAGCACACGGTTGCCCGGTGCGAAAATCACCAGGAAAAGAGAGAGAAAAGAATAAACGGAAAGTCCCGACATGAAGTAAGGAATGACGCGGGAGATCCCCTTCATGGTTTCCCCCTCTCTGTCCTTCTCTGAAAAGTAGCTGTAGCGAAGGCCTACATCCACCAGACCGGCAAAGCCGATCAGGTTGTTGAGCGAATTGATGGTCCAGCTGTTTTCGATCAGCTTCCCCGGGCGAATCTGTTTTTGAAGTTCTTTGGTTAGAACATAATCATAGAGCATCATAGGGGAAACGGAAAGCAGGCCGCAAAGGAAGAGAGATGCAACTTGCAGGAAAGAGAGTCTGCGCAAGATCTGTCCCACTGCGGCGGGAGAAATGGTCTTGCCCATCCGACTCAGTTCCATCAGAACGAGGACGAGGATGCTGAGAAACAGAAGGCCCTTCAACACATTCTGCCATTTTTTGAAAAAAGGTACGATTCGGTTCATGTCAATGCTCCTTAAAAAATATAGCGTTCATACATGCCGAGATAGCTGTGATCCTCGGCTAAGTTACGGACAAGACTGCGGATCTTAAGCGGGTCATCGGTGATGATCCCGTTTACCGGGCTTTGCAGGTATTTGAGAATCTTGTCTCTCTCGTCAATCGTCCATACGAAGACTTGCTTGTGTTCTTTCTCCGCCTCCTTCATGAGAACAGGGCGGTAGGAGGAATCCTCGATCGCATAGAAATCCACCCCCTTTGTAGGAAAATCACCAAACTGAAGCGGAATCACGACACCGGTGTTCCATTTCGGATCCTCTTTCTCGATTTCTTCCATCAGCGGAATATCGAGCGACATCAGGTCGTTCTCCGATCCCACCCCGTATTCTCTCAGTTTGCTTAAAAGAATTTTGGGAAAGTTGGAAGGCTCTCTCCCGGTCGGCTTGATCTCGATAAGAAGCGGTATATGCAGTTCCTGCGCCTTTTTGACAAAGGCCTCAAAACTGGGGATAGGAGCGGTGGTGCCGTTTTCGTGCAGAGTCATGGAGGTCAGCTCCCGCAAGGTACAGTCCGATACCCGCTTTCTCACGCCGGTCAAACGGTGTAAGTTGAAATCGTGCATGACCGCAAAATCGTTGTCCTTTGTCAGCTGAATGTCCAGCTCGACCCGGTCTGCCCCCGCTTTTTTGGCAGCTTCCAGCGAGGAAAGGGTATTTTCCACCGCATGTTCGGTGTAACCCCTGTGCGCAATGATCTGCAAATTCGTATTGACGTCGCTCCCCAGGAAATCGAAGAGAGAGGAAATACCGTATCCGATCATAAGGAGAAGAGCGGCGAAAACACTCCACTTCCCATATTTCCTTGTGGTAACAAAATGGGACTCCCCCGGAAGATTCTCATCCGGCAGCGTATTGACGAGGAGAGACAGGACTCCTATTTTGGACAGAACGACAAAAAAGAACCGGATAAAGCGAAAGATCAGATACAGGAGGAAATGCAAAATCTTGATCTGACCGGACGGATCAAAGAAGGTAAAGAGAAAGACCATGAGCAGAAGAAGGCCATTGCTTAAAATGCCGAGCAAAAATTCAAATACCGAAATGGTGAACAGCAGTCGCAGACAGCCTTTTTTTGTATAACGAAAGCTTTCTTTCAGGGAAAGGCGGAATTTCTGATTTTTCATTCCCATGAGCGGCACGGTGTAAATCATGCGCAGATTGATATAGATGAAAAATAGAGAAAACAAAAAAACCGAAATGCTGCCGATCGCAGTCTTCTCCAGTTCCTCTGTAATAAAATCCGGAACCTGAAAGGAACTCATCAGCGAAGAGTGTAACAGGATGCCGGAAACAGGAACGGTACACAGGATATAAAGAAGAAAGAGGGGGAAATTGGCGAAACTGAGATCCCGCAGTCTGGTAAAGGAATGCAGGAGAATCTGCCGGTATGAAATTTGCTTGCCCTCTCTGGCTGCAAAAATGACCTGCACCAGGGTGAATACTTCTATAAAAAAGAAAAAGGCAAAGATCAGTGCAAAGAGGAGAGCAAGGGCGAGATTCTCCGGATTGGAAAAAAAATAGCGGAAATTGTATTGATCAATACTCGGCAGGTCGGAAAGCACAAGAATGAGTTGAAAGAGGGACCTTAAAACCTCCTTGCCGATCAGTGTCGCCATTTGCAAAAAGATGGCGGTGGATAGGAATAACGCCTTATGCCGGTTGCAAAAGGCAAGGGTTCCGAATATATTCTTCCACAATCCGACTTTTTTTTGCATAGAAATCTCCGATCAACCTTTCCTGTGTCCAAGCAATCAACCATTTCAACCGGACGAGGTGGTATGAAAGGAGAGACTCTCTTCTGCCACTGCGGTCGCCACTAAGAAACATCCTATCGGAAGAATGTGAAGAAAACAAGAAAGGGGTTTGAAAATTTTGTGTTTTCGACGTTACTGATTTTATTTTTTAGCAAGATAAAAAAATGATGGCCTTCTGAAAATTCAGGGGGAGAGTTTTATGAAGTTTTGGGAATCGCTTGCGTCACTTCTCTTCGATGTGATAGAACGAAGTCAAAAGATACGATCGGATCAGCAATCGGATAGGGACGAAATGGTTGCGATCGTATCCGTGGCAAAGGGAGCATCCCGGGCGGAAAGAATCGCCACAGGGAGCTCAGACAGAACAGGAGGCTAATGTGAAAGCACATGAAATTCTGAATAATCCTTTTTTAAACAAGGGTACAGCCTTTACGGTGGAAGAGAGAAAGAAGTTTGGACTGATCGGGCTTTTACCGCCCCATGTACAGACGATTGAGGAGCAGGCGGCGGAAACCTATGCGCAGATGCAAAAAAAGAACGGAAATCTGGAAAAGCGTCTCTTTCTCATGCAGATCTTTAACACCAATCGCACTCTTTTTTACTATCTGTTTTCGAAACATCTGGCGGAATTCAATCCCATTGTTTACGATCCGACGATCGCGGAGACCATCGAAGGCTATAGCGATCTCTTTGTAGATCCGCAGTACGCCGCTTATCTGGACATCAATCATCCGGAAAATATTGAAGAAACCCTGAAAAATGCAGCCGGAGACAGAGAGATCAGACTCATCGTGGTAACGGATGCGGAGGGAATCTTAGGCATTGGCGACTGGGGAACCAACGGTGTGGATATTTCCGTCGGCAAGCTTATGATCTATACCGGGGCAGCAGGAATCGACCCTTCCTATGTGCTTCCGCTTGTCATTGATGCGGGAACCAACCGGGAAGAATTGAGGAATAACCCGAATTATCTAGGCAATCGCCACGAGCGCGTGCGCGGAGAGAGGTATTACGACTTTATTGATCAATTCGTGCAGACGGCGGAACGTCTTTTCCCGAAACTGTATCTGCACTGGGAAGACTTCGGACGCTCCAATGCAGCAAACATTCTGGAAAAATACCGCAAAAAGATTCCGACCTTCAACGATGACATTCAAGGGACAGGCATCGTCACTCTGGGAGGTGTTTTTGCAGCAATGGCCATCACCGGGCAGAAACTCACCGATCAGGTTTATCTCTGCTTCGGTGGAGGCACGGCAGGAGCAGGAATCGCGGATCGCGTTCTCCGCGAGATGATCAGGGAAGGCCTCTCCGAAGAAGAAGCCTACAAACACTTCTTTATGGTGGACAAGCAGGGGCTTCTCTTTGATGATATGGATGATTTGACACCGCAGCAGAGACCGTTTGCCAAGAAGCGTTCGGATTTCCCTCAGGCGGACAGACTGACCGATCTGGCGGAAGTCGTGAGAACGGTAGGTGCAACGATCTTAGTAGGAACTTCGACGCAGCCGGGTACCTTCACGAAGGAAGTGGTAGAGGCGATGTGTAAAAATACGGAACGCCCTTGCATCTTCCCGCTCTCTAATCCGACCAAGTTGGCAGAAGCGACGGCAAAAGATTTGATTACCTGGTCAGACGGCAAAGCCTTTGTAGCAACCGGGATTCCTGCCGATACCGTTTCTTATAAAGGGGTGGATTACGTGATCGGACAGGCCAATAATGCACTCATTTATCCGGGACTTGGGCTTGGAATGCTGGCATCGGAGGCAAGTCTTCTGACAGATGAAATGATCGCGGCGGCAGCCGATTCCCTCTCCGGAATTACCGATATCACGAAGCCGGGCGCTCCTGTGCTTCCACCCTTCAAATATGTGGGAGAGGTCTCTATTAAGGTGGCGGAGGCCGTTGCGAAAAAGGCACAGGAACAGGGCCTTGCCAGAGCAAAGGAAGACGATATGGATAAGGCGGTCAGGGAATTCAAGTGGTTCCCGCAGTATCAGTAGGAGGTTATATGTCTGTATTTCTGACATCCATTCAGAGCATCATCCCGATCATTGTGATTATTGTCCTCGGATATATCCTGCAGACCCGTGGCTGGTTTGCGGACAGCTTCGGGGGGAATCTGTCTCGATTGATTATGAATGTAGCGCTGCCCGTCTCGATCTTCGTTTCGGTTTTAAAATATCTGACGGTAGACAAGCTGGTGCAGCTGTCGGGTGGCCTTCTTTATACCTTTGGAGCTTTTATCCTGACTTATCTGTTTGCCTTCCTCGCCGTCAAGCTGTTTCGTGTACGGCCGGGAAGACGGGCGACCATGATCAATACTTTTGTCAATGCCAACACCATTTTCATCGGGCTTCCGCTGAACGTCGCACTGTTTGGGGACGAGGCGCTTCCTTATTTCCTGATCTACTATATCACCAACACGATTTCCACCTGGACCTTGGGCGTCTATCTCATGACCAGTGACAGCAAGAATGGTGAAAAAAAGGCGGCGCAGAAGTTCAACTGGAAAAAGCTCCTTCCGGCGCCGCTGGTGGGATTTCTGGTTGCCCTGGTTTTCCTTTTATTGCGCATTCCGGTACCTGCCTTTGCAAGCAGCACACTGACCTATATCGGGAATCTGGTCACGCCGCTGTCTCTTATTTATATCGGCATCATCCTGGCCAAGGCGGGGCTTGGCAGCATCCACCTGGACAGGGACACCGTGGTTACCCTGGTCGGACGTTTTGTCCTTGCTCCGGTGATCATGTATTTGCTCCTTGTGTTTCTGGGTAAAAATCTACCCGCACAGGAGTTCAAAACCTTTGTGGTGCAGGCGGCCGCTCCGGCACTGGCAGTTTTGCCGATTCTGGCTACACAGGGAGATGGCGATGTAGAGTTCTCAACGAATATTGTTACCATCAGTACCGTCCTCTTCGTGGCGGTCGTTCCGATCGTGGTGACCCTCTTAGGGTAAGCCGAAGATCGCTACTGGCAAACAAATCAGAGGCCGGGATAAGAAGATCGCCACATACAAACAAGTGAGAGGCCGGGAAAAGAAGATTTCCGGTTTCAGAAAAAAGTGGAAAGAAGCAAAAGAGCGCCTGATCGAAAGGGCGCTCTTTTTGCCGTTGGCAAGACTGCAAATTTAGGCTGCAGAGGAGGAGAAGAACGGTTTTTTTGACGAGAAAGCTTAAAATACAAGGACATAAAAACGAAAAATCGAAAAAAAATCAATGAAAAAAGGAAAATATTCACTTGTCATTTTAACTCATTGTGATACAATAAACCGATTGCAAACAATTATTTTGCAATAAGGGATGGTGATATTGGAAATCCATGGGAGGGGATTATGAAAGCAAAGAGAAGAGTATGTGCACTTCTATTTTCTGCACTTATGATTTGGCAAGGTTTTATGATTGTAAATGCTGAAGGCGCAGCGGCTGCGGATGCAAATGGCGGTGAAGGGGTCGGAACAGAGATTGCGACAGTCACACCGGGAAGCGATGATGCTGTCGGCAACGGCGCCATCACGCAGGGGGGAACTGGAAATGGAAGCGGGACGACAGCGCCGGGAGTTTCCCCTAGTGAGGGATCCGCACAACAAGATCGTGGAACATCCGCACAGACAGGAGCAGGTGACGGCACCGCAACCGAAAGTGCTGTTCCCAGCGGGGCACCGGCGAGTCCAGCGGAAGCAGGAGCTCCGGTGACATCCGTGAGTTCGTTGGCAGCGGGAGCTGCGGTGACACCTGCGAGTCCGTCGGCACCAGGAGAGACAGCCGCGGTCGCCGGAGCTGTGCGGTCACAACATCAGGGGGAGCGCCGCGATGACATCATCCAGCATGCGGACATTTACTTGGATGGAAACAACCCGGTAAAATTGGAAGACAAGTTGATTAATCGTACGACGGTTTTGCAGTTGAAGGCAGATTTGATCATCGAGGGGAAGACACTCTATGAGGGAGACTATTCTGAGATCGTACTGCCAAAGGAACTGAAATCCTATTCCAAGGAATTTGACATCAAGGGAACAGGGGATGTGGTAGTTGCCAAGGGAAAATATGACGAGAGAACGAATACCATCCAGATCACGTTCACCAAGGCCATTGAAACCATCAATAAGGCCAATGGCGAGTTCTTTTTCAAAATGCAAATGAACAAGGATAAGGCGACGGAAACGAAGCATTATGACCTGGATATCCAAGTCGGCGGAAACACCTTAACAAGGAAGGTGAA
>ERZ772910.1087-NODE-1087-length-14247-cov-2.803551_pt1 | contig 14247 bp, 11 predicted proteins | sample MGYA00511357_ERZ772910 | MGnify/ENA primary metagenome ERZ772910 (study PRJEB29015, sample SAMEA2738096) | human oral metagenome | biome: human oral; feature: human-associated habitat; material: saliva | place: China | collected 2193 ... | reverse complement strand
TAGGAGCTCCACTTCATAACACTTACAAAAGCGCTTTCTTTAAAACGTTCAAATTCTCCTGCATGATTTTAAGATAAGAAGCTCCCTCTTCCACATCCTTTGACGTGGTAGACTGCATGGAATCCAGCGTTAAGATCTGCGCATTCTTTGCCTTCGTGTTCTTTACGATGGTCTCTGCAATGCGGTGGTCTTTTCCCTCAATGGTTAAAATAGCAGGAAGTTTCAATTCATCCATTTTTTTTGCCAAAAAAGTGATCGTCTCAAAGCTGGCTTCTGTCTCTGCCGAGCAACCGACAAAGGCGGCATAGTATTTCAGGTGATAATCTTCCGTCAGATAGCGGAACGGGAAACGATCTCCAAAGAGGAGGGTATGGAACTTCGCCTGTTTCACCACATCCGTATATTCTTTATCCAGACCTTCCAGCTTGGAAAGATAGGCATCGGTATTTTCCTGATAGAGTGCCGCATTGGCAGGATCCATCTTCTGGATCTTCTCGGAAAGTGCCTTCACCAGTGTTTCCGCATTGCGCAGAGAAAGCCAGACATGCTCGTCATATTCCACTTCACAAGCCTCGGAATCCTCCGCATCCGCATGAGCATCGTGATCCTTCTGCTCCTGATCGTTGTGATCCGCTGCATCTTCCTGATCTCCGTCGTGGTCATGGGCATCTTCGTCGGGATCTTCCTGCATTCCCTCAACAACCTCTTCTTCCTTTACGCTTTCTCCAAGCGTCTCCAACAGATTCATGACTTCCATGTTTTTATTAGTGGCTTCCTTGAGTGCATCCTTCACCCAGGTATCGGATTCTCCCCCGACATAAACAAAAAGATCACAGGTGGAAATCTTTAAAATATCGTCAGCCGTGGGCTGGTAGCTATGAAGATCCACGCCATTATTCAGAAGCATGGTCATTTCTACTCCTGCGGGATTTTTTCCCAGGATATTTTTTGCCCAGTCATATTCCGGAAAAATCGTGGTGACAATCTGTAGCTTCTTCGCAGTATCTTTGTCCGTTCCCGCACTGCTCTGATTTCCGTCAGATGCGCTTTGCATCTCTCCTGCGTTTTGTGCACTGCTATTCTGTCCTGCCTTCTGTGTTTGTGTGCCTCCGCAGGCGGAAAGCATCACCGTCATTGCCGTAAGTACAATCGCCGAAAAAAAAGACATTCTTTTTTTCATCCGAAACTCCTCTCTTCTAAAGATCCAATCAGATCCATATCATAAAGATCCGGTCCTATCCATCGTATCCAGTGTTCCATTCCCTAAACAATGTGCGCAAGGTAGAAAGAGAAATCAAATTCTGCTATCCTGCTTCCTTCTGACTTTCCTCTAACTTCCCTCAATCCTGCGTCAAGATGGATTTCTTAATGATTGAGTCTCACCTTGAACAAAACCGGAGTGGCATAGACCAGATGAGGAATGACTGCCACCAAAAGAATTGCTGTTGCAACGAAAGGCATCTCCACGCTTTGCAGGCTGATTTTCCCTCCGCCGATCTGATGCAGCGTCTGTTCGCAAATAGCCAACATTTTGCAGATCGGGCAGTCGGAACCGGTACAATGATGATGCTGTTCATGCGCCACAAAACCGGTATCCAAAAGCAGGATGAACAGCAGCAGGAAGATAAGGATTCCTGCAGAAGCTGCTTTTTTTTGTGCGTCCAAAAAATGTGACAAACGTAGCCCCCTGTCGTGAAAAAGAAAGGTATCCTCATGAACCGTCTTACATCCACTTCCATAAAGGAGACAATCTACAAATCGAAGAAAATGAAGACTGACGGAACCAGACTTACGAAACAAAACTTACAAAACAAAACTTCACGGAAGAAAACTTACGGAAGACAACTTACGGAAGACAATCCGAACATAGACCATAGAAGACCGTGCGCATAGGATTCATTTGAAAATCATGTTCTTTTCGAAGATGATCCTGTATTTGTGAAAGCTCCTCACAATGCAGATGAATGAGTTTCCCGCATTTCTCACATTTACAATGAAAGCCGGGATCCGTCTCCGCTCTTTTGTGCTCACCTACATATTCAAAACAGGCAGGGGTATTGCCATCAATCACATACTTTTGCAAAACCCCCTCGTCGACGAGCAGCTCCAACTGTCTGTAAACGGTAGAAAGACCGATGGCAGCGCCTTCCGCCTTTAAATGATCACAGAGATCTCCCGCACTGAAATGTGTACCGGGGATGCGCTCGATATATTGCAGGAGCTTCTCCCGCTGCCTGGTCTTATATTTGGATTTTGTCTGCAAGATTTCCTCCTACAAAAAATGAGAACCGTTCTCAATTATAGTCCGAATGTAATCCTTCGGTCAAGTAATTTGAGAAAGATTCTCATATTTTTTGTCCTCTTCCTCTTTTCAGATCGGAAGGAACAATTTTCTCGTTCTTCTTTTCAAATGGGAAGGAACATTTTTGCCAGATTCAGATAGATAAGGAGCGACCCTGCATCTACGATGGTCGTGATCAGAGGCGAGGCCATCAGCGCCGGATCCATCTTTAATTTCTCCGCAATCAAAGGCAGTACGCCACCGATCGACTTTGCCATGAGCACCGTGCAAATCATCGCCAAGGCAACCGTCCAAGCCACCATCTCATGTCCCGGATACTGAATGGAGAGCCGGATAAAGTTGATGAGTCCCAGTATCACACCGCAGATAACGGCAACCCGGATTTCTTTCCATAAGACCTTGAAAAAATCTGCAATCCCGATTTCATGCAGGGCAATGCCGCGAATGACCAAGGTGGAAGACTGGCTTCCGGCATTGCCGCCCGTGTCGGTTAACATCGGGATGAAGGTGATGAGAAGGGGCAGAGCGGTCAACTCATCCTGAAATTTGCCCAAAATCCCGCCGGAAACCATATCGGAAATCATGAGAACGAGAAGCCAGACAATGCGGTTTCTGGCCATTTTCACCACAGGTGTCTTCAGATACGGCTGGTCCTCCGGTGCGGTGGCGGCGAGCTTTTGGAAGTCCTCTGTCGTTTCCTCCGTCAGTACGTCGATGGCGTCATCGACGGTAATGATACCCACCAGCCTGTCTTCCTGGTCCAAAACGGGAAGCGCGGTAAAATCGTAACGATCGAAGAGTTTCGCTGCGATCTCCCTGTCATCCGTCGTGTGTACGGAAATCACGTTTTTTTCCATGATTTCTCCCACGGTGGCATGCTTTTTACAAAGAAGCATTTCCCGCACCGTGATCACACCGATCAGTTTCTGCCTCTTTTCTGTCACATAGCAGGTATACACATCTTCTCGATCGTCTCCATGCGCCTGAATCCAACGGATGGCGTCCAACACGGACATATCTTCTTTGAGCTTGACGAACTCGGTGGTCATCACCGCACCGGCGCTGTCATCCGGATATTGCAGCAGCTGATTCATCTCTTTCCTGGCTTCCGGGCTGACATGAGAAAGCACATCTCTGACCACATTGGCGGGCATTTCTTCCAACAAGTCTACGGCATCATCCGTATACATCTGCTGCAACACATCCTGTACTTCCTGTGCCGTAAAATTGGTGAGAAGCTTCTGCTGCTCGGAAGGCTCCATCTCACTGAACGTCTCTGCGGCAAGGTCTTTTGGCAAAATACGAAAAAGAATAATCCTTGTTTCGTCCGGAACCTTTCCCAGAATTTCCGCCACATCCACAGGTTGCAGTTCGAGAAGTTTCTTTTTGAGTGCCGGCAGATCATGGTTTTTTAGAAGTGCTTCCAACTCTTCCAAAAAGGTCTCTTTTGTCATCGCATTCCCTCTCTTTCCCATCTTTTTATACAAAGAGAAATCTCCGGAATCCAAAATTACGTAGGACTCCGGAGACCAGTGTATGGAGCATAAGGGATTCGAACCCTCGACCTCCTCCATGCCATGGAGACGCGCTCCCAACTGCGCTAATGCCCCGTGCAAACAGTGGAATTATAACAGATTTCTCCCCATGACACAAGAACTATTTTTCAGCCATTATCAATGACCATGATCAATGCGCTACAGCCAATGCTCTCTGCGCATCAGGGGAAGCAGCATCCGATCCACTGCCGTCAGGAGGACAAACATCACCAGTGTATCAATTGGCCACATGACCAAATTTCTAAGTGCCCTCATCGGAAGGATTTTTCCCAATGCGCTTCCATACAAAACGGACAGTAAAAATGTATTCATACAGATATTACAGACGATTTTGACGATGAGCTGAGAAAGTGCGACACGCCAAAGCTTCAGCGGTTTTTCAAAAAGAAAGTAGCCGTAAATCACAGAAGCAACCATCGGCACCAAAGTGAAAGCGGGCTGGAAGGTTCCATCCGGCTTGATGATAAATTTCACCACATCCATCACGGCGCCGAACAGCGCACCGACCGCCGGACCGAACAGGTAGTCGATCAAACGGTTCGGCAGACCGGAAAAACCGATTTTTACAAAGGGATTCAGTGCTACCGAAAACTGATCTAAAACAATCGCAAGCGCGCCCATTAAACCGCAGAACACCTGTACACGCAGGTTTTTAAGTCGAAAACAGGATTTCATCCAAATCTTTGTCATGTTGTCTCCCATCAAAATCCGGTTTTACCGAATACGAAATTGCTGATATTCCTTCTGTTCCTCGCTCCCCTGCCAAACAAGGGAAACACTCTCTGCTTTCTTGTCCCTAAGCATTAAATCTCTCACACTCTCTTCCGGGGATTTTCCCTGAAAGAGAACGGCATTGACCTCTTCCACGATCGGCATCGGAACCTGATATTTCCTGGAGAGGTCGAGCGCAGCTTTGGCGGAGAAAACGCCTTCCACCACCTGCTTCACTTCCCGCATCGCTTCCTCAGGCGTTGCTCCCTGCCCGATCCGTTTCCCTGCCCTGTGATTTCTGGAATGTTCCGAAGTACAGGTTACGATCAAATCTCCGATGCCCGAAAGGCCGGTAAAAGTCATGAATTCACCCCCCATGGCCATCCCCAGTTTTGTAATCTCATAAATCCCTCTGGTAATCAGTGCTGCTCTCGTGTTATCACCGTACCCCAGTCCGTCCGCAATTCCTGCTCCCAGCGCAATGACATTTTTAAGAGAAGCCCCCAGTTCGATTCCCAGCATATCCGGACTGATATAAACACGAAAGGTTTCATTCATAAAGACATTCTGTAAAAAGCGGGCAGTTTTCAAGGTTCTCGCCCCTACCACAATCGTAGTCGGCATTCCCTTTCCGACTTCCTCCGCATGGGAAGGCCCGGAGAGAACGGAAATGGCAAATCCCGGCAGCTCCTCTTCCAACACCTCCGACATCGTTTTCAAGCTTCCGTCTTCAATTCCCTTCGTACAGTTTACGATCTGTGGACGTTTTCCTTCTCTCTTCCCCTCTTCCTTTAGAGACAAGCCTTGATGATCGACTTGAGAAGAAGATCCCTCCCTTTCCAAAATAGGGCGAATCTCTCTTGCCGTCTCCCGAATCGTTTTGGACGGCACCACCATCACGATCACATCCTTCTGTTTGACCACCTCTTGTAAATCAGAGGAAAAGGATACCGTATCTTTGAGAATGACGCCAGGTAATTTTTCTCTGTTCTCATGCAGTCTTGCAAATTCTTCCGCATGCTTTGCCGAACGTGTAAAGACGCTGACCCTGTGTCCATTGTTGGAAAGCACATACGCAAGCGCCATTCCCCAACTTCCGGCGCCCACAACCGCAATATTCAAGTGTTCCTCCTGCATTTTCTCTCCCTCACAAGCCCCTGATACAAGGATCAGCTTACCTTGTTCTTCTTGAAAATATAGGTTTTGCGCTCCGTTCCTGTAAGCAGCTTTCTAATATTTCCCCTATGCTGCCAAAAAGCCAGAAGCATCATGACGAAAATCAAGCCGTATAACTCCGGCAAATGTCCCCCTAAACTTCCGTATAAGTGAAGCACCTGTCCCTCGAAAACGATGCTGATGAACATGACAACCATGAGCGTTAAAGAGGCAAAAGAAACATAATGCGTCAGCCAGAATGGCACCAGAAACGCAATGAAATTCACCGGAATCAGCGTGGGATGAAAGGCAATGATAAAACCGCTGGTCGTTGCAATTCCCTTCCCTCCCTTAAAGTGACGGTAAAAGGGAAAATTGTGACCAAGCACAGCCCCGAACCCCGTCCACGCCTTATAGAGGTAGAGGAGTTCCGGATTCTGCCTGGACAAAAAATGTCCCACAAGGATAATCGGCAGAATCACCTTTAACATATCTCCGATCAGGACCGTAAAACCCGCCTTTGGCCCCATGATCCGCATCATGTTGGTCGTACCGGCATTGCCCGACCCCTGCTTTGTAATATCCACATGCATGAATTTTCCAAGTGCGATCGCCGTGTTAAAAAGACCGCAGCCATAACCGATCAACAGACATAAAACCCGAAACATTTCTTCTCCTCCTGCCGCAAAACTCTCGTCCACATCCACTTATGTCCGGCTCTGTTTCCGTTACCTCCTCAGATCTCTTTTCGACTCTTTTCCCGCACAAGAAAACGTAGCGGCGTCCCCTGAAAGCCGAATGTTTTTCGGATTTGATTCTCAATATACCTCGTATAAGAGAAGTGCATTAACTCTTTATCATTGACAAAAAGCACAAAGGTCGGCGGTTTGACTGCTACCTGGGTCATGTAATAAATGCGCAGCAACTTTCCTTTGTCCGAAGGTGGCTGTTGCATGACCATGGCTTGCGTCAAAACCTCATTCAACAAACCAGTCGGTACGCGTCTGGCATGATTTTCACTCACCGCATCAATCAGGTCATAAAGCTTCGTTAACCTCTGTCCGCTCTTTGCGGAAACAAACAGGATTTCTGCATAAGGTGCAAAAGCAAGAGTCTGACGAATTTGGTCCGAGAACTCTTTCACCGTATGATTGTCCTTTTCCACCAGATCCCATTTATTGACGGCAATGATCATCGCCTTTCCTCTCTCATGGGCAATTCCGGCGATTTTCGCATCCTGCTCCGTGACTCCTTCCTCTGCATCAATGACGAGAATACAGACATCCGCCCTCTCGACCGCTGAAACGGAACGGATAATCATAAAGCGTTCCAACTCTTCCTTGATCTTGTTCTTGCGCCTCAGTCCCGCCGTGTCGATAAAAATATAATTTCTCCCATGATACTGCACGGGCGTATCTACGACATCTCTGGTCGTTCCGGCGATATCGGAAACAATCAATCTGTTTGTCCCGATCAATTTATTGATGATCGAAGACTTCCCCACGTTCGGCTTTCCGATGATCGCAACAGAAACTGCATCCTCTTCTTCCTCCTCCCTCGTCTCTTTCGGAAAAAGAGTGGTGATTTCCTCTAACAGATCGCCGATACCGAGTCGCCCCGCTGCACTGATGGGGTGTGGATCTCCGATGCCAAGTTGATAGAACTCATAGGTATCCAGCATCTCCTTCTGAAAATTGTCCACCTTGTTCACTGCCAGAACGACCGGCTTTCCGGACTTTCGAAGCAGATCGGCAACCCTGTGGTCGGCATCGGTAGGTCCCTGCTTGACATCACAGAGGAAGAGAATGACATCCGCTGTTTCAATGGCAATCTCTGCCTGCTCTCTCATCTGTGACAAAATGATATCCTTGCTGTCCGGCTCAATTCCGCCGGTATCAATCAAGGTAAAGGATTGGTTCAGCCACTCTACATCCTGATAAATACGGTCTCTGGTAACACCCGGCGTATCTTTGACAATCGAAATATCCTTCCCTGCCAGTGCGTTAAAGAGGGTGGACTTCCCGACGTTTGGCCTTCCAATCACCGCAACAATATTTTTTCTTTTCATAACCGTTTTCCCGTCAATCTGCAAAATACCGAACACCGGCTTCAAAAATCCGAAGATTCTGATTGCCGGTAATATTACAAGCAACGCCTCTTCCCCTGCGTTCCGCATGCGCCATCTTTCCATAGCAACGACCGTCCGGGGAGGTAATGCCCTCAATTGCAAAATAAGATCCGTTCAAATTATAAGCGTCATCCATGCTGATACGACCGTCCGGCATGCAGTACTGTGTGGCCACCTGTCCTCTTTCAAACAGCTTTTGGATTCCTTCTGCGGGACCTACGAATCTGCCCTCTCCGTGCGACACCGGATTGACATAAACCCCACCTTCTTCCGCCAGGGAAAGCCAGGGCGAGAGATTGGAAACCACTTTCAAGTGAGCCATGTGTGAAATATGACGTCCTAAGGTGTTGTTGGTCAAAGTGACCGAATCCTCTTTCTGTCCCCAGATATCTCCATAAGGCACCAGACCGAGTTTGACCATCGCTTGAAAACCGTTGCAGATGCCAAGCGCCAGTCCGTCTCTTTCATGCAACAACCGTTCCACCGCCAGTTTCATCCGTTCATTTCGAAAGGCGGTTGCAAAGAATTTGGCGCTTCCATCCGGCTCATCTCCTGCTGAAAATCCTCCGGGAAACATAATGATCTGTGCCTGATCAATGGCTTTTTCGAAGCAGGAGACAGATTCTCTAATATCGGTCGCATCCCGGTTTCTAAAAATCTGAATATCCGTGATGGCCCCAGCCTCTTCAAAAGCGGCTGCAGAATCATATTCACAGTTGGTTCCGGGAAAGACCGGAATGAACACTCTGGGCTTTGCCATCTTATGCTTGCAAATATAGACTTTATCCGTGTGAAAGACCTTGGTCTTTACTTCTTCTGCATCGACGGAAGCCGTTGTCGGAAAAACTTTTTCCAGTTTCGAAGTCCAGGATGCAAGCGCCTCTTCCATGGAGACACGACTCTTCCCGAACACAAAGTCGGACTCTGTGGTGAGTTCTGCCACCTTTCTTGCTCCCTCTATCTGCAGAATAGAAGAAAAGGCTGAAGCCTCTACCTCTGCAAGGAGGTTGCCGGTTGCATTGACAAACAGGTCTTTTTCCTCCAGTTCGTCCTGAAAATGAACGCCGACCCAGGAGCCAAATGCCATCTTGGCGGCCGAGGCGGCAATCCCGTAGGCATCCTCCGCATAGCAGGAGAGAATTTTCCCTTCCCGCATCAGCGCAGTAACCGCATCATAGAGTTGCTTGACCCGCGGATAATCCGGAAGATCATAGGTGTCTTTGGGAATTCGAAACTCCACGAGGAAATTCCCCGCCTTCTTGCACTCCGGTGTCAAAAATGCTTCGCTCTTTGCGACGTCTACTGCAAAGGAAACCAGGGTCGGCGGTACATGGATTTCATTAAAGGATCCTGACATGGAGTCTTTCCCTCCAATGGAGGCTATGCCAAATGCAAGCTGTGCATGCAGTGCCCCAAGGAGAGCCGCAAGAACTTCCCCCCAATCCGAAGGCACGGATCTCATCCGTCTGAAATATTCCTGAAAGGTCAGATGCAGTTTCTTATAATCTCCTCCCGATGCGACGATTTTGGATACGGACTCCAGGACCGCATAACTTGCCCCATGGAAGGGACTCCAAGTGGAGAGATACGGATCAAAGCCGTAGCTCATCATCGTAATCACATCGCTCTTGCCCCTCAGAATGGGGAGCTTTGCCGCCATTGTCTGGATCGGGGTAAGCTGCTTTTCTCCTCCAAAGGGCATGACCACCGTCCCCGCACCGATGGAAGCGTCGAACATCTCCGACAACCCTTTTTTCGAGCAGACATTCAAATCGGTGAGCGTTTCCAGAAACGCCTTCTTGCGATCGCCTGCCTGCAAGGCTTCTTCTACCTTTTCCGAGGCGATCTTGTGGAAATAATTCTCCTTTGGGTCCGGAAGCGTCACAAGCACTTCCTCTTCCTGTCTGGCTCCGTTGGTATTCAGAAACGCCCTGCTTAAATCGACGATTTTTTTGCCATGCCACAACAGCACCAGCCTGGGTTCTTTCGTGACTCTCGCCACAGAGACTGCCTCCAAATTCTCCTCTGCCGCATAATGCAAGAAAGCTTCTTCATCTTTCGGGGATACGACGACCGCCATTCGTTCCTGAGATTCGGAAATCGCCAGCTCCGTTCCGTCCAGCCCTGCGTATTTCTTGGGTACCAGATCCAGATTCACGGTCAGTCCGTCTGCCAGCTCCCCGATCGCGACCGAAACGCCGCCTGCACCGAAATCATTGCATTTCTTAATCAGGCTGCTTACCTCCGGTCTGCGGAAGAGTCGCTGAATCTTCCGTTCCGTCGGTGCGTTTCCCTTTTGCACCTCCGCACCGCAAGTAGTAAGAGAGGCGGAAGTATGTTTTTTGGAAGAGCCGGTTGCCCCTCCAATGCCGTCTCTTCCCGTGCGACCACCCAAAAGAATGATCACATCCTCCGGCTCCGCCTTCTTTCTCACCACGTCCTTCTGTCTGGCTGCGCCCATGACGGCACCAATTTCCATGCGCTTTGCCACATAGCCCGGGTGATAAATTTCATCCACCAGTCCGGTTGCAAGCCCGATTTGATTGCCATAGGAGGAATATCCGTTCGCCGCCCCTTTGACCAGTCTCTTTTGCGGCAGCTTTCCCTCAAGCGTCTGCGCAATGGGAAGCGTCGGATCCGCAGCCCCCGTTACCCGCATTGCCTGATACACATAACCTCTTCCGGAAAGCGGATCCCTGATTGCTCCTCCAAGGCAGGTAGCAGCGCCTCCGAACGGCTCGATCTCCGTCGGATGGTTGTGCGTTTCATTCTTAAAAAAGACCAACCAGTTTTCTCTTATAATCCCTTTTCCATAATCCACATCTACAGGAACCACTACCGAACAGGCATTGTTCTCCTCGGAGTCTTCCTGATCGGTGAGTAGTCCATCCGCCTTTAACTTCTTCATTCCGGCAAGCGCCACATCCATCAGACAAATCGGATGAGAATCCTGCTTCTCCTGTCCCTGATATAGTTCTTCCCTGATCGATTGGTATTCGTGATAAGCCTCTTTGATCGGCGGCAGATAAAATCCGTCTTCAAAGTCAACCTTTTTCAATACGGTAGAAAAAGTGGTATGACGGCAGTGGTCGGACCAGTATGTATCCAATACGCGAATCTCGGTCACCGTTGGTTCCCGATGCTCTTCGTTTCGAAAATAGGTACGAATCCAAAGAAAATCCTGATAGGTCATTGCCAGATTCAGAGATTCGTACAACTCCTGAAAGGCCCGGTCATCCATTTGCAAAAAACCTTGCATCAGGGCAATCTCCGCCGGCTGTTCATATACCTCCTTCAAGGTATTCGGTTTCTGTTCCTTTGCGATTCTGGAATCCACCGGGTTCATGATATAAGATTCCACTTCATGAACCTCTTCTTCCGACAAAGCCCCGTAGAGAAGATAGGTCACAGCCGTCCTCACGATCGGTTCCTCATCCTCCTTCAGGAACCGGAGACACTGGATGGCAGAGTCCGCTCTTTGATCGAACTGTCCCGGCAGGGCTTCCACACTGAAAACATGCACTCCTTCCGGGATTTCCAGTTTTTCCTGATAAACCGTGTCCAAGGGAGGCTCTGCAAACACACAGGTTAATGCCTCTTGAAACACGGGCTCCGATACGCCTTCCACATCATAACGGATCAGGATACGCACATCCTCCACCTGCGTCAGATTCAAGAAACTCCGAAGTTCCTCCTTGACTTCCCTTGCGTGCACCGCAAAAGAAGGTTTCTTCTCTACGTAAATTCTCCGTACCTCGGTCATGGTTCCTCCTTCCATTCTGCCAGTCGTTCTCTCGTTTGTCATTTCTGATCATTTCTTCAAAAAGGGAAAGATCCGGAAAAGGTGCAACACCCTTTTACTCTCCTGCGGGCATCAGCTGCCTGAGCGCATAGAGGATTTCCCGATCAAAGTCCGATTCTGATAGTCGCATTGTCAGGCCTGCAATCTTCATTCCTTCGATGGCATACATTAGATTTCTGGAAAATCCGTGCGGATCCTCGCATTCAAATTCTCCCCGTCGTATGCCATTTTCTACCATTCGCTCCAAAACAAGAGCGGCTGTATCAAACTGATCCTTTAACGGATTTGCCGTTTCATCCTCTTTGACTTTCTGAGAAAAGTATTCGTATTCCGCAATTCCCAAATTATTTTTATGCAAAAAAAGTTGCTTCTTTTGCTCCTTGATAAAGAGAGCTAACAGATCGGAAGCCGAGCGGTATTTCAGTGTTTTCTCGTCCAGATGATCTTCCTCGTCCAACTCTTCCTCTGCCTCTGTATCCAGAACCGCCTGAAAAATTTCTGCTGTGTTGGAAAAATACAGGTACAACCCCCCTCTGGAAATCTCGCAGGCATCCACGATATCCTTCATGGTCACCGCCTTGAATCCCTTTTCGGAAAAGACGGCACGTGCCCGGTTCACGATCAGTTTTTTCTTCTGTTCGGATTTTTCTCCCATATCACCTCCGTCTTTTCTCCGGAAAAATCCCTGCCTCCTCTTGTTTTTACCAATAAAAGGGGGTGGAAAAAAACTCGGAGACATCCCCTCGTTTTCCTGTGCACCTCTACCTCTACCTGGCAGAAGGTTCCTTATTCCATTTAACGAGGAGCTCATCCATCTTTTGGATCACCAGACAAAAGATACGGCTTTTAACTCCCTCGCTCCAAACGGCTCCTCTTGTCCTTCCTTCTAGCACATATCTGGACAGGATCGCATTCAAATCATGCATATCCTGAAGCCTTGCTCCTGCAATAAAATTCTTTTCATCGTTCACACCCGTCCATCCTCGTCTGGAATAGGCATAATTGTAATTCCGATCTAACATCTTCGTATCCTGGGCGTCTTTCACAAAATTGAGAAGTGTAGAGTCATAAACAGGAAAAGGCAGCGTTCCTTTCTGGCAGCGCTGCGCAGTATCCTCACCGGACTTTTCTTCTAACCAGGGGAGATATTTCATCAAAAGATCTACCCCCTTACGGTATCTTGCAGTAAAGTCTTCGATGCTTTCTTTTCGGATCTTCTCTTCCATCTTAGAATCCTCCTTTAAGCGGCTTCAGACCGTTCTATGTAAGATACAAGCCTCAAAAGCACCCTCACTTTTGAAACCCAGATCATTCTATCATCCTGAATTTAAAAAGTACATAGAAATCTGACGTATCTGTCATTATGTGACCCTTCCTGTGATGGATTTTAGAAAAAAACAGCTTGCGCACCGGAGGTCTCCTTGTTATAATACTCTCTGTCGTTAAAAGCGATCGGAAATCGTCCGGATAGGACGACCTGAAGGGGAATCATACAATGGCTAGTATTGCGGTCTCCAAAACCGTTCATGCGGGTTCGAATCCTGCTTCCCCTGTTAAAATAAAAACCTCGGAGATACTATTTCTCCAAGGTTTTTTTTGATCAGATCTGTCTTAGATCAGATCCATCGCCTGCCTGACGTTCTCGACCCCGATCAATTTGATTTTCTTTCGATCCTCTTCCTTTAGCTGCACGCGCCCCATCGAAGCTTTCGGAAGGAGGCAAACGGTAAAGCCGAGCTTCAGCGCCTCTTTCACGCGCTCGTTTGCCATCGAGACGGCACGCACCTCTCCGGATAAGCCCACTTCTCCAAAAGCAACCAAAAAGGGATCGACCGGACGATTTCTGAAACTGGAGATGATCGCCAGGCAGATTCCCAAATCCATGGCAGGCTCTGTCAACTTCATCCCGCCCGCCAGATTGACATAGGCATCACAATCTGACATCTGAAGACCGATTCTTTTTTCCAAAACCGCCATCAACAGATTGACTCTGTTATAATCCATGCCGTTTGCCTGTCTTCTGGGATAGCCGAAATTCGTACGGCAAACCAGCGCCTGTATTTCAATCATAATCGGTCTGCTTCCTTCCATGGAGCAGGACACGATCGAGCCTCCGGCATCTTTGGGGCGTCCGTCCAGCATAAATTCGGAAGGATTTTCCACTTCCATCAGTCCTTCCGAACGCATTTCAAATACGCCGATTTCGTTGGTAGAACCAAAACGATTTTTGACCGCACGCAGAATTTTATAAGAGGCATTCCGGTCTCCTTCAAAATAGAGAACCGTGTCCACCATGTGCTCCAGAACTTTCGGGCCGGCGATTGAGCCTTCCTTGGTGACATGGCCCACAATCAGGATGGCGATATTCTCCTGCTTGGCAATTCGAAGCAGCATTCCCGTTGTTTCTCTGACCTGCGAAACACTCCCCGGTGCAGATGAAATCTCTTCATGAAACATCGTTTGAATGGAATCAATCACCACAATCTCCGGCCTCACACGCAGCAACGTCTCTTCTATGACGCTTAAATTCGTTTCCGCCAGAAATAGGAGTTCCTTCGTAAATACGCCAATCCTGTCTGCTCTCAACTTAATC
>ERZ772910.1083-NODE-1083-length-14299-cov-5.857484_pt1 | contig 14299 bp, 10 predicted proteins | sample MGYA00511357_ERZ772910 | MGnify/ENA primary metagenome ERZ772910 (study PRJEB29015, sample SAMEA2738096) | human oral metagenome | biome: human oral; feature: human-associated habitat; material: saliva | place: China | collected 2193 ... | reverse complement strand
TCACGTATTCCTTATCCTTAAAGAGACGAGCCATCAATGGTTTGGTATCAATATTACGTTTACCCCACTCGTCAATCGTATTCTTTACAGCACTGCTATCCCTTTGATGAGAGAGTTTCTTGTCTGGCTGCTTCATAAAATACATGTCATGTGCGCTCGCATCATGCCTAATTCTCAATCGAGGGTTATGTCGAATCAGTTCCTGCAGTTCGTTCTCCATGGATAGAATACAGCGGATAACATCCGTCGACTTGGCATCCACCCATACCGAATCACGGAATACAGATGGGAAACGACGATACATTCTTCGTGCAATCTGCTGATGCTGCTGTGCTCCTAATGGTGTCAGCTCTCCCCATCGTTTATAAGATTCTGTATACATGAGGCGTAATTTCCTCAAAACATCCTTTCCCTCATTGGTCAACACACCAGCCGAATCAGCTTGCTGTAGGGTTTCTATAGGACGGAGATACTGTTGCTCATGAATGAGATAGCGTGAACCATGTCGCCCATAATGCGATAGATATACAGGAAGATAGCCTGAAGGAGCAGGCGTTAGCCTACCCGAAGGTGCTGGGTAAGCAAGGTAATTGTTGGCAGAAAGTTCAGGATGCTCATTGATCTGCTTTCTGAATGATTGTGCTGTGACGTGTAACGATGTTGAGATGGCTAACGCACAAAGCAAGATAAATTGTTTTTTCATATCGTTGTGATTTGATCTAAACTACTATGCAAAGGTAATCATTTTCTATAAACATACGTAATAGAGTGTAAGTTAAAGGCTCATTCCATGTAAATGTCTATACTGCTTTATCTCATTCTTATGGTATTGCTGGTGTCGTTTATGCCCTCCGCACTAATGGTGCTCACCCTCCGCACTATATGTGCTGAGCATTAGCACCAATGGTGTTGGGCATTTATACTTCGGTAGGGAAGGGTAGGATAGGTCTGTCGGAACCTATAAGTGTGTGGAATAAGGTACTAAACGATAGTCTAAAAATACTTAAAACACTTTTATCATTACGGATTCAAACTGGGCAAAGCTGAGGAACGAGATACTCAGTCTTGCTGAGATCTGCCACAAGGCATTCGGAGAACAGAGCAGGCACACCGATTGGCTGCACAACGGTGATGTGTGCAGGCTGCTCAACATCAGCAAGCGCACCTTGCAGCACTACCGTGATACGGGCGTGTTGCCCTTTGCCCAAATCGGGCATAAGTGCTATTACAAGCGTGAGGACGTGGAGCGGCTGTTGCAGACTAAATCGGAGAAGACAAAAACAGACAGATTAAAGAATAACAAATAAGACAAGGGTATTATGGAATCAGTAAAGGACTTGAATATGGAAGCGGATGATATGCAGGTGGTGCTGTCCGCACTTGAAGGAATGAACAGACGGATAAAGGAAGTGGCACAGACACACAAACCGCTGTTTGGCGGTGAGCATTTCCTAACAGGCAAGGAAGTATGCGAACGGCTGTATATCAGCCCTCGTACCTTGCAGGACTATCGGGACAGGAAAGTTATCCCCTACACGCAATTCGCAGGGAAAATACTATACAAGGCTTCGGATTTGGAGAAGTTATTAGAAGAAAATTCCATTGCGTAGATGTTATGAAATATTTAAGGGAAAGATACAGCCTTAATTATAGAAATATTTTGTAACATAATGTTTGGGTCAGGAGGTATTTCTCCTTGACCTTTTCTTTTTTTTATAGGAATGAAACACAGTGCCATCAAACGCATTAACAAACTTCTTTCTTCGTAATTCTGTTTATATGTACCTAAACGCAGTATTTTTCTCAGAAATCATACTAAAAACTTGGAAATGTCACACAAATTCCCTAAATTTACACCGTCTAATTTAGTATAAACCCTTTTAATAAAGAACTTATGAAAAAAGGTATTACTACATTGTTAATTTTATTTGCAACAACAGTTGCTGCTTTCTCACAAAGTGTGGAGAGCATTAGTTATTACGAGAAGAATCCAAGCTTAGGTGGCGATGTGAAGATTCTCAAGTGTACAAAATCAATTACAGAGGCTCAGACTTTCACCACCTTTGAAGTCGAAGCTCCAGTTTCGGGGCTTCATTATGCCAACTTCTGGGTGTTAGGGACGAAGAAAGCAGATGGCACACTATCTGTTTACAAAGTAATGGTAAACAACGAGTTGCAAGATGATGTCTTAGCCCCTGTGTCAAACGACTGGCAGGCGATAGGCTTGAAGAAGTCTTCAAAGGTGTTCCTGAGAAAAGGCAAGAACACCATCTCTATTGTTGGGACTGCTCCTGACGTTCCAGAGGTTGAATTTGTCAGACTTTCTAAGGATTTGGGAAATTCTACCATTTCGTCTCAAAATTACAATGACTATAAGGTAGAACTTAAGACCTTATCTCATGAGAATGCACTCAGTAATGCAGAACCGTCTTTGAATTTCTGTGGCAGAGACACATTGGCTATACCTTTGTTTGCAAAAGCAAGAAGTGTTTCCTACGACTCTCCTTTGTATGATTTTGAATACATTAGAAATTGCAAAATAAAGTACTCTTTTTTCAAGACAGTTTCTTTCCAGAGAGGACAGCAAATATTTATAGCGACAAACGGAATTGACAACTATGACCATGTTCTTGAGTTGTTCAGTGCAAACAATCCTGAGCGATACACATGGAATGCACATTCCAACAATCAATGCCTTGCTTCCTTGAATGTCAACATTCCTGAGACGGGACTTTACTACGTCAGAGTACGTTCATGGCTCAATGCCACAAGCGGACTTGCTAATGTCAATATCAACGGAGAAAATTATTACAGCAATGTCCCTTTGTTTAGTTTGGGAATAGTATGTAATCAAGGAACAGATCAAGTATATAACACTTTTGTATGCTCCAAGGGAGGTGATCCGATGGTTTGGATAGAATCTTACGGAAATCCATCTGGAATTATCGCTTACAATGATGATTATCAAGGGAATGGAGACTTTGATTGGGGAAGATGGGCGCGAATTAACAAAAAGTACTCAGTAGCAGGCAATGCCGTTTTGTTGTCGCAGTACAGCTCTTATCAGCCAGAAGTTCTTTGCAATGTTTACATAAAATGTAAAAAAAGCAGCGTAAATAACGTTACATATGCTGGCTCTTTTCCTTACTTGAAGGAAGACGATGCGATTATGTCCGCTCCCGAGTCTCGAACCTATAACTGTATAAGCTGGTCTGGAGGAATAACATCCTATTGGGAATGGCCTCCTTCGACGCATTCTAACTTCTACGACCCTGACCCGTTGAGGGCTTTTGACAAATTCTATGCGTCAAGAGGACTTACAAGGGTTGGTGCAAATGCTGAAAACGGGACAGTTGCTTTATGGGCTATCGTGCGGAATGGAAAAAGAGAATATACACATGCTTCTGTTCGGGATGGGGCTGATGGCAATTTGCATGGATATGACTGGGAAAGTAAGCCTGGTGCTTTGGCACGAACTTTCCATCCTAGAAACGGAGTGAGAGGTAATTCCTATGGGGAAATCGTAGAATATTACCGTAAAGACACTTCGTTGGGAACAAAACCACAGTTAAGTGCCGATGCAAAAGTAGCACAGGTTTCGTTTACCGATTTGGAGCAAGGTCTCATTGAAAGCAGAATTGCCTTGCTGCCTGCTGGAACAGAAAGCAAGTTCAAGAGTTTAGTTGCACTTTGGGATAAGGATATAAACCAATCTCCTTATAGCAGTTTTGAACAATTAGGAGAATATGACAGTTATCGTCAGCTTAAATCTTATTGCGCATCTGTTCCGTCCAGTCAATTCTTGGTATATAAGGAACTGGGAGAAGGCAACATCTTTATGACTAAACTGTTGGAAGATTTGGTACCACAAATTCCAACAATCAAAAAAGAGACAAAATTTGGGGCTAAGCCTGTGCTGACCGCTCCTGTGGTCATTACGGAAAGCGAGCTGGTTTCTCCTTATGCAAACACGATGCTATATGTGAAAGGATTGCTCAGCGGTATGGATTTAACTCCTGTGGTTCAAGAGGATTCAGCCAATCCTACAAAAAATGGCAGCAGCTTTGGTGTAGAAGTCTCAGGGAACACTCTTAGCATAAGCTACACCCTTGAGAATGATTGTCAATTCTCGATGACTATAACAGATGTTTATGGGCATGTTGTTACCTCTTATAAACAGAATAAGTACAAGGGTTCTTATTCATACAAGGCGACATTGCCTCATAGCGGTACATACGTTATAAGTTATAGTGAAAATAACAAGACAAAACAGCAAAAGATAATCGTTGAATAATTCTTTTTCTCCGCATACCAAGTTAACTTGGTATGCGGAGAATACTATAAACATAATCAATGTATAACGTTTTAGACTATCTCGTAACTGGAGGTGCATTTGTAAAAAACATAACAGTACCTACAGATAAGACTTTATCATCCTTGATGATTTATTCCACATCACTTTGTCAGTCACGGTGTAAACATTGCTCTATTTGGAAAAAGCCAATAGAGCATTTGTCATTATCGGACATCATTCGGATAATGTCGAGCAAGTGCGTAACAAAACGGACAACCGTCGGTCTGGAGGGGGGGGAATTTATTTTACATCCTGAAGCTGATGCAATACTGAACTGGTTTCACAACAACCATACAAACTACACCCTGCTATCAAATTGCCTTGCACCCTCTAAAGTTATCGAAGCTGTAAAGAAATACAAGCCCAAACATCTGTATGTTTCCTTAGATGGGAACAAGGAAACATATAAAACTCTAAGAGGGCGTGACGGATATGACAAGGTCATTCAGGTGGTGGAAAGCTGTAAGGACTTTGTTCCCATATCGTTCATGTTCTGCCTTACTCCATGGAACACGTTTGAGGACATGGACTATGTTATTCAGCTTGCCAAACACTATAACATTGATGTCAGAATAGGCATTTACAATACGATGGATTTCTTTGATACCACCGAGGACCTAATGGAGGTCGGAAATGACTACATAAAAAAGATTCCGCAATCTATCCATAAAACACAGGAAAATTTTGACTTTGTGGCTCTGTACGATGAATGGAAAAAAGGAAATCTGCGCCTAAGATGCCACAGTATATACAATGAACTGGTAATCCATTCCAATGGGAATGTTCCCCTGTGCCAAAATCTGGATGTGATTCTCGGCAATGTTCACAACAATACTCTTGACGAAATCTTCAATTCACAAAGGACTGCTAAGATTCAATGTGAGTATTCCCATGACTGCAACAAATGCTGGATTAACTACCATCGTAAATTTGACATAATACTTCTCCGTGCAGCCGAGAGGTTTTTCCCTAAAAAACTTATCGAAGCGTTTTACGGGAAATATCAGTGGACTGCTGATGAAAAATGCACGTACCGCAAATATTTCAAAGGATTAATATAGCCTAAATGACAGACATTCAGAAAATCATCAGACTTTACAAGCGCAGAAGGGATAATAAATATCTCTCCGACTGTTATGAGAAGAACTATGCTATAATTGGTTTTGGAAACCACACCATCCACAACCTTTTCCCCGTCATCCAATTTCTACAAGTCAACGTGAAGTATGTGTGCTGTTCTTCCACGAAAAAGGCAGAACTGATAGGGAAAAAATTCAAGGGCATAATAGGGACAACATCTATAAAGGATATTCTCAATGACGAGACAGTCGCAGGAGTGTTTGTGTCAGCCACACCTGCGTCACATTTTGAAATTGCATCAGAAGTTATAAAATCGGGGAAATCTCTTTTTATAGAAAAACCTCCCTGTATGTGTTTAAAGGAACTAAACAGCCTTATTGACAAGCAAAGGTTATTTGGATTTAATACCACAGTTGTCGGAATGCAAAAAAGACATTCTCCGCTTGTTTCCAGATTGAGAAAGGAAATAAAAGGCAGGGAATTAAATAGTTACAGCCTACGTTACCAAACGGGATTGTACCCCGAAGGCAATGAGATATACGATTTGTTTATACACCCTATCGACTTGGTCGTTTTTCTTTTTGGAGGGGCTAAGATACTGGCGATGCATAAAGTCAAAAGTACAAAAAAAGGTGGTGTGACCTACCTGCTGATGCTGGAACATGACAATATTATTGGTACTTTGGAATTATCCACACTTTATTCTTGGAAAGATGCTAGTGAAAATGTCAGAGTGAACACGCAGGACGGAACGTATGAAATAGACCAGATGGAGCGACTGTCATTTGTGCCATCAGTATGTACCATAGGTGGAGTACCAATCGAAAAAGTGCTCCCCACCAAATTATCCAACGAGTGTCTTTTATCAAGAAACAACTTCAATCCCATTTTGGCAAACAATCAGATTTACACACAGGGATATTTTAACGAGATAAAGATGTTCGTGGAAATGACGGAAATGAAAAATGGTACAGCAGAAGAATATACGGATTTCATGACGCTGCGTTCCACATACGCTATATTAGAAGAATTAAACAATATAAGATAAAAAGATGAGACATTTATTTACATCGGAGTCCGTTTCAGAAGGACATCCCGATAAGATTTCAGACCAGATTTCAGATGCGTTGCTTGACTATTTCCTTGCTTATGACAGAAATGCTCACTGTGCAATAGAAACATTCGTAACGACGGGGCAGGTGGTCATTATGGGTGAAGTGCGTTCCAGTACATACATCGACCTTCAGAATGTTGCCCGCGAAACAATAAACAAGGCTGGTTACACAAAAGCTGAATATCAGTTTGACGGTGATTCATGCGGTATCCTCACGGCTATTCACGAGCAGAGCGATGATATAAACAGAGGCGTTTCCAATAAAGATACGGACGAACAGGGTGCAGGAGACCAAGGTATGATGTTCGGCTATGCTACCAATGAAACCGAAAATTATATGCCAGTTTCTCTTGATTTGGCACATCTCATTATGAGAACACTCTCCGACATACGCAAGGAGGGCAAGGAAATGACTTATTTACGCCCCGATGCAAAAAGTCAGGTAACAATAGAATACACCGAGAACAAAAAACCTCTGCGCATTGACACAATAGTGGTAAGTACTCAGCATGACGATTTTGACGTGGACGACAAGAAGATGCTGGACAAGATTAAGAACGATGTGATTAACATTCTTATGCCTCGTGTCATTTCCCAATGTGATTCCAAAATACAAAAGCTGTTCAACAGTAACATAAAGTATCTTGTAAATCCAACAGGAAAATTTGTTATAGGAGGTCCGCATGGGGATACGGGGCTTACTGGGCGAAAAATAATTGTGGATACATATGGGGGACGAGGAGCACATGGCGGAGGTGCTTTCTCTGGAAAGGATCCAAGCAAGGTAGATCGCAGTGCTGCTTATATGGCACGATATATTGCCAAAAATATGGTAGCAGCAGGGGTTGCGGACGAAATTCTTGTGCAGCTGGCTTATGCCATCGGTGTGGCTGCTCCTGTCAGCGTATCGGTTGATACATATGGACACAATAATGTCGGAATGTCGGACGGAGAAATTGCACAGAAGATTTTTGAAATGTTCGACCTGCGCCCTAAAGCCATTGAAAGGCAGCTTAAACTAAACCAGCCGATGTACACGGAAACGGCAGCCTATGGTCACATGGGACGGAAAAATGAAGTTGTGAACAAAACATTTACAAGCAGGTATCATGGAACAAAAAACATTCAGGTGGAATTGTTTACATGGGAGAAATTAGACATGGTGGATACGATAAAAGATAGTTTCCGCATAAAATAATTAGGGACGATGATAAGGACTAAGGGACTCTCTGTCATGTTGCTTATTTTGGAATTGCTTTTGGGACTCGTGGAATTTCTTTGTCTCTCCGGGTGTGGAAACGACAGGGAAGAATATGAGTACATCTATTACCCTGAAGGCACTTCATGGAAAGAAATAGTGACAGACCCTTTCCGTCCTTTTTTCTATCAGATTTATCTATATACTGTCAGGGAAGACACCATCATTAAGGGAGACGAATACAGGAAAGTTTATGTAAATGGCAAGAAAAATGCCGTTTTCTACCTCCACGAGCAGGGAAAACAAATTTTTTATTACGACAAGTTCATTCCCAAACCCTTACTTGTCTATGATTTTGAATGGAAAATAGGCAAGCCTGTTTCAGCATTTTTGGTTGATGACAGAAGTTTCCATATAATTGATACCATCAGGCAAATCAGCAGAGAAAAGTTGTCGCTTCATCAGGAATACAAATACATAGACACTCCGCTGGGCAGATATGTAAACTCTATAGGATTTGTTGACCAATCTCTCTTTCCGTATTCGATGTCCAAAGCAAGGGAAGGTTTCATTATTAAGACAATATATTTTGAGCGAGGGGAAAATGAGATGTTTAGTAACCATAATTACGACTATTTGTGGCAATAGAATTGTTGCCTTCAAGGAATATGCACGACAGCTAAGAAAAACCTTCTTGTATTTGTCAATCTTATCTACATAGCCATATCCGAAAGTTCACAATCCTCTCTGACCGCATTCCACGGCTAAAAAACATATCCTTTCCGTTCATGGATTGGTAGTATGTAGTCATACCGTAGTTGCACATATAGTCATCTACCAACTACAACGTAATACCTTCTCTTTCACTGTGTTACCTTGTTTTGTAGTAATGTAGTAAGATAACAGTGAAAGAAAAAGGATTGGTACATATTCAGCTATTGACACCCCTGTCATATATGATGATAGGAATGACAGAACTCCTTGGATGCATCAACTCACTGCACACATGCTTTCTGAACAGGTGGGCTTCTACGCTGTCAAGCAAGAAGGAAAGGGCGATAATTGTAGGTAATGGGTAGAGCGGTGCGTAGCCCCTTACCTCCTTATCCGTGACTATTTTCCTTTCGTCTGCGTCCCTTTCTTCTGGATGCAGGACGGATTCTTCGGTTATCGTCCGAAGTCTGCCATTGACTTTTCTCCATGTAACTCCGAAGAACCTTGCAAGCTCGCCCTCGGTCATGGCTACTTCGCCTTTTCCCCTGCGGATAACCTGCATACCATTTCCCCACTCGAAGTAGCTGCGCCCCGTGTCCAGACGGATTGCAGCCTTGGTCTTTATTCCATCTTCCGTATTCATGCCGTTTCCTCCATGCTTTTGTTTCTGCCTGTGTTGGCAATAGCCATTGTACCTATGGTAATAGTTTCCTTTACCGTTACCTTATCATCCTCTTTGTTCTTTTCCTGATGTTTGGCGATGAGTCTGTCCATATCCTCTGATATCTTTTTGTCCGTCACCTGCGCATAAACTTGAGTGCTTGATATGGAGGCATGCCCCATCATCTTGGCTATGCTCTCAATGGGAATACCTGCGCTTAGGCTCATCGTGCCGAATGTATGTCTTGCCATGTGGAAGGAAAGTCTTTGGCAGATACCGCAAGCCTTTCCCACAATACTCAGTTTGGCATCCATGACACTGCGGCTGCAATCACGGTGAAAGACAAGGTGATCCCCTTTTTCTTTCACCAGCAGATATTCTTCACTTCTTTCCTGCTCTTTCTGGCAATGACTGATGATGGCTTCCGCTATGGGATGTAACGGCACGATGAACTCAACCTTGGTCTTCTGACGTTCCTTTCTTATATACATCTGTTCGTCCGCTGTCGTTTGGATATGCTTGTTTTCTAAATTCTCCATGTCTGAGATAGCCAAGCCTGTGAAGCATGAAAAGACAAACATCAGTCTTGCCAGCTCCGCTTCCTTGTCGTTCATCTTCATTGCCATAAGTTTCATCACATCGCTCTTTTGCAGAAAGCGTATCTTCTTTTCCTCTTTCTCATACTTGGTATTCTCAAACGGATTGCAGCGGATAATCCTCTTGCTGACCGCACGGAACATCAGTCGGCTCAGCCAGCAGAGGTTGCTGTTGATGGTGGATGCTTTCAGTCCACGCTTTTTGAGAAAGAAACGGTATTCCTCGAACAAGTCCTCTGTAATTGTTCCGATGGATATGTCTTGTACTCCTTTGTTTTCTACAAATTCACGGAGATTTCTGTCAGAATAAAACAAATTCAGGTAAGTTCCCTCTGCCCTTGATCTGCCAACACTTTCCTTGACTGTTTGGAGTTCCGCCCAGCTCATGGCAAGGAGCGTGGTCGGATTGGTGGCAATACCCTGTAAGCGGTTCTTGATAAGCTCCACACTTACCACTCCATCCTTTACAAGAATGTCCCGATAGGTCTTTTCCACCAAATCCCTGAATTCTTTGATTCTTTGGTTTGTCTTCTTGTTGGTTGTCAAACCCTGCTTGGTGTTCCACTCGACAGGATGGCACTCTTCGCCTGTGGTAATGGCTGTGTTCTTTCCGTCGATGGTGATACGGCAGAGAATGGCGGTATTGCCGTCTGCCTTTGTTTTCTGTCTGTTAATATAGAACAGTATCTTGAATGTACTTCTCATAATGGTCTTGATTGAATTGTTCATGTTTTATTTAACGATAAAACAATGTTGAATGAAAGAAATGGTCAGATAGCCAACTGCATATCTTCAGTGAAAGAAAGGAAACGGTCAAATTCCTCAAAGAGTTTCCGCGGTGTTACCTTTGCATAACGCTCGGTCATGCTCACGTTGGAATGCCCCAGCATCTTGCTTACCGTTTCAATAGGCACACCCTGTTCAAGCGTGATGAGCGTGGCAAATGTGTGCCTTGCCGTATGTGTGGTAAAAGGAAACGAGATGCCAGCACGAAGCCGCAGGGCTTTCAAATAAGATTGGTAAGTGGCATATCCCATGAAAGGGAGCAATGTTTCCCTTTCATCGCTGTGGAGCTTCTCCATCAGCCATATGGCTTCAGGCAGCAGTTTGACACGACAAGGCACACCTGTTTTTTGGCGGTTGAACTTCAGCCAAAGGCTACCCTCGTCGTCACGCACAAGATGGGACTTGTCCAGTTCCATCAAATCACAATAAGCAGCACCTGTATAACAGGCAAAGAGGAAAATATCCCTTGCCGTTTCCATTTCCTCCTCCAAGTCCTCCAAGTGGAGAGTCTTTAACTTCTCAAATGCCCCTCTGTCAAGTGCTTTGGGGAGTTTCTTGTTACCCTTGCTGATTTTGACTTTGTCGAAAAGCAGGATGTCTGCCAATCCCTCACGGTAAGCCAGCCTGCATACCGTCTTCAAATGGGTGGCGACATTGTAGAATGAGCTTTCCTGAAATCCACACTCCCCTAAGAAGTACTGCTGAAACTCATGGATGAAGTTCTCTGTCAGTTGTGAGAGGGCTAAGTCAGAAACCTTATACTTCTTTTGGATGAACTCCTGCAAGTGGATTCTCGTGGAGTGATAGCTTGCCATTGACTCTTTTCTGATGTCTACACCGACATGACTTTCTTTCTCCTTTATGAGCATATCAAGTCTTTCGATGAGCATGCACCGTGTCTGCACACTTCCTTGAAACTGTTTCTTCACATCGGTTGCGTCAAATGGGCAACCTCTTGCAAGCAAAGACTGATAGGCTGACTGAATGGACAGCAGCAAATTCTCCAACCTGCCATTCACTTCCACCGCCTCACGACTTTTTCCGTCCATTCTGCTCTCACGGGGATTCCACAAGTCAGGATTGCAGGAGAGCTTGCAACTGAACTGTGCGATGGAACGCCCAATGGTTATCCGTCCCATAATCGGAGCCTTGCCCGACTTGTCCAGACCGCTCTTTTTGAGGTAGAGCAACACCTTCATTTTTTCTGTTTTCATACGCTTTGATGTTTTGTGGCAAAATTACCAATTTCAAAGCGTTTCTCTCTTATGCAGAAAACTGCCGACCGCAGCAACAGCCACACGAGTAAAAATAATTCAGTTACCGAATATTACTCCATCGTTACCTATGGCAAAATCGGGTAACGCTCTGGTAACTGAACTTCTGCCTAAATCTGCATATTATAACTCTTTTTGAAAAGAGCACTTCTATGCAAATTATTTCGTTTCCTGCTCATTATCAGTCAGTTTACACCAACTTCGATATTTCTTCATTTTCGTTGATTAGTTGCAAACTAAAAAAATGCCAATCGCAAGCCAAGTAACAGCTTTTTGAAAGCCGGAAAGATAATTCATCATTTATAATTGACTTAATGCTGAATTTCGTTTCACTGTTCTTCATTCCGTAAGGAACAATCAAACGAATGATACCTCATGATTTTTCATTTGTTCTCCGATTCTCCGATCTTTACTGGTGCATTGTATATGTAACACGCACTTGTTCATAGCCATTGGCAGCATCAAAGTCCCATGGGAAAACAAATGTCATCGTTCCTTTGCTAAAGTCGTAGCTTGCCGCGGGCTGTATCCAATCGGTCGGAGTATTTCCGAATGTGTCTTTGCTGACATCGCTAACAGCGAGCCAACGCTGCGGATCGATTGATCCTCCGGCTGTAAGAAAGTCATCATCGATCTTATATCCCACGAGCTTTCCGTCTTCCTCGATTTGAACAACTGCGCCTTTCTCTTTCAAAGCGAGCAATCGGTCCCATGCAGAAAAGGTATAGTTGAAAGCAATACCGGTTATAGGATCACCGTAAATGTCGGGTCTTTGCACCAGAAAGTCGACAGACTGATTTGCCGGAACGAGTTTGATATCATCAAGCGAGGTAGTGAATGTCTCCTTAGCCGGATCGTAACCTACGGCTTTAACAGCTGCATTACCATACGGAGTAGCCAAGAAAAATTCCGTGTCTTCTACGGTCTTACGCTTCAACACATCGTAGAAGAATGAGGTGAGCCCCATTGGATTCTCCATCATTTTCAGTATCGGAGTGTCGGTTGTTGCCTTTTCGCTGAGCGTGATAATGGTATATCCTTGGAATGTTTTTTGTGCCTCGCCATTGAAATAAGCCTCTTTGTCTTGTGTGTTGAATGTAACGACAGCCTCTACATCAACTTTTCCAAGCATACGCGACACATCGATGCCGTATTTCTCTTTATATCCGGCAATCAGTTTGAGTTGTTCGGGTGTGAGAACAGGGATGTCTGAGTCGGGGTTAATGATAATCTGAATGTCTTTTCCAACGGCTTTAATCATCGGATTAGATGTTTTTCCAACGGTCAGAGAGATTGTTCTCGGCACAGAGAGTGCATGTTTCGCATTTGATAACACCTTGATAGTCACTTCTTTTTGTCCCGGTTTGAAAGTCAAGATTGTGTTTTCAAGCCGCACGATACCATCTTCATTGCCGCTAACCAAGAGTTCCACTGTCTCCTCTTTATCGGGAGTGAAAGCTAAAAGCGCCTTGATTGTGATGCCGTTTTTATCGTCTTCTGCCATGAAAGCATTACCGACAACACTGAGATCGAGACCGTTTGTCATCTGTTCTTTCTTGTTATTGTCTTCACTGCAAGCCGTTATGGCAAGGATCGCAGCGATGAATAACATACTGATTTTAATGAATTTCATATCTTTTACGTTTAAATATTATTTATTGATTGGCCAACCTTCGTTCTGTCTTACATTGTCGTTGAATCTGTATTCAGCCCGCGGAATGGGAAATGTCCATCTATAATTATCTGCCGAGATACTGGCACTTGACGCGATTCCCCAACGTGATAAGCGTGTCAAAGGCTGTGAATGTGTGCGTTTCAAATCGAAGAAATTGATGCCTTCACCTACAAATTCGCGTTGCTTATCCAGCAAAATTCGATTGAGTAAAGCATCCGAAGTGATACCGACAGGAGCTTCTTCTATGCCGATCTGCTTCCAATAGCGGTTGATCAAAGTGCGAGCCACCTCGGTGTTACCTGTTCTGCAATAGGCCTCCGCAGCGATATAGACAGCTCCTGCATAGCGAAACATGTTGATGTAAGATGTAGTTTTGCTTTCTTTATTGTTCTTGTTGTATTTTCCCAAGAGGTTTCTCACGGCGCCGTCCATCGTAAACGGATAGACAGAAGATGCTTTGCGCACATCCGAGTCATCGAAATGAAGTGCAGGATTAAGTGCAAAATAGTCGCCTTCTGTGTCTGAATATTGGATGGACGCATACACTTGACTCGTTGTGTTAAATGCAAAAATGCGACCTTTAAAGGTGTCGCCTATCCAAAGCCTATTGAATCCATCGGCTGTGAAATAACTGTTGTCTGCTTGAGCGATGACTTGTTCTGCATAGCGAATAGCTTCAGAATAATCCGAACTGTAAAGAGCAAGCTCTGCCAAAAGATATTTTGCGGCAGTTTGTGATAGCCAACCATTGCGCTTGGGATGGTTTTCCACTTGTTCGGCATCGGTCAGTAGTTGGCGGATATAGGAAACACATGTTTTGATCGATGATCTTTTGTTTGTCTCCAAA
>ERZ772910.1076-NODE-1076-length-14345-cov-2.389783_pt1 | contig 14345 bp, 11 predicted proteins | sample MGYA00511357_ERZ772910 | MGnify/ENA primary metagenome ERZ772910 (study PRJEB29015, sample SAMEA2738096) | human oral metagenome | biome: human oral; feature: human-associated habitat; material: saliva | place: China | collected 2193 ... | reverse complement strand
CTTCGGGACGTTCTCCGCAAGAAGCGAGATGGCGACGGAAGTGTAGAGGATCGTGTTCGCCATGCGCGTCGTCTTGTACGTCGACAGCGCCATGAGGATGAGGCAGACGGCAAAGGCGATGAGAAAGTACGCAATCTTGTCGCCATGATGACGCATGACACTGCCTCCTCTTCATTTCAAGCCAGCTTGTTTCATGATAGCTTCAGGCGTGCCCGTCTTGACTTCCTGTCCATCATGACGCGTGGGAGCGCTTCAACTCCGAATTTTTCATACTGCTTCCTTGGTCAAGTCAACAATAAATATATACCATGCACCTCCATTTGTAAATGCAGAAAGCGGTATCTTATCCTTCAATCGTTGTGAAATCCTCCGAATCCCGCCCGAAATGGAAAAATATCATTTGCGTAAAGAAACAAGACCTTTTATAATAGGAGGAGCACCTTGCGGGCGAGGAGTCGCCCCATGCGTGCCGTGTTCCTTTTGCTTGGGCATGTACGGACGTCCGCTTTGCGAAAACCGTACGCCGCCTTGCCGGAACTTGCTATGAAGAATGCTGAAAAGAAGGTATGATCTTGCAGAAAAACTCTCCGCCCCCTGCCGTGCCGAAAAAGAAGCGGCGCATTTGGCCCTATGTCGCCATCGTATTCCTTTTCTTCGTCGCCGCTGCGGCGGGCGCACTCTTCGCCTCGACGAGCCTCTTGGACAAGGAGGACCCGAAGGCGGAGGAGGAGCATCTCCTGACCGCGAAGGACAAGTCGACCATCATGATCATGGGCGTCGACCAGAGAGAAGACGACGTCGGCCGCTCCGACACCTTGATGGTCACGATGATCGATCCGAAGAAGAACAAGGCGGCGCTCCTTTCCGTGCCGCGCGATACGCGCGTGAAGATCAAGGGGCACGGCTACGACAAGATCAACGCGGCATACGCCTACGGCGGCGAAAAACTCACCCAGCGCACCGTCGAGGACTTCCTCGGCATCCGCATGGATCACTACGTCATCATCAACACCCACGCCTTCCAAAAGATCATCGACGCCATCGGCGGCATCGACATTGACGTCGAAAAGCGTATGTACTACGAGGATCCGTGGGACGACGACGGCGGCCTCGTCATTGACCTGCGCCCGGGACGCCAGCACATGGACGGCAAGACGGCCGTCACCTACGTCCGCTACCGCGACGAGGAGGGCGACATCGGCCGCGTCAAACGCCAGCAGAAATTCATGCGCGCGTGCGTCGACGCTGTAACCACCCCCGCCATCCTGCCGCGCCTGCCGGGCATCATCGCGAGCGTCATCGACAGCGTCAAGACCGACCTCAGCGTCCGCCAGATGCTTGAGTTCATCGGCACGCTGAAACAGGCACAGGCAAAGGGACTGCGCACCGACATGGTGCCGGGACGCCCGCTCTACATCGAGGGCATCAGCTACTGGATCCCCGACATGGAGCAGCTGCGCCGCAACATGGTAAACACCCTCGGCCTCAGCCTGAACGCGAACGAGCGCAGCCGCATGGAGCGCGCCATTCGCGACTACGAGAACTCCATCCCCGCCGGTGCCACCGAGGTACCCGAGGGCGACAACACCATCGGCCGCCGCGTCAGCGGAGACGAGGCACTCGACACACGGAGCCGCAAACACTCCTCCTCTGAGGACAGCAGCAAAACCGAGCGCAAATCCACCGACCAGAAGAGCAGCGACAAGAGCAGCAAAACGCAGAGTGCCGACACAAGCCCGCCGAAAAAATCGGCCGACACCGACAGTGGAAGTGGAAGCGGAAGCAACAGCCGCCACGCGAGCACACGCCAGAGCAGCAGTGCCGACAGCGACAGCGGCGGTGGCGACACCGCAGCACCGCAGCGCAGCGGCGGCAGCCCCGGCAAGGAAAACTGATCCGCTGCCTCGATCCATCACAAGACATAGCGCCCTCTCGTCGCCCCTACGGGGAAGGGGTACCGTGAAAACGGTGGCAGAGGACATATAGAGGGGACATCCCTAAGGAAAGGAAAATGCACTATGGGAAGCAAATTTGATGCAGAATCACTCGACCTTCATAAGAGCCATCACGGCAAGCTCGGCGTCACGCCGACCGTCCCTCTGAAGACCCGCGACGACCTCAGCCGCGCCTATACGCCCGGCGTCGCCGCACCGTGCCTCGCGATCAAAGAGGATCCCGAGAAGATCTACGACTACACGAGCAAGGGCAACATGGTCGCTGTCGTCACGAACGGCACCGCCGTCCTCGGTCTCGGCAACATCGGCGCAGGCGCAGGCCTCCCCGTCATGGAGGGCAAGGCGATCCTCTTCAAGGGCTTTGCCGGTGTCGACTCCGTCCCCGTCTGCGTGAACAGCGAAAAAGTCGAGGACGTCGTCAAAGTCTGCCAGCTCATCGCCCCCACCTACGGCGGCATCAACCTCGAGGACATCAAGGCACCGCAGTGCTTTGACATCGAGAACGAGCTCAAAAAGACCCTTGACATCCCCGTTTTCCACGACGACCAGCACGGCACAGCGATCGTCGTCGTCTCCGCCCTCCTCAACGCGTACAAGTACCTCGGACGTGACCTCAAGACGGCGAACATTGTCATCAACGGCGCAGGTGCGGCAGGACAGGCGATCGCACGCCTCCTCTTTGCCTACGGCATCAAGACCGTTGTCCTCTGCGACACGACGGGCGCGATCTACGAGGGACGCGAAAAGAACATGAACCCGTACAAGGAAAGCCTCGCCAAAGTCTCCAACCATCAGAAGGAGCAGGGCACGCTCGCCGAGGTCATCAAGGGCAAGGACATCTTCATCGGCGTCTCCGCCCCCGGCAGCCTCACGCCCGAGATGATCAAGAGCATGAGCAAGGATCCCGTCGTCATGGCGATGGCAAACCCCGTCCCCGAGATCCTGCCCGACGAGGCAAAGGCGGCAGGCGCACGCATCGTCTGCACGGGACGCTCCGACTTCCCGAATCAGGTCAACAACCTCCTCGCCTTCCCGGGCATCTTCCGCGGTGCACTGGACGTGCGCGCAAAGGAAATCAATGAGGAAATGAAAATCGCTGCCGCCGGCGCGATTGCCTCCCTCATCCACGAGTCCGAGCTGAACGAGACAAACATCATCGCCAGCCCGCTCGACCCGCGCGTCGCACCGACCGTCGCTGCTGCTGTCGCCGAGGCGGCACTCAACACGGGCGTCGCACGCCGCACCGACATCACCCCGTCCGCCGTCGCCGCCCACACGCGTGAGCTGCTCGGACACACCCTCGGCTAAGACGCATAGACAGGACTGACAGGACTGCTGCACGAAGACATAAAATCTATGGCAAGCTATCACATGAACTTGAGATTATGCCTGCACTGGTGATAATACACGAAAGGGACTGCTGTACGAAGCTGCAAACTTCGTATAGCAGTCCCTTATTTTATTTCCGATGTTCTCTCACGTATGCCTTCGCCGCCTTTAGCTGCACCTCAAAATATTCTGCCAGCCGCTCCTCTAGGAGCGCGGCATCCCTCTCCCCCGACGAGTGCCCCGGATTCTCGTATAGCGTCCGCGCCCAGTCCTCTCCCGCCCGCAGATAGAACGTCATGATCGGCACCGCGCGCGCCTGCTCCTCCGTTCCCTCCGGCACATAGTAGAATGTTATCCTGCGCCCATGTGCCTCCGTGAGGAGCGTATCGTCACCCTGTGGGCGATAGAGCGCATGCAGCGCACGGCACAGATCGACAGCATCCGCTCCGCGTGCCTCATGGAGAAAGATAAAATCGCCCTGATCAAAAAGCGACGCTCCCTCGTGCATCACGTGATTCTCGCGCAGCGCTGCCGCCTCCGCGGGGGATGCCGCCCTGAGATGAACGTCAACCGCGACAGCATTCACCGCAGGATAGAGATGGGCGAAATAGGCCTCTGCATACGTCGCAGCGGCATCCGTGTCGCGGTAAAGAAAGGGATAGGGGAACTGTGCGCGCTGGATCTCCGCCACAGCGGTAAAGTGGATCCCGTTCCCCGCATCATAGAGCACATAACGATTCCTCTGAAACGGCTTTTCCCGCAGCGTCTGCTCGCCCTCCGACACGACCTGCGCCCCATAAGAATGAAATTTTCCATTCACCATCGCAGCGACCTCATCCGCCGTATAGGGATCACTGTTTTCCATGACGAAAAAATCACAGCCCGACAGCACGGAGCAGAACAGAACGAGTACCGAAAGACAGAAACGCCGCTTCATATCAAACCTCTCACGCAGTGCCCGCCGCACGCACGAATTTCGCCCAGATCGACCGATACACGTCCTCCACATCATGCACATAGCCTGCGGCATCCGTCAGCGGTGCGTGCCGCAGCATCGTGCGCAGATTTCGCCGCAGCGCGCGCAGGGTCGCAGGATCGGAGGCAAGTCCCGCCGCGATCCGCACATAGTCCGCAGGCGTCTGCGCGACGAGCTCGGGGAGATGCGCATTCGTGAGGAGACTCGCACCAAACCGTGCGCCGTGGCTCGCTCCTGCAAGCGTCACCACGGGTACACCCATCGAGAGCGCCTCACAGGTCGTAATCCCGCCCGTATAGGGGAACGGATCGAGCGCAATATCCACATCCCCGTACTCCGCCAGATAGTCACGGCTGAATCCGCGCATCTCGACACGCGCGGCGGGAATCCCACAGCGTGCGAGACGCTCCGCGACCATCGTGCGCCCCTCTCCATAGTCAAAGATCCTGCTCTTGACGAGGAGACGCGCCCCCGGCACCGCATCCAGCACCTGCCGCCAGAGGCACAGCACCTCGTCCGTCACCTTGCTGAAATTATTGAAACTGCCGAAGGTCACATAGTTCCTGCGCGCCATCGGCAAAGGAGCGACCGTGGGCAGATCATCGGGCAGCGTATAACAGAAATGACTGTGCGGCAGGCTGATGATCTCCTCCGTCATCGCATCATCTCCCGCCCCCGGCGGATCGACATACACATCCGAGAGCATATAGTCCACCGCAGACAGCCCCGTCGTATTAAAATAGCCGATCCCCGTCATCTGCACGGGCGCGGGACGGTGCGCGAGAACGGGCAGCGCATTCCCCTGCGTATGCCCCGCGAGATCGACGAGAACATCCACCTCATCATGGCGGATGAGCGCCGCCGTCTCCGCCGCAGAGCAGCCGCGGACATTATGCCACACATCCACTGCGGTGCGAAACTCCTGCGAGAGCGCATCCTCTATGCAGCGCGCATAGCAATAGACGGCAAATTGCGTGCGGTCATACTGCGTGAGGAGCGGGCGCACAAGCCGCCCGACGGGATGCACGCAGAGATCGGGCGAGATATAGCCGATGCGGATGCGCGCATGCCCACGCGTGGCATCCGCCGCCCCCGCCCGCGGCAGGACATCGGCAAAGAGCGCATCGTAGCCGTACGCGAGCCCCGCATAGAGCGGGCGCAGATACGTCGGCAGATAGTTCACGGCAAAGAGCGCGTTGCTGTACTCCACCGCCCGCTGGGCGCGCCCCGTCTCGAGCTGTGCAGACGCGAGAAACGCCGCGACCGCCTCCTGCGCCTCCCCCGCCTCCGTCAGCGCCGCACCGAGGAGGCTGTACGCACTCGCGAGAAACACCGCATCGTGCGCACGGCGTTCCTCCTCCTCTGCCATCCGCCGTTTCAGCATCTCGATCAGCGCGCGCAGATGCGCAATCTCCGTCGCGAGCTTCCCCTCCGCGCGGTCGATATAGACCTCCTGCCGCGCCGCACCCGCATGATCGGGACACACAGCACGGATGCGTGCGACCTCCGCCCGCGCCGCATCGTATGCCCCCGTCTGCGTCAGCGCAGCAGCGAGAATATAGCGCATCTCCACATCCTCGGGCAGAACCGTCAGCAGCTCCTGCGCGACCTCCGCCGCACGCGCATACTCCCGCTTCTCGTAGAGATCATTGGCACGCAGGAGAATCTCCTGCCGCAGCGCCTGCACATCGTCCATACCATCCCGCCTTTCACAATATAACCTCTATTCGACAAGAGGAAGAAGAATCCCTTTTCTCCCCGCCCGGCAGAGAGCCTCCGGCTTACGGAATAATACGGTGTTACCCCACGCCCCCAAACATGGACTTTTCCCCGCGAAAATGCTATACTTAGTGTGTATTTTTATGGAACGAACACAAAGAGGTGACATATTGGATCTGGACTTTGGACAGGGGCGCATCGTCCCGGTCAACCTCGAACACGAGATGAAGAACTCCTACATCGACTATGCGATGAGCGTCATCGTCGCGCGCGCCCTTCCTGACGTACGCGACGGCCTAAAGCCCGTACACCGCCGCATCCTCTATGCGATGCAGGGCTCGGGCATGACCAGCAACAAGCCGTACAAAAAATCGGCGCGCATCGTCGGTGAAGTGCTCGGTAAATATCACCCGCACGGCGACAGCTCCGTCTACGACGCCATCGTCCGCATGGCGCAGGACTTCTCCATGCGCTACATGCTCGCGGACGGCCACGGCAACTTCGGCTCCGTCGACGGCGACTCCGCCGCCGCCATGCGCTACACCGAAGTGCGCATGTCAAAAATCGCCGAGCTCATGCTGCGCGACATTGACAAGGAAACCGTCGACTTTACAGACAACTACGACGGCTCGGAGAAAGAACCGACCGTCCTCCCCGCGAAATTCCCGCAGCTCCTCGTCAACGGCACTGCGGGCATCGCCGTCGGCATGGCGACCAACATCCCGCCGCACAACATGGTCGAGGTCATAGACGGCACCCTCATGCTCATCGACAACCCCGACACCACCATCGACGAGCTAATGGGCGTCATCAAGGGACCCGACTTCCCGACCGCAGGACTCATCCTCGGCACCGAGGAAATCCGCAAGGCATACACCACAGGCCGCGGCGTCATCAAAATGCGCGCACGCGCCCACATCGAAACGATGAGCAATGGCAAACCGCGCATCATCGTCACCGAGCTCCCGTATCAGGTCAACAAAGCGCGCCTCATCGAGAAAATCGCCGAACTCGTCCGCGACAAACAGATCGACGGCATCACCGACCTGCGCGACGAATCCGACCGCAGCGGCATGCGCATCGTCATCGAACTGCGCCGTGACAGCGCGCCGAACGTCATCCTCAACCAGCTCTACAAACACACCCAGCTGCAGGACAGCTTCGGCGTCATCATGCTCGCGCTCGTCGACGGACAGCCCGTCATCATGAACCTCAAGCACGTCCTTGAGCACTACATCGACCATCAGGAAACCGTCATCACGCGGCGCACGCAGTACGAACTGGCGAAGGCAGAGGCACGCGCCCACATCCTCGAAGGACTCACCATCGCCCTCGACCACCTCGACGCCGTCATCACCACCATCCGCGAAAGCCGTACCGCAGACATCGCGCGCACGGCACTCATGGACGGCTTCAAACTCACCGAGAAACAGGCACAGGCCATCCTCGACCTCCGCCTCCAGCGCCTCACCGGCCTCGAACGCGAGAAAATCGAAGAGGAGTACCAAGAGGTACTGAAACTGATCGAAGAACTCAAAGGCATCCTCGCCGACCGCACGAAAGTCCTCGCCATCATCAAAAACGAGCTCATCGAAGTGCGCGACAAATACGGCGACGAACGCCGCACGGAGATCACCTTCGACGCGAGCGAGATGGACGTCAAAGACCTCATCGCTGAGGAAGACGTCGTCGTCACCCTCACCCTGAACAACTACATCAAGCGCATCCCGCTCGACACCTACCGCCGCCAGCGGCGCGGCGGCGTCGGCGTGCGCGGCATGGGAACCAAGGAAACCGACATCGTCAGCGACCTCCTCATCACCACCACGCACCACGACATCCTCTTCTTTACGAACCGCGGGCGCGCCTTCGTCCTGAAATCCTACGAAATCCCTGAGAGCGGACGGCAGGCAAAGGGCACGGCCATCGTCAACCTCCTCGCCGTTGAAAACGACGAGCGCATCACCGCCGTCATCCAAGTCAAGGAATTCCGCGCCGACCGCTACCTCTTCCTCGGCACCAAGCACGGCGTCGTCAAGAAAACACCGCTCTCCGAGTTCGGCAACATTCGCAAGAACGGCCTGCGGGCGGTCAACCTCGACGAGGACGACGAACTCATCGGCGTCAAATTCACCGACGGAGAAAACCGCATCATGCTCGGCACACGCGGCGGCAAGGCGATCACCTTCCCCGAGGACGGTGTACGCTCCATGGGACGCATTGCGCGCGGCGTGCGCGGCATCACCCTCGCCGACGGTGACGAAGTCGTCGCAATGGACGTCCTCAAGAACGACTCCGAGGTACTCACCGTCACCGAGGGCGGCTACGGCAAGCGCACCACCGCCTCCGAGTATCGCACCCAGACGCGCGGCGGCAAGGGCCTCATCAACATGAAGGTCACGGACAAGACCGGCCCCGTCGTCGGCATCCGCGTTGTACGTGAGAATCAGGAACTCATGCTCATCACCACCGAGGGAATCGTCATCCGCACCAGCGTCGATGAGATCTCCCTCATCAGCCGCAACACACAGGGCGTGAAGCTCATGACCCTTGGCGAAAGCGACCGCGTCGCCTCCATGGCAACCATGAACCGCATCGTCGACAGCGCAGGTGAGTGAGCGAAAATCATGCAGATCACATCGTCGTGTAGGGAATCACGGAGAAAGGAGTTGATTTCATGTCCGTTGCCATCCATCTCAAAACGCACGAAGCAAAACTCTTTAAAAAACACGCTGCACGTCGCGGCATGACCCTTTCCGACTTTGCTGCGGCATCGATGCGCGAGCGCATAGAGGATGAACTCGATCGTCAGGCCTATGAGGAAGCCATGGCGGACTTCCGTGCAAACCCCGTCACCTATACACTGGAAGACGTCGAAAAAGAATTAGGCCTTTCATGAGCTATCACGTTGTTTTCAGTGCACAGGCAAAAAAATCCATAAAAAAACTTGATCGCCATGTTTATACGACGATCATCGCTTGGATTCGCAAAAACCTCGAAGGATGCAGCAATCCACGGATTCATGGAAAACCACTGACTGCCAATCGAAGCGGACAGTGGCGCTACCGTGTGAACGACTACCGCATTATTGCTGATATTCAGGACGATAAGGTCATCATCCTTGTCCTTGTCGTTGCACATCGCCGTGAAGTCTACGACTAAAAATCACTCCGTTTCTCACCGCGAGAAACGGAGTGATTTTTCATTCAAACAAATGCATGACAATGATCACCGATATGTCCCTAAATACTCCTCCCAGACCTCCTCCGGCACGAGCCGCCCGCCCGTCGCCCATGCGATCTGTGTCGCATGGCGGAGGCGCTCCTCCGTCAGACCATGCGCTGCGCAGTAGTCACGTGCCGCAGGGCAGCGCAGGAGTCCGACGGGACCCGCGAATGCCGCACAGCTCGACGGCTCGATGCGGATCCCCTCACTCGCATCGAGATCACGCAGATAGTCGTAGAGATGTGCCTCGGAGACCGTAAACACCCCTGCCATGTGATTCGTCATCATGCGCGTCACGAGACTCGACGGACTCGCACAGGCAAGCCCGTCCGCATCCGTCCTTCCCGCCAGACCGATATCATGCACATTGGCACGCTCAAATCGCTGCGTCGCGACCCCGAGAAGAACCGAGGGACACTGTGCCGGCTCCACAAAAAAACAGTGCACATCATCATGGTAGAGCCGTCGCAGCCCATAGGACACCCCGCCCGGCGCACCGCCGACCCCGGCGGGAATATAGACGATCAGCGGATGCTCACGGTCCACCGTGATCTCCTGTGCCCTCAGCTGCGCTGCGAGACGCTCAGCCGCGACAGCATAGCCGAGGAACAGATCGACGGACTTCTCATCATCGACAAAGTGACTCATGGGATCCGCATCCGAGGCACGCCGCCCCTCCGCCACCGCACGCGAGTAGTCATCCGCATACTCGATCACCTCCACGCCATGAGAGCGCAGGAGATCCTTCTTCCACTGCTTCGCGTCGGCCGACATGTGGACGCGCACATGGAACCCGATCGCCGCACTCATAATGCCGATGGACATACCGAGATTTCCCGTCGAGCCGACCTGCACCGTATAGCGCGCGAAGAAATCCCGCAGATCGGCAATCTTTACATAGTCATCCTCCCAGGTCAGGAGCCCCGCATCCATCGCCAGCCCTTCTGCATGCTTCAGCACCTCATAGATCCCGCCGCGCGCCTTCACCGAGCCCGCAATCGCGAGATGGCTGTCCATCTTCAGCAGGAGATGCCCCGGAATCTCTGCTCCGTATGCATCAGAAAGCCGCACCTGCATCGCAGGAATCGCGCGCAGCGGCGACTCGATGAGACCATCCGTCTCCGCCGTCTCCGGAAAAGCGCGCCGGATAAAGGGAGCAAAGCGACGGAGCCGTGCCGCCGCATCCGCAATATCCTCATCCGAAACGACGAGCTGCGACAATCCATCCACCACATCAAAGGGCAAGAGACGCGGATTGACCCACACCGTCTCCTCGGCAGCACGAACAGCAGCGGGAACGACATCACCTGTGATAAAAGCATCTGTACTCATATCATTCTCCTAGGATAAGTGGAAGGAACAACATTCTAACATAAATCATGATCGGCGTTCAATACAGGACATACGCACCTTAAAAATCCCCTTTTTCAGCGGCGCAGGGCGATCTACCATGACACCGCTGCGGTGCACGTCCGAGGGCAGGCAGACGAGGAAGTCACCAGGGTGCATGACTACACTTGCATCTATCTCCCCCGCTGCGGGGATAAAATCACGCGCTGGGTCATAGTCTCCCATCTCCATGCGCTCGATGGCACTGACATCAATGCGTTCCATCCCCGCAGCGAGGACATGGACATCGGCATAGATGCGGTGCGCCTCCCATATCTTCTCCGCGCGCGTTCCTGTCGTGTAGTGGGCGATATTGACATAGAGATCATCCCCCTCGATCACCTGCCGCCCCTCCGGGAACGACCCGAGATCATGCGTCCGCACATAGGCGAGCACGCGCTGCAGCATAGGCGGAAGAAGTGCGCAGGCCTCCTCATCATGAATATTTCCGTAAATCATGGCATCCTCCTTGTATTATTTTTTATTATTTATATTAATTTATCATATATTATTTGATATTATTTGTATTATTGTATTTGCACGCGCCGACTGCCGTCCGCTGATGCCATAAACTGTGTCGGGTTCAGTCCCTGCAGGAAGTCAATGACCTTCTTGCTCTCCGCATCGAGCCGCGCGATCTCCGTGCGGTAGTCTACGATCTCCGCGATCACCCCGCGGAGCATCTGCGTACCCTCCTCCTCCTGTTTCTGATACTCCTCCGTAATGCGCGCATGGATGCTGTCCATGCGTTTCTTCGCCTTGATATACGCGTTAAAAATTACCGCGCCGGCGGCGATGCCGAGTGCCGTCCAGTATACCTCCCCACCGTAGAGACCGAGCAGCACGGGAAGGAGCCATATCCATCGGAAGAGCTTTTCCTGTGAGGACAGCTCATAGGGACGCATGCGGATCATGCGCTGAACGTCGTTCCACGTGACAAATAACCGCAGCAGTTTTTCCTCATTGGAGCCGTCTTCCGTCTCGTTATCAAATGCAAGAATCCTAAATTTGATGGTCTGCGGGATGGCGGCGCGGTTCTCCGCGACAATATCGCGAAAGGCGGAAAGAATCGCATCACGCCCAAGGGCAAGCGCCATTTTCTGCAGCGCGGGGCTCGCCTGCATCTCCTGCGGGTGCATTGCCGCATCCGACAGGAGCCGCATAAAGTCGCGCCGCTCGTCGAATGCCTTCACCTTCTCCGCCAAAATGTTGCGCGCACGATCCTCCCTGCCGCCCTCATGGATGACCAGCTTCTCAAGGATCGACTCCATGTGCAGCGGCTTTTCTGCCGCATCGAAATCGGCGACCAGACGCTCCAGGATGCTGTCCAGCTGCTGTTTCAGCGTGCGGGGCGGCGCCGTCTGCGTGACGATCTGCTGAAAATGTGTACTGAGTTTCTCATAGAGACGCGCACACGAGAGCGTATGCTCCAGCACCTCCGATGCCGATCTAGCATGCACCCTCAGATAGGGAAATCTGCCCTCTGCGGGCGGAGCGGGGCACATCGCCTTCATCGCCTCATACCAGCGTTTTTCCTGTGCATCGGCAAAGCTATATACCCGGCTGAACCGATCGATCCAGCCGTCGATCCTATGGCGGATGAGCCCGTCTGCATCGCGGCCGAGGAGGCCTGACACGTAGGCATCAATGACGATGGCCGCCTTGCGGTCGAGCGCCCCACCATCCAGTCCGGCAAAGTAGCGCTGCAGCCAGTGCAGGCTTGCCTCTTTTCGTCCGAAACGGCGGCAGACCAGTGCAAAAAAGAGCGACGTTCTCTCATCGTCACGATGGAGTGCCTCCGCACATGCGCGGTTTGCGACCTCCTCCTCGTCGCTGATCCACGCCGCGAGCGCAACGAGCGCAGGTGCCAGCCAGTAGCCGGGCGCACGGAGCATGAGCTCCTCTGCCGCCGCACGCAACGTGTCCTGCCGCACGACCGCGAGATCATTCGCCTCCAGAATGCCGCGCGCCATGCGGCGGATCTCCGCATAGTGGCCGAATCGATGATCGATCTCCTGCCGCAGCTTCACCAGACGGATCTCTGCGAGCTGGATGCGGTTCGTCCGCTCCTGCTTTGCCGCATAGGCATGAAAATCCTGCGTCAGAGACGTCACGTCCCCACGCAGATCATCGACACTGCGCGCGACGGCATGGATCTCCGAATGTGCCGCACCGACAAAGTCGCCGAGCGCATCCAGACGATCCTCCAGATACGATAGATCCGGCTCGATGTAAATGGTATCGCTCATCCTCTGTCTCCATATTTTGTGTTATTATTTATAATTTATTATTATTGTTTTTATGAACGTCGTGATACAGAAAATAGTATAGCATAGGCACACGCATGGGACAAGAAAATCGATCGGATGCAAAAACTAAGGAATCGCTATCCGCAGCGCATGCCGCGCGGGGACGATGAGCACGCAGTCCGCCGCACGGAGCATAGAGGGCAATACGCGCATCAGAGTCGACGGATGGGAGCGCCATGACATTCACCACGCCGCGTGCCTCACGATCCGCTGAGAGCAGCTCATGAGATGCTGGCTCGTCTTTGTGTGCAGCGGCAGCGTCTCCGGCGTAAATGCACCGAACCCGTCCACCACAGCATCAAAGGCCGCGAGATCCCCCCTAGAATGTCCTTCTGCACAAAATGCTTCGCCGTACTCTGATTCTCATGACGTGCAAACGCCGTAACCTCATGTCCGCGTGCCACAAGCTCCTCAATAATCGCACGGCTTGCCTTTCCATTGGATGCCAAAACTGCAATTTTCATCATAAATTCCTCCATTTGATTTATATTTTATAATTTCTTTGATTACACTAGCAATATAACACAGATAAAATAGAATTTCAGTAGGTACAATATATTTTTTACCGACCTCTCTGCATCGACGCAAAAACGTCATTGAAAAAGAACGAAGCGTGTGCTATCATAAGATAAGAAGAGAAGGAAATGGAAAGTGCTCCGGCACGGGCGCAAAGCCGCATTCCACCGTTTCGTCTTTCCAAAACGGTGCAGCCCGCACCGCACAAGGGACAGCGCCGATGGCTCCCCCACTTTTCGGGGCAGAGTTCATCCGCAGACGCCAAAAACGGCGCAAAAAAGCGCGTCTTTCCAAAATGCCTTCTCAGCCCACGCGGGACAAGGGCTGGGGACGACAGCGTCCCAACACACACAATGCTGCGTGCGGCATTGAAACTTCCACTACAAACAATACATCCCTCTGTGCCTCTGGGTCCCAACACACACAATGCTGCGTGCGGCATTGAAACCGTTCGGTTTCGTCAGCGAGCACCAGACCCAACACACACAATGCTGCGTGCGGCATTGAAACCGAAGGTGAGAAGAAAACGTCCATGTCCTTCGACGGGTCCCAACACACACAATGCTGCGTGCGGCATTGAAACGACGAGCCGCTTTGCGAGCGGCGGGGTACGAAGTCAGTCTCGACACACACAATGCTGCGTGCGGCATTGAAACTGCTTCAATAAAAGCACGTACCTCCGCTCTTGAAAGTCTCGACACACACAATGCTGCGTGCGGCATTGAAACGGGTCATCCCTTGACTTCGTGGATGATCTCTCATACGGTCTCGACACACACAATGCTGCGTGCGGCATTGAAACGAAGAAGGAGGCGGCTGCATGATTAAACATTGTTGTCTCGACACACACAATGCTGCGTGCGGCATTGACAGCAAAACGGCTCTGCGTGTCCTTTCGGTCACACAGAGCCGTTTTCGTATGCAAAA
>ERZ772910.1071-NODE-1071-length-14383-cov-107.022055_pt1 | contig 14383 bp, 17 predicted proteins | sample MGYA00511357_ERZ772910 | MGnify/ENA primary metagenome ERZ772910 (study PRJEB29015, sample SAMEA2738096) | human oral metagenome | biome: human oral; feature: human-associated habitat; material: saliva | place: China | collected 2193 ... | reverse complement strand
GCTTGCCGGTCTCACTGAGAACCTTCATCCCCGGATATCCAGGATATGCGGCAGAAGGGTCAAACCCTTCGAGTCCCTTGAGAGGGGACGTCGAGCGAATACGACTCTTCGCCGTGACCGGAATAACCATGGCCGTATCACCATCAAAATCGGCGCCTGAGAGCCGTTGAGCGACCTTGGGGTGGATACCTACAGCATCCGCCGCAAGCTCTCCAATCGTCTTCCTGGCGTCTTTATGACCGTTATTTACGGTGAGGATGGGGATTTCGAATGTGCCACCATGAGGATATCGAACCAGGGCCACCTTCGAACCGTTTTTGAAGTTCGGAGCATATATCTCCGTGGGCTTCAGAGTGGTCACGGGGAGCAGAACCTGATATGCCTGGCCGGGAACGGCAGCCGCGCGAAGACGGACCGAATCAGAATCACAGCCATCTGCGAAATCCTGAAGGGCCTTCTTGCGGAGCACGGGGTTGGTCAGAGCCATAATATCCCGGAACTTCTGCTTGGCCTCGTTGGTTGAAATATCCAGCTGCTGGCGTGCAAATGAAATATCCTGCTTCGAGAGGAACTGGGCCGAGAGAGTCTTCGACCAGTCGCCCCAAGATCCTTCCTCGTTCACGAGATTGACAGGGGACAGCTTCTTCTTGCCGTCCTTGTCAATATATTCCATCTGCCGGCGGATGGTCGCACCGAACGGATTGTCCGGATCCGTTTTCATCTTTTTGAGAACTGTGTCACCATCACCAATCATGGGGACCTTCTTGGATTTATTCGTGTTGAACCGAATATCCTTACCCGCGGGAAGGTCGTCCGCGTAAATGGCCATGCCCTTGAGATAGTGCGTGCCGTCGACGGAAATACGGACCTGGGCATAATTGGACTTGCCGAGGTTCAAATCCTTGAGGCCTCGACGAATCTCGATAACGCCGTCCATATTTGTTCCGCCCTGCTCGGCATATCGCACCATGACTCGCTTGGAGTCGAGAGGGGCCGGCGGCTTGAGTGAGAGCTTATTTCCGTCGGGGTCTGTGCGAACACCGACCACGTGGATCTTGTCAAGGTTCTTGACGATCTCCGACTTTGGAATATCGGGCTTGCCGAGAACTCTGGTGGAGGTGTAATTATCCGTTCCGAGCTGTCGGATCTTAATATCATGCACCTGATATCCCTGGGCCTCAAGAGTTGAGGACGCAAGCTTCATGGTGGTCGCCGTGGTTCCAAGTGTGACCTCAGTGCCAGAGCCAATATCAATAAAGCCGTGCTTGTCGGTCTCTCGCTTGAGAATATCCGCGACGCCCTCGATCTTGCTGGCGGTCTTGCCGGCAGTGTCCTTGAGGTAGTTGCGAACGGTACTCGCGGAGACACCCAGACGCTCAGCAATGGCGTTCTGAGACATGCCCTTGGCGTCGAGCTTGCGCACCATAGCGATCTCGACAGCCTGCCGCTCCCGCTTTGCGATGGACTTGGTGGCCCGGAGTTCAACGGTGGTCATACCGAGACCCTTAGCAATCTCGGTCTCGCTCATACCCTTGGCTTCGAGGCCGCGGACAAGACCCTGGAAATCGCGAGAGCGCTGATATGGGTCCTTGCCGGAGCCCCACGGATACCGTCCGGACTTTCGGAGGATACCGTAGTGAGAAAGGGTATCTTCAGTCATTGTCTTCCTCCATGAGAATATCGCTGAAACGAACTATGCGCCCCATAATATCCCTAATATCATCAGACTCGGGAATATGAATGCGTGGCTCTCCGTGTTGGTAAATGCGTAGCTGCATTTGCACTGTGGGTGACACGCCGTATTCGAGACAGAAGAGGGCGGCATAAATCTCGAGTTGCTCGAACTTCGTGGGACCAGTCCCAGTTTTCAAGTCATGAATTCGAAGAAATTCGGATTCCTCGTCGAAGGATATAGCGTCCGCGGTTCCGAAAGCGTAGTCGCTGTAGTATAGCACTTGCTCGGGGGCCATCTTGTACTTGATGGCGTCATTGACGAACATACCGACGGTCCCTGGTTCTTCACCGAAGGGGAGACCCAGACGAATATGCTCGGCCGCGATCTCATGGAGAGCGGTTCCTAGAGCAGCTGCCCGGGCGTTACGATATGTGTCGATAACCTTCTTGTCATCGTACCGGAGCCAAGCACTCTTGCTGGCCCCGAGAAACGCATGCTTGCCCTCGAATATAGAATGCTTAACGAACTGCATCGCCAGTCCTCAAATATGAGACGATCTCCTCGATGATCTCTTCTTCGTTCTCGGGGTATACGAATCGCGCGAAGCCCATGTTGTTGAGTCTCTCAACGTAGAGCTTCTGGTTCGGTCGGACGGGGGCTGATTTGGAAGCCTTGACTTCCAGCATTACCCATAGGTCTCTGTACAAGACGAGAAGATCGGGAACTCCTTGAAGGTAGTTGGGATCGTTCTTCAGAATGAGACAGCCTGGTAGACACTGCCCGATTCTTTTGACGAGACTTTGCTGGTACTTGTTCTCGCGCACGCTCATGTTGGCTCCTTTCGAGGGTGCGGTAAACGGGATATGGAGAGTAGGCCTTAATGCCTGTAATAGCGCCAAAAGCTGGCACCCACTGGGCCCGGAGGACCCGAAAATAGGGCATGGCCTCATTCTCTCCATTATGCTGAACGTGTTTGACCTGGGGGTACACCCACTGGGTGGTGTATATGACTTTAGTCCTAGATGAGGAATTTATGTATAGAGACTATTCCACCTAGCCCAGATTTTTGGAGTGATGGGACGCAGCTTCTCGGAATGGAGGTAGGTAAAGATTTGGTAAAGTTCTTTGGACAAAATCGATTTGTCTTTTTTTTCGCGTGCATTTATATATATATATATTATATTTTAATTTAATATAATAAAAACGACAAATTGACAAGTAACCCTACTTTTCGTTGCGTTTCCAACGAAAAAGTGGTTGTCACTACCGTTTCAAAAACGACAAATTTGTCAAAACTGACAAAATGTTTTTCGTCAAAAACACAAAATCGCTCGGATCAAGACACCCACTCGACAAAAATTTGTCAAAAATGTCAACCGATCTTACGTCACACCCACTCAAAATCATGGACAAAAAACGATAATCCAAGTCCCTTTTGAGAGGCAGGGGACCTCCCTTAAGAGATCCCCCACCCCTCAAAAATCAGTGCTTGCCAGTCCCAACACCAGTCTTCATGTGCCTGCTACGAGACCTCGGCACCTTCGCCCGCTCCTTCCACCCAGCCTGGTTACAGGCCAACATGAAAGTCCCCCGATCCCGAGACATCCGAGCAACCTCCTCAGCGCAATCAGCTCGCCACGGCAAAGCCTTCTTAGGAGCTCTCCCGCCGAGTGCCGTCGACGTCTCTTTTCCATCAAAGACCTCGACCCGGTATCGATCGCACGCAACGTTCGACAACCGCTCCTTGATATAGGTCTCTGCGTAAATGACTCCATTGCTCTTCGACTCGCAGTAGAAGTACTTCCGGTACAATTCCCTCCCGAACAAATATCCGACGATAGTGAACAAGTACTTCATCTTCTCCGGGTGTCCAACGATGGCGTTCTGCAGATCTGCGTTCATGATATTGCTTCCTTTCAAATATGGTTGAGTAGTTGGTGTCGTGTTCTCACGCAGCGACTGATGGTTCTTCATCGAAAGAAACATTAACCCGAATGTCATATCGGTTGCATGAGTCCGTGTTACCCAAGAAATCGATACGACACGCCGCGTAGCGGTTAAGTTCTTTCAAACTACTGAAAAAATGATACTCTTCGAACCTAATCTCGTTATCCCAGTATCCTTTGAAAATCAGTTCGTACGGCATATCAGCAGCATCCCTTCGTGCAAGAGTTGATCAGCCTGAATGACTTGTCGTCCCGCCAGATGCGAATGATTGCGTTATCAGCAATCTCACCATCACGAACGACGTCAACAACCTCCTTGAGGATATTCTCCGCGAACGAATATGCGTCGCTCATCTCGTTAAACCCTTGAGTGGTCTCGACACAGGCGTTCGTTCCTGTACCGTATTCCACCTGAACCGTGAATGTCATGAGAATCGTTCCTTTCTCTCAGATTCACAAAATATCGTCACCGTCAAAGCACTTCACTTTAACAACTCGGATGACAATATTCCTCTCCATCATGGTGTTCACAAGACCGGTCACGTAGGCATCAGCCTCCACCCGAGTCTTGAAGAACGTGTAGTATTCCTTCCTCTCTCGAGAGACTTCGTCAGCGACCGTGATGTGGACCATCCACTCGATCTCAGTGTCTGCGCCGAAAATATAGGTTTCAGCAGTCACGGACATTGGTTCTCTCCTTTCAGAGATTGTGCGCAAATATGCGCTCATTGAAGACGCCTTTCTTCCGGACGGCTTCTCGAATGGCTGAGTCTATTCCAGACTCTGAGAAAAGGTAGAAGTATAGAAGGTCTGTGAACGGAGTGTTAATCCTGTCAATCCGACCTTCAGCTTGCTCCAAGACTTTCCATGAATAGTTAAGGGAGTAGAATACAATCGTATCTGTCTCAACACAGTTCCATCCCTCAGCACCAGCGGTATACTGTACCAAATATACCCAGGAATCGGTGGCCGGAATCGGTTCGTGATTATGACCATTCCATTCGGCTACTGTGAATTCATCTCGCAGGGTCAGCAAGATGTCTCGCTCGTAGTCAAAGTTGTAGAACACAATCAGCTTCTTACGCTTCTTCGCAAGCAACCGAATATGATCCACGCGGGATCTATCCGAGTTGACACACTTGCGAAGGCCGTAACAAACACCGCCCGCATTTTTATACGGCTCACCAGTCCAAGGGTCTACGCGCGTCTTGACAATGGACTCGTACAGCTCCTTATCGTGCTTCATAGAAATATAGGCGCGGTTACGCCGTGTGTGACGCTCTGCTGGCATCGGCACGAGGATCTTCCTACGCCGAGCTTCGAGAAGCCCCGTGTTGACATATCGCTTAACTTTGGGATACTTAGCAAATCTATCCCAGATGATGTGTTGCTCTGAGAATTCCGTTCGGTTTCGGTAGAACCCATTCGCGATGAAGAGGGGGACATAATCAAGCCATACATCCCCCGGTGTTGCGCTTAGTAAGATCCACAGGTTGTGCTTCGATATCTTGAGAAAACTCTTAACCCAAGTACCAGATCCAACAACACGCTGCTCATCAAATATGAACACATGGTCAGTGTAATCAGCGAAGCGCGAGACATTATTCCAGCTTTCAATAGTCAAGTCGTCACACCTAACACCAAATACAGCGAACTCTCCTTCCCACTCAAGAGAGTCGCGTTTCCGTGCAGTCGTGATGACAACGATCTTCTTTGGATCCGCCTGAGAAAGGGCCCATGAGGCTCCCACACGTGACTTACCTGAGCCGACACCGCCGACCAAGACTTTGCCACTATGTAGGAGCCCCAGGGCCTCTTCCTGGTGCGAATATAACTTCGCGACCATTACCTACCGAGAATCTCCTTCTTCAAGAGAGGCAGCACGATCTCTCGCACGTCCTCAGGAATGTCAGGATTCATCTCAACGCGCACTGGGAACGCGAAGATTCCGTAGTACACCTTAGCGATGTAATCCCAACTGTAAGGATTCGTGCCATTGAGAATGGACCGACCCTTGTGTGTGAAGACCTCAAGCCACTTGACGTACTTCACGTTGTCAGCTTCCCCAGGGACAAGGACGACCTTCCCGAGAACCGGGCGTTTACCCTTGAACACTCCATGTTTGAAGTCGGATGGAGGGGCAACTGTCAGCTCTGCTCCGTCTTCCGTGTACTCAGTTTCGGCCAGTTCTTCGCGCTCTTCATCGATGTACATTCCGATTACCTTTCTTGAGAAATATGTTTCTGAGAGGATATTGTCACATTTGGATTGGTTCCGCGAACCCACGCAGGAGGACCTTCTTGATGAGCTCGCGGTCCTCTTCATCAAAGTCGGGGTTGACGAATACAGACGTAACGTCACCGTTTTCGTACTTCACTCGAACGACCCAATCGCCCCCGTTCGTAATTGGAGCGAACCCTTCGGTTACCAAAGAATTGATCTCGACAAACGCAACGTTAGAATCCGTCGGGACTCCGATCACAGGTGTCGCGGCACGCCCGTTGAGAAGTTCAACTGAGAGATTATTGTTCGAATCACCGCCAACAATCCGTCCGTTCTGGAAGTTGATGCGAATGGTGTAGGGCTCGTGGTCCGAGATCGCGTTTCCAACGGCTCGCTTAGCGATCGCCAAGAGTCCGCCAGAAATGGGCTTATTGGTAAATGGGTCACGATTGAACTGAGCACCGGAATTCTTGAGCTCGGTCTTTGTTTCTTCAGGAATCTTAGCCATCAGAGGCTCTCCCTTCCAGGTTCCTTGTTGAGTGCTGCCTTAATGGACGCCAGGGCAGCCGGCGTGATCTTCGGGTTGAACTCGGCGTTCTTGGCCCACCAGGCCCCATATCGAGCGCCTTCTCCGTCTCCAGGACCGAGAATGTTATTACCAGCTTGATCGACACGCATAATGTAATCACTACCAGCGTCGATGACAGTCTCCTTAGTCCTGTCGTCTGCGTTGCGACCACTCACGATGAATGTGATCTTGCGGACAAACCAGGTGTAGGTAATCCCAATCGGGTTGCTGTCACCGATTACAGTCTTGTCGACATACTCGCCCTTGACAACACCCTTGATCTGAATCGAGAACTTGGTGTAATCACCGTTGCTCGGGATGAATCCGTTTCGGATATTGACAATCGCCGTGAAGCTGTCAGATTCAAGATCAGGATCGTCGTAGTGATCCAGGACGTAAGCCAGATACTCCGAGATATCTTGCGCGCCTCCCTTCTTAAGCTCCCTCACTGGCCTGACAAATTCGGGCGACCATGTTTGGTCACTCGGGACGATTGTTTCGAACCATTTAGCCATTGGCTAAACCGCCTTCCTCTAAGAATTGCGACCAGATAATATCATCTCGTCGCCTCTGTGTTTTTCGGACATCAGTTCGAGTACCCAGGAACAGGTTATCGAGACTGTTGTTGCCGAGGTCTCCGTCTGAGTGACAGACGTACAATCCTCGATCGGGCCACCTATTGTGGAAGGAAGCCCATACCACGGACGCAAGTGTCTTCTCCACCGGCTTCCGCGGAGTCTGGTATAGGCGTACGTACCGTGTTTTGCTTCGCCTGAGGATGGGCTTGATGACCTGGCCAGTGGCTACGACTCGGACCACCCCCAAGCGGTTAACCTCATACCGAGGGAAATCAGGCACTGTCGCCCAAATATCTCTGTAAGACTTGTACATTGGTTGCTCCTTTTGTCCAAGACGGGGGCAGACCTTTTACAGCCCACCCCCGTCTTAAAATATGATCAGTCTAGATCCGCGTACTTCGCAGCGAACGACGCAGACTCATCGTCCATCACGACGTACAGTTCCTTAACGTACGCCGAGATGCCCTTCTGTCCGCGGACATCATAGACGGACGGATGAATGACCACGTCAGCAGTCTTGATCGTGATGTTGTCCAGCGTGCCGACGGTGTCCTCGTTGAGGAGCTGCTTACGCCCGCCGGTGACGAGCCAGATCGCCGGCGCCCGGAACTTGTACGAGACCTTGACTCCCAGGTAAGGACGCTCGGGGTCTAGCTCGCCATCTTGGTTCTTGCGATACTTGACGTTCCACCCATCTCGCTCGAGATCCTCGACGAGGTTAAGCGGAATCGCAACCGAGAATTCTCGCTTCCCGCCCGCGGCGTTGAACCGAGTCGGAGACCCTGCAAAGTTCGTGAAGAGGAGCTTGGCGTCCTCGATGACGAGATCAGAAGGAGTATTGTTGAATGCCATGGTAGTGTTTCCTTTCTCAGTGGCAGAGAGTTTCCAGATCGACATATTGTTCGATCTGAGCGCGCGCTTCATCCGCGAGCATTTCGGCGTAGGACGTATCGACATCCTGCTCCTGTTTCAAGTAGCGGACTATCTCTGCTTCTTTCCAGTGATAGCCCTTGGTGCCAACGACAGCGTCCTTGATTTCGCCATCATTGTTCTCCCGAAGGAGTTCACCGCCTCCCTTATCGGGTTTGATCGGAACAAACGCCCCGACCTTCCCAACAAAGTGGTCCCCACTGCTGGGGAATCGCAGATACATCGCTGTCTTGACCTGTTTGGTCTGGACGAAGTCCTCGAATTCAATCGGCTCTTTCGTGAAGAGCTTCTTGAATACGTAGGGTTCCTGGAACTGCTTACCTGTAGCAGTCCATTCGCCTTCGTGAGGAAATGCGTACCTGGCGATGTAGACGGCCTTGTTCACGAGCACCATCTTGGCGTAGGTGGCCTCGTGTTCGAAGTCGTACCCATATCGCTTCCCGAAGTCCATCACCTTCTGAATATCTTCAGGTGTGGCCCCGGGAATCTTGATAGAGTCTGTCTTGATGTGCGCGACAGTCAGACCGAGTTCCTCTTGCACATAGTGCTTGAGATCGATCATGAACAGCGCGCCTCGCTTCGCAACGATGTTATCAACGTTACGAGGATCCCATGCAGGATTGTCAAACTTAGCACTCGTCAGTCCATACATCGAGTTGATCGGGATCTTGAGAGCCTTACCAAGTTCGTCTAGGTCGTAGTTCTTCGCGATCTCAACGAGACGCCCATCGAACAGTTTGCTCAACGACTCCATGTCCTTATGTTTAATCGCAACACGAGCTTTCTTGAGCTCGCTGTAACGCTCAGTGTAAGGGCCGAACAGGTTGAGCTGCTCGATCGATGTCGGGTGCATCGAAGCGACATCCAGGAGGGCGACGTTCTCGTAATATCCTGGTTCAGCATATACGTAACCGCCCTCCCCCGGGTCTTCGCCGCGGTACGACGATCCCTTGAACTTGTCAAAGGTGTAACCAGGGAAGATCGTGGAGAGATCCGTGTAGACGAACTTCGACTTATCGGGTCGACGATCCTTACCGAACACCAGAGCACAGGTGTGCTGGTTTGTGGTGTCGTTGACGGTCAATCCTGATAGTTCTGCCAGGATCTTCCGTGCGCCCCAGTCGCTAGCGAGATGATTGAAGACCATCTCAGTGGCCTCGACATCGTTCTTGCAGTATTCGACGACATCATCCCAACTCCCCTCTGGAACTGGCTGATCCCAAGGGAACTCGTTCTCCCGGTGCTTGATACCAAGCTCAATCTCCCATTTCTTGAGAGATTGCTTCTTGGTTGAGAAGTCGTAAATATCCGTGTAGGACAAGTTGTATGCCTCACGGAATGTTGCGTTCTTCTCGTTGTTGATGATTCGTTGAGAAACCTCGTAGAGCTCTTCGTTAGAATATCCGAGCGAAGCCGCATACATGATGTGGTTGTCGTACTTCCGGTTGTTGAATCCAATCAACCGAAGATCGAACAAAGACCTCACGACTTCGGGTCTCGGGTTCACAAGGAACCGAACGCCCGGGCGGTCTGTAACCTTGTAGCAGACGACGAAGAGATTCGGGAACACCTCAACATCGTAGAACGCAATGCGTCCGTTTCCCTCCTCGGCCACTTCAGCCTTGTCTTCAGACATGAAGTGCATCTTCTGGACCATCTTGAGGCACCGATCAGATTGGTTCGTCGAAGACATGGCGAACGCAGTCACGGCGTTGCGAGAGTCAGTCACATCGTATGTGATGCCAGACTCGTATGCCTCGTCGAGAACGCTCTTGATGAAGTCGACATTAGGCGCAGTGTTCGAGTGGACCTCCTTGCGGAGAGCTTTGGCGATAAGCGTCCTCAGGTGGTTCTCGTCCGCAACATGCTTCTTGTTGATCATCTTTGGGGCCTTTGTTGGGAGCTCCTCTGAATAATCTGCGATAGCTCTCCCGTTGTGAAGGGACAGTCGTCGCCGAAGAGACGCTTTTCCTCGGAATCGTTTGATTTCAATTCCAGGCGAATATTCAGAAGTGGTATCCTTATCGACAGGATATCGGTAGATGAGATGCAAGCCTCGGCCGCTTTTAGACGTTTCCGCATACGTCGGAGGCCAAGCGCTAGCAGCGTGAAGATTAGCAGATAAGTCTTTTTCACCGTCTGCTCCTTTCAGATCGAAGTCGATGCATATGTATTCCTCGGGCATGAGTACATAATGCTCGTCTGCTGGGACAATATTGCTGAGGGTTGTGTCAACATATTTCCAAGCTTTTTGAGGAGTTCCGTTCTCCGAAGAGTACTGGGCCTTGCACCCGGCAAAGTGCTCGTCGAATATTGACGTTGTTCCGGGTTTCAAATCGAGCCATGTGTCCCCTTTTACAGGTGAGGGGACACATTCGCGGTTTTCAAATTTGTCGCCCTGGAAACCGACAAATAGACTCCTGTAAGGTATACCGTCGATCATAACTCGTTCGTGGAATTCTCGAAAGTATCGACTAAGTTCGGTTTTAAACCTATACCTAGGCATTCGGTACTGGATTCCGGTTTCCTCCACGTAGTCCTTATAATCAGAATATGCTTTCGCAAGAGTAACCTTATCGTCGCGCCCCCAATCCGAATACATCTCCGAGACAAAGTTGAAGACGGGGTTCGTCTCCGAAATCATTGTCTTAGATCGGTAATTGCGATAATAGTCCGCTCCCAGACTACGGTACACGTCGACACAGTGCTTGGCAATTACGCCGAGTTCCTGATATACACTGTCCATCACAGCGCGGTATTCGCTAACGGGTAATCGCCTACCCGAGGGCGTCACATCTAGCAAACGTCTAGGAATACCTGAGTTCGCGTCAGTGATCTTAACCGGGCTGTTTGATGCCATGATGAGAGTGGTCGTGATTCTCATCGAGCGAGGTTTCTTAAACTTCTCGTTGACGAGCTGCACTTCGTTTGACACGATTGAATTCAAACGAGTGTTTGTCTCAATTCGACTCAAGTCACCATCGTGTTCGATGGCCACCAACGGATCGTCGGAAAATGCACTAAGCGCAAACGAATTGTTTCGCTGTGCAAGTGACTCGGAGTCAAATGGAACGCTGAAATCTCCGAAAAGTCTCTGCATCACATTTAGGATGGTGGATTTACCTGAACCGGGATCGCCGTATAAGACTAGAAACTTGTCTATGAACCGACAATCCCCAGTCAGAACTGACCCGATAACCCATTCAATCTTCTGACGTTCGGAAGGATCGTACAGAGTATCAACGAGCTTCGCCCAACTGGTCGGGTCACCTTCTTCGAGAGAATATGGCAGTCGATACGAGGCGTGGTCTTCTTGACGCAGTGCCGTGTCTTTAAACACCGGCGTTCGGTCAAGAGGATGATCGGTGTCGATCATATTCTTAGACCATTGTCTGTACTGTCTCCAAACACCGTCAGAATCTTTCCGGCAGACGCGTGGAAACAGATTCTGAATACCTGACTTTTTGACATAATCAAATACGTCATTGTCTATGATATCTATAACATCGTTTTCATGTTTAGACCAGAGACCAGTCTTAGGGTTCCAAACTGCGACAAAGTCGCCATCGCGCAACATGATATCCCTAGATTTGAGGTTTATGAAAGTGGGTCTGACTTCCATCATACCCGCTTGCCCTCGCATAGGGATTGTTTCGATCTCGTAAAAGTCCACCTCCCGTGGCCTCCTTTAGTGGTATGGGTCGTATAGATTAGCCCACATGATCATCTGTGTGGTAAGGGGCGTCTCAAGAATATCGGCACCAGGGATTCGGAAGAGTCCGCCGGTGCCATTGCGACTGTACGTCCTGTACATCACAGTTTCGGCGATGTCCAGGGCCGCCTCGTGAATCTCTGAAGGTAGGCGCCCGTCGTCAGAATATGACCGAGCGCCTAGGTTCAAGAGAATCGACTTCGTGAAGTCCTCACGATCCTGGTACAGCATAGCTGTAAGAGTATCCGTGATACTCACGAAGACTTCGAGGAACGAAGCGGGAGCTTGCCTCGGCATGGGCATGGATGTCTCGTAGCAGTATTCATCCCGCATACGAAGGGCCTGAATGGCCTTGTCTTCGTCTTCAGGAATATACCACGCGAAATCAATCTCATCCCACACCGAAGCAAGCTCCGTGTAGTTCTCGAGACACCCTCGCTCGATTAGCCAGGGTGTGTATGACATGTCAGATCTTGTCCCAGATCACTCCGTCGACGTTGAAGTCGAGGATGAAGTTGGAGTCAACTCGGGTGTAGTCGTCCGAGGGGACTCGGTAGATGGACTCGTCGTAGTTGCCGAAGGAGACGTAACCGTCACCGTTCTCAGAGTTCTTGAGCCATCCGACGACCGAACCCTCACGAGTGCGAGAGAGTCCCATCTGGTCGTAGACCTCGTTCAGGAATAGGTGGCCCTTACGCTCAAGACGACGGTTCGCCCACAGCTGAACAGCCGCGATGTTCTCGGAGGTGTAATCCTCAGAAGTATCCCAGCAGTTCGAGGACTCCTCGGAAATGATGCGAGCGTAGGGTGAAAGCTCCTTCACGGAGTTGAGGACTGCGTCAGTCACGTTAGCTGCGTCAGACTTGTTGTCGGACGAGAGGATCTCCTCCGCAGTCTTACCGAAATTAGGCAGCTTCGGCGCGGTGATCTTCTCGACGGTCTCCTTACCAAGTGTGTCAACCACGGTCTTCTTGTAGCCGTCAAACGCGTTCTGGAGAACCGTGTACGCTGCACCGAGGGCGGCCAGACGCTTCTTGTTGATGGAGTTCGAGAAGTAGATCATTGCGATGGTTGCGCCACCGACGACAGCAGCAGGCGCAAGAGTCTTGGCCGTGTCGAGGATGAAGAGGATGCGGAGCTTACGCTCGTATGCGGGAACCTCTTCGTCAGGGATATTATCCGCATTGCGGATGCATTCCTTACGACGCTCCCAGTCTCGACCTTCGACGTCCTCGAATCGGGTGCCGGCCTTCCACGCAAGGTAGCCAGTCCCGACGACACCAGCAGACGCGGCGACGGAGAGGATTGTGGGTGCGTGCTTCGAAACGCGCGCGATCCCAGTGTGAATTGCAGTTGTGATGGACATTTGAGTGTGCTCCTTTCTGAGCAAATATGGGTTACTTGAGAGGTTCGGGACGGTCAGCAGATACGAGCCAACCTTCCCGGATTTGACGGATTTCGAACGCATGGTTTGTGGTCCAACCCCATCGTTCGTCAGTGTATCGCGGCTGGATACCGACGGATGACATCAGATCTGCGACAGAGACCTGGCCATACGCTTCGATTTGTTCGGCCACGTACTCGATCACGTCAACGGCGTCTCCGCGAGTGTCGAATACGAGATCCTCGACGTTAGACGGTTTAGACTGACGCGATTCACGTCGATCTGATCCGCGAGAACGGTAGTACGCGTTTCCATGATTGCCGCGAGACGAGCTAGAATATGACGTGTAGCCTGACGTGGGACGACGCCGAGGATCGACTTCGCCGTAAAGTAGCTGCTGAATACCCTGCGTCACCATGTCGGTGATGGCGTTCTTAGCAGCTGGGATGGCCACGTCAATGACAAGATGCTCAGCAATCTCAGGGAGATCCTGAACGAAGAAGGTCCGAAGAGCTTCCTTGATGGCAGACTTCTTCTGGACCTTAGCTTTCGCGATAACCTTCTTCTCGGGGGAGGCCCCCTCCTTGGCTTTATCAGTGTTGCCAGGGAGGGAGACCTCAGAGGGCCGAGTAGGCTCGATGGGGACGATGTCCGCCATCAGTTAGCCTCAGCCATCTTGCGGAGCTCCTCGAGGGAGGCGCCCGGGTGCTCCTCGATCAGCTTCTTGGCCTTGCCCATGATGTCATCGGGGAAGAGACCCGCGAGGAAACCGTTCGAGAACTTCGGGTCGGCCGACAACTTGTCCAGGAGAGCGTCGAACGCCGGAGATGCGAGGAACGCCTTCGTGGCACGCTCGTCCTTGAAGAAGCGCTTGCCGTCCTCGGAACGCTCGCCATACGCAGCGCCCACAAACTCACAGAGGAGCTTGTATGCGTCCATCGGAGAGGCGTCACCACCGTTGACAGTTGCGATCTTCGCCGAGAGAGGTGTACGCTGTAGCTCCATGTTCATGAGCTCGCCCTTGGACAGGTGGAAGTGGAGCTTCTCCTCAACCTCTTCGCCGAAGAAGTTGACATACTTAACGGTAATGGTCTGCATGGTTCAGTTGTCCTTTCGAGAGACAGAGTAGATGCCGGCGCCGAACAGCGCCAGCAGGATTGTGAAAGTACCAGCAATGAGTGCTGAATACCCGGTGTTAGCGAGCTTGCGCTTCTCGCCAGTATTAGGAGTCTGGGTGGGCATATCCCGCTTGGTGGGCTTAGCTGTCGCGGTCGGCTTAGGAGCGGGCGTAGTCGCACCAGACTGGGGCGCAGGAGTAGTGGTAGTCGGGTTCGGAACCGGAGTAGTGGTAGTCGGGTTCGGAACCG
>ERZ772910.1069-NODE-1069-length-14392-cov-5.865314_pt1 | contig 14392 bp, 10 predicted proteins | sample MGYA00511357_ERZ772910 | MGnify/ENA primary metagenome ERZ772910 (study PRJEB29015, sample SAMEA2738096) | human oral metagenome | biome: human oral; feature: human-associated habitat; material: saliva | place: China | collected 2193 ... | reverse complement strand
CTTCGGGGCACGCCTGTGGATGGTGACAACGTCGATCCTGTGCGCCCTCGCGGTCGTCCAGTCGGCGAACGGACCCTGGGGCTACCACGGCAACGCCCAAGACACCGGATTTCTCTCCGGTGACTTCGTCAACGGCGTGCGCCTCGCCTGGCAAATCGACGCGGCGGACGCGGGCCTGGACCGCATCGACGACTACATCGCGCGCGACGGCCACCTCTTCATCGTCGGCTACAAGGGAACCCAACGCATCGCCATCGGCTACGACGCCTCATATGCCACCCCGCGCGAGCTGTGGCGCACCGACATCAACGACGACGAGACAGACGTGCACTGGTGGGACGGGGACCTCCTCGTCGGAAACACGCTGGTGTCCGCAGCGGACGGTCACACAACTACCGGATGGCCCTCCTCGGGAGTCCGCTACGGAGTTTCCCCCTACGAACACCCCTCGCACTCCGGCTGGTCAAGCGCCCCGATCGGTCCAATCCGCCTCTACTGCCCCGATCTCTCCACCGGACAGTGCGAGGCCTGGGATAAGACCGCAACACACGTGTGGGACTTCGACGCCTCCAGCGGCGCTTTCCCTGACACCGCGACTCCCGTGGACGGCTGGATCCCCATCGTCGACGCTGATAATCTCGCGACGTATCAGCTGACCGGATTCAGCAGCACGTTTCTGCGCGGATTTCTGAACCTCTCGACCGGTGAACGCACCGGCATCGAAGCCATCAAGGAAGCATGTGGTCCAGCAACGACCGAACTCGATGACGGAACCACGTCGTGCCGTATCACATTCCCCTACATTGGCGCACCACCCATCATCCGCGCCCAGGACGGTTGGGTGATCAGCAGCGGGTACATGCACGCAGCCACGGTCGCGCCCGACGGATCGAATGCGCAGGTCGTCACTCTTACGCAGGAGGCCGTCGCGCGCATCAACTACCTGAGCACCTATCCACAGACGCAAGCCTCACTACCGACGACCGAACAGATCGTGCACTACGCAGCCACAGGAGACCACTCGTGGGACACAACAATCACGCTCACCGAGGGCTCGGCGATCATCGTGAACGACAGCGTCACGCTGGCTACGTATCAACAATACCTTGACGTTTTATCCTACGACGCGTCGTGGTGGTGGGCTGCACCCGCGATCAGTCAAGATACTTCTGTCCTGCTCATACCTCATCTCAAGGGCGCTTCGTCCAGCGACCATGACCTGGACTCGTGGCACCCTTCGCTCATCAATGTATCGGCTGCAGCGCAGGCGTCGACACTGCCCAAAACATCATCCACTTACAGGCTGAGTAACGATGCGGTACATGGCTGGAACAACCTCAGGGTTCGCTCGGCAACTCCACTCTACGACGACCTCATCGTCGCCCGCATATCCCCTGAGACATCACCGTGGTACAAGCGCTTGCTTGGCTTGACTCCTTCCTCCGGCGACCGCATCGTCGGCCTGACCCCCGCACCCGGACCGATGAGGAGCGCCCGATGACTCTCTCCAACACGCTGACCTCCTGGCGCAAGTCCCTCCCGATCCTCCTGCGCTGCCTCGCCATCGCACTGGCCGTCGCCCTCGTTGGCGCGCTAGCCGTCAGTGCTTCCTGGCTCATGCACAGGCCGGTCGGGTATTCGGGCAACGCACGTGTCTCCTCTTTCATTTCCCCGGACTTCGCCTCGGGCTTCGACGTCGCGTGGGAGATGACGTCCGCAGAGCTGGGGACCGACGCTCCCGTCCGTGAGATCGTGAATGTCGACGGAACAGCCGTCATCTTCGCCTCCTCGCTTGCATCCTCTGATGATCCACTTTCCGGGACACTCATCGGCATCGACGCGAGCGGACGTACTCCCACGGTCCTGTGGCGTCATGACATCCACAACGGCGACATGAATCTTCTGATCTGGGAGGACTCTATCGTCGCCGGTGACGAAACAATACGCGCAGCTGATGGCGCAGTCACCGCTACCTGGGAGACACCCTTACCCACGACCATGAGGTTCGGGTACTACGCGAACCCGGCAGTTCCTGCGACACTCGTGGGGAACGTTCAACCCATCAGAGAAGGGTCACGCTTTGTGCAAGTGACGTGGCCTGTCGCGCTCGTCTGTGCACCAACCGACACGAGGTACTTATACGTTGGCCCAACGACGGAATTCACATGCACGGCGTGGCACAAAGACGGCAGCCAGGCGTGGAGCTACGTCACGAGCACAGAAGAAGACCATCAACGCGGACCCATCACTACCCCCGCCGTTAATGGTTACATCCTCGTCGGCCGCCTCAATCAAGAACACAGGCGGTACGACGCCGACGGATTCTTAAACCTCGCTGACGGCACCTACACGCGCGGTGACACACAGGACGGCATCAATGCCTCCACGCTGTTCCCCGCGAGCGACGGATGGATCGGTACCGCCTCATCCGACCCCTATTGGCAGGACCAAGAGTTTGTCATCTACAACCCGGACGGGACTGAACGCGAGCGCACTGCGCGCTCGCTCGGTTCCCGAGACTGGTTGAAGATCCTGCACATGACGTGCTGGGATACGACAGGGCACATCATCACCCCCACAGCCGAGCAGGCCCTCGAAACTCTCCGCTCAGAGGAGGTATCCTGGGCTCCGCTATGCACACAACCACCGACCTATTCTGAAACGGACATCGGTTTCATCAACGGCAGGCCCCTGATGTCGACGAACGAGGACGGCTCACCAGAGACGGATAGCTATCCCGATGATTCGATCCTCGCATCGGACGGTTCACTGATCCTGTATCCATCTTCGACCTGGTCAGCCGACGAGCCGAGGCGGCGTGCAACCTACGCGTCACAGCCCCTCTACTCCGCCCCCGAGGGTGTAGCTCTCTCGAACCTCACAGAGGTCGGTGCCTACGGTGCCACCCCACTCTACGACGACCTGTTGATAGCGGAACCCAAGCATCCCAACAGCTCCTGGCACCGATACCTCGGCACCTACCCCCACTCGGACACGGTGCTCATGGGCATCACGCCAAAGCAGGCGGGCTGAGTTGTCGTCATTGACGAGGCCTGGGCCCTTCGCGCTGCCACCCGCGCTCCGCGAACGGACGTGACCCGCGCAAACCCGGCCCCGGCCTCGTCTGGCCTGCGACGCCAGCACAATTACCCGGTTGCTAGCGGATGCGGTTACGATCAGGTCCATGAGATTCCCAGACGAAGACGCCTACAGGTACGCGGGTGGATTGAAACGCCTCTGGTACAAGATCATCTGCCCCTTCACCTTCGGGGCACGCCTGTGGATGGTGACAACGTCGATCCTGTGCGCCCTCGCGGTCATCCAGTCGGCAAACGGACCCAGCGGCTACCACGGCAGCGCCCAGGACACCGGATTCCTCTCCGGGAACTTCGTCAACGGCGTGCGCATCGCCTGGCAGATCGACGCGGCGGACGCGGGCCTGGACCGCATCGACAACTTCCGCGTCGGTTACGAATACATCTATCTGGTCGGGTATAAGGGGGCTCAGCGCAGCGTCGTCGCCTTCGACGCCTCCTATTCCACCCCGCGCGAGCTGTGGCGCACCAACGTCGACGACGAGGAAGGGGTGAACTGGTGGGGCGATGATCTGCTCGTGGGTAACACCCTGGTGTCGACCGCTGACGGGTCGACGCGCTCGGATTGGCCGACCCCGGGCGTTCGTCTAGTGGGCTCCCCCTATCAGCATCCCTCGGGAGAGGGACCGAGCACGGGGCCGATCGGACCGGTTCGCCTGTACTGCCCCACCCCCTCGTCCGCTCCCTGCCAGGCCTGGGACAAGACCGGGACCCACGTGTGGGACTTCGATGCCTCCACCGGCTCCTTCCCCGACTCCGTCACCCCGCTGGAGGGCTGGGTGCCCCTACGCGCGTGGGAGCCATCGTCGACCGGCCCGGCCATGGGATATACGCTCGACGAGCTTACGGGCTTCCTCAACCTGGAAACCGGAGAGCGTGTCGGCCTGGACGCCATCGAGGAGGCGTGCGGGCCCGCCTCGCTGGACAAGTCCGGCGAGCCCTATTGCCGCATCACCGCGAAATATAAAGAGCAGCACCTCATCCTGCGTGCCTCCGACGGGTGGATCGTCGGCGACGACGTTGGATACATCGCGACCGTCGCCCCCGACGGCTCGAATCCGCAGGTGATGCACCTGGATGCACAAGCCTCGAGACGCCTCATATTCCTGCGGAGATTCCCCGATCAGGGATCCGCGCAGACCCCCACGATCGAAGAGTTCATGCACTTCGCCGCAACTGGCGAGGCGTCGTGGGATTCCTCGATCACCCTGTCACCGAGAGACCACGACACCGCGCTCGTCATCAACGAGCACACAAAGTTCAACACGGGCATGGGGTACTACGGAACTGACCCCGACAACCCCAGTGTGTGGCTGGGTAACCCCGCGCTCAGTAAGGATGCATCCGTCGTGTTGCTCCCCTACGTCAACGTGGCCCCCACCTCCTTTATCCCCAAGTACGAGTGGATCCCAGTTCTCGTCGACGTGAATGCGGCCGCCGATGCCACCAGCAACGCAGCCGATTCAGACAAGTACGCCATCAGTTCCTACGCTGTCCCCGGATGGGAGAACCTCCATATGCTTGCAGCGACGCCCATCTTCGACGACCTGATCGTCGGCTTCTCGTCGCCGGCCCAAGCCCCCTGGTACAAGCGCCTTGCAGGCTTGTCTGCAGCCCCCGGCGAGCGCATCGTCGGCCTGACCCCCACCCACAAAGCGTCAAGGAGCGTCCGATGAACCTCCCCAACAAGCTGACTTCCTTGCGCGAGGCCCTCCCCTCCTTCGTGCGCCGCCTCGCCATCGCACTGGCCGTCGCCCTCGTTAGCGCGCTAGCCGTCGGTGCCTCCTGGCTCATGCACAGGCCCGTCGGATACTCAGGCAACGCTCGGGTTTCCTCGACGCTTTCCCCGGACTTTGCCTCGGGTTTCGACGTCGCCTGGGAGGTGACGGCCTCGGATCTGGGTGTGAGTGGATCGCTGTTGACCTACGTGAAGGTCGACGGCTTTATCGTCGCCGTCTTTGGGGAGAAGGACCAGCCCTCCACGCTCGTGGGGCTCGACCTGAGCGGCAAGAAACCCTCGGTCCTGTGGCGCCGCGAGGTGCCGGACGTCGATTCGCCGATGTTCGCATGGGAGGACTCCGTCGTGGTCGCGGGACAGACGATCCGCGTCGCCGACGGCGAGGTCACGGCCACCTGGGACACACCGATCCCCACGTACATTAGCTCGTACTTCGACGATTTTAATAAGAAGGCCTTCATCAACGTGGGGGGCAACGAGGTCAATCCCGCAGACGGGGACTTCTTACGCGTGACGTCGCCGGTCATTGTTATCTGCTACCCGCGAGACAAGCCTGATGCCGTTCAGAACTTCGACTATCTGTGCCTGGGATGGAACAAGGACGGCACCGAAGCGTGGAGATATAAGGTGAACCTCTCCCCTGACGATCTTCAGGGTCCCGGCCTCCCGTTGCCCGTGACGGCGGTCGACGGCTACGTTCCCGTCTCCCGGAATTTCGGCTACGCGGATCAGCAGGTCGGCGCCTTCCTCCACCTGGCCGACGGAGTCCTCGTCGAGAGCGCGACCTACAATGCGGATGCTCTGGTGCCTGTTGCGGACGGATGGCTGCTGGAGGGAGGGACGGACGATCCCAGGCAGCGCCTCCTCGTCACGCTGGCCCCTGACGGAACCGAGGTCTCGCGTACTCGCCTCGCCGATCCACTCATGCAGCTGTCGGACCTCGACTTTGTGAAGTGCTGGGACGAAGATGGGCGTGTCGCGCGACCGACGAGCGAGCAGGCAGCATCCACTCTCACCTCTGGGGAGTTCCCCTGGGCGTCCGTATGCGTACAGAGGAATCAACACTCCAAAGAGGGTTTCTCCATGTTGAATGGCCATCGTCTGATGGCGACGAATGGAGCGGGCGGGGCTGAGAACGGCACCTATCCGTTGAGCCTAATCGCAGCAACGGACGGCTCTCTGATCCTCTCCCTGCCCCCGAAGGATAAGGACTCGACGGACAAGAACCCGCCGATGAACCTGTATGCCGCCCCCTCGGGGATCCAGCTGGCCTCGCTGGAGGACGTTGGCCTGCACGACGCAGTACCTTTCTACGACGACCTGCTCATCGCATCCCCCACGCGATCGGATTCGTGGCTTACTCGCTTGCGCTCCTTCCTGGGCTTCTACCCCCACCCGGACACGGTCCTCATGGGGATCACGCCGAAGCGGGCGGGCTGACCCCCAGGACGTGCGCTGACCCCCAGGACGTGCGCTGACCGACACCGACCCACGAGGCCGGCACTGAGTCGCAGGACGCGCACCGATCCACGAGGCCGAGGCCGGGACCCACGCAACCCGGCCCCGGCCTCGTCGAACACCCGATAGGATCACACCATGAGATTCCCAGACGAAGACGACTACAGGTGGGCAGGGTCGCTCAAACGCCTCTGGTACATGATCATCTGCCCCTTTACCTACGGCGAACGCCTGTGGATAGTCACCACATCGATCCTGTGCGCGCTCGCGGTCATCCAGTCAGCGAACGGACCCAGCGGCTACCACGGCAACGCCCAGGACACCGGCTACCTATCCCCCAACTACATCAACGGCGTGCGCCTCGCCTGGGAAATCGACACGGCGGACGCGGGCCTGGACCGCATCGACGACTACGTCGCACGCGACGGCCACCTCTTCATCGTCGGCTACAAGGGAACCCAACGCGTCGCCGTCGGCTACGACGCCACGCACTCCACCCCACGCCAACTCTGGCGCACCCCCGTCGACGACGAACCCGGCGTTCACTGGTGGGACGGGGACCTCCTCGTCGGCAATACCCTCATCTCACCAACCGACGGAACAACGACAACCGGATGGCCATCTCCGGGGATCCGTGTTGCCGACTCCCCCTACGAGCACCCGTCTATGCGCGGCAGGAGCACGGAAGCCATCGGCCCAGTCCGCCTGTATTGCACGAGCCCCGCGACGGTCCCCTGCCAGGCCTGGGATAAGAACGCCACCCACGTGTGGGACTTCGACGCCTCCACCGGCTCCTTCCCGGAGTCCGTAACCCCCGTCGACGGGTGGGTGCCTCTGCGTACGTGGATGGATGAGCACGCGGGACCCGCAATGGGCGAGTCGCTCGGTGACCTCACGGGATTCCTGAACGTGAACACCGGCTAGCGCGTCGGCCTGGAGGCCTTAAACGAGGCCTGTGCCTCCTACGGGCTCAACATCGACGGAAGCTGCCGAGTCGCCAACTCGTACACGCTGCGTGAACGCCTCGTACGCGCCGCCGATGGATGGGTCATCGGAGGCGACTATGGACTTGTCGCATCTATGGGCCCCGACGGCTCCAATCCTCAGGTCATGGTCATGACCGAACCGTCATCGGATCGCCTGGCGAACCTGCGCACGCTACCTGCCACGAACACCGACACCGCGCCCACGATCGAGGATTTGATGCGCTACGCAGCCACAGGCGAAGCCTCCTGGGAAAGCTCACTGGCCGTTGAGCCGAGGAAAAGGGTGGTCAACCTGGTCATCAACGATGAGACGAGCGTGCCCACGGGTCAGCTAATCTTCAGCGATGGTCTCAAAAACCCGAGCGCACTGCTGAGTACCGCCACCGTGAGCAAGGATTCCTCGCTCATTTTTGTGCCCTACGTCGAGTTAGATTCCCCTCCCGGTTCATCCGACGTGTGGGGTCCAGCTCTCGTCAACGTGGGGGCGGCCATCGATGCTGGCTCCCGGCCCTCAACTCGACTGTCAGACACATTATTGGGAGTCTCCACCGTCCACGGTTGGCGCAGCTATGGCCTGCTTGAAGCCTCTCCTGTTTTCGACGATCTCATCGTCGGACTCGCTTCACCATCATCTCCCTGGTACAAGCGCCTAGCCGCCCTGTCTCCTGCTCCCGGCGAGCGCATCGTCGGCCTGACCCCTGTACCGGACCCGATGAGGAGTATGCGATGACGCTAGCTGATACACCGACTTCCCAACGCAAGCCCCTCCCCTCCTTCGTGCGCCGCCTCGCCATCGCTCTTGTCGTGGCGCTCGTCGCTGCGGCGGCGATCTGCGTGTGCCACCTCACCCACCGACCCGTCGGCTACTCGGGCAACGCACGCATCTCCTCGTTCATCTCCCCCGACTTCACCTCGGGTTTCGACGTCGCCTGGGACATGACGGCCTCGGAACTGGGAGTGAGCGGACACTTGTACTCCCACGCGAAGGTCGACGACACTCTGGTCGCGATCTTCAAGGACAAGGACCAACCCCCCACGCTCCTGGCCATCGACCTGCGCGGCACGCAGCCCTCGGTCCTGTGGCGCCGCGAGCTGGCCGAATCGAGCGCGCCGATCCTGACGTGGGACGACTCGATCATCGTCGACGGGCAGACGATCCGAGTCTCTGACGGCCAGGTCACGGCCACGTGGGAATTCCCGATCCCCGATTCCGTCACCTCCGGCATCTCCGACAAAGGACTGCCCCTCCTCGACGTGGGACAGGACCTGGACAGAAGCGAGAAGATGAGTTTCGTGGCGGTGCAGTGGCCCGTGGCCGTCATGTGCCGCGCGGGGGACATGCCCAAAACGTTCCAGGATTACGATTACATGTGCCTGGGGTACAACAAGGACGGCACCGAGGCATGGCGATACGCCGCCGACGTCCGTGGCTTCGAACCCGAGAAGCCGGGCGTCCCCATGAACGTCCCCATGGTCAACGGATACGTCCCGGCCAAGCAAAACAGCTTAGTTCCCGGGACTGACGTGAACCGTTTCCTCAATCTCCTGGACGGTAGTGTCACGGAGCCTGTGTCCGCCGACTTCACCACCTTGACCCCGGTGACCGACGGCTGGGCGTTCAGCGGGACGATGGCAGATGACCCCGAGGCACCCGCCCTCGTGACAATCACCGCGAACGGCACTGAGGTCTCGCGCATCCCTCTGACAGACAACGCCATACGCATGAAGGGCCCCGACACCGTTAGGTGTTGGGACGAGATCGGCCAGACCATAACCCCGACGAGCGAGCAACTGGCGACAACCCTCATCTCGGGCGAGGTCACCTGGGCACACCTGTGCACGCATACGGGCGACAATGCCCTCCCCTCACGCATCACCGCCATCAATGGCAGGAGTCTGCACGTCACGAACAAGGTGGGAGGGGTCGATCGGGTCTCCTTCCCGAAGACTGCGGCCATCTCGACGGACGGATCCCTGATTCTCTCCACACCCCCGACACACGACGATCGGGAGGAACCCGCTCCTCCAGAGACCCTCTACGCCGTCCCCTCGGGCATTCCCCTGGCATCGCTCGATGAGATCGGCGCGGCCAACGCGTCCGTCTTCTACGAGGATCTGCTCATCGCTTACCCCGCGCGATCGGATTCGTGGAGCGCTCGCCTGTACTCCTACCTCGGCACCTACCCCCACCCGGACACGGTGCTCATGGGCATCACGCCGAAGCGGGCGGGCTGAGTCGTCGTCATTGACGAGGCCTGGGTCCCTTGGGTGGCTCTGCTGCCGGTGCGCTCATCTCAGATGTGGTGCCCTGGGCCCTTGACTGCGCACGTTAACCCTATGGGTGGCAGTGTGGGCAGGGCGCCCACACCGCCACCTCAAGGGCCCAGCTGCGCACAAACGGGCGAGCACGACCACCTGTCGCGACCCCTCACGCGCGACGCCCCACACACCCGGCCCCGGCCTCGTCGCGCGGCTCCAAACCCACGCCGCCGCTTGTGTGACGCACGGATCATCGGGCACAATCGTGACCATGTTAGAAAGCATCCTGTCCGCGATACCCCCGCCCGTCGCCTTCGCGATCCTCCTGGTTCTCCTGTGCCTGCCCTACGTCCTCATCACGAGCGCCATCGAGCGCGCCAAGGGCCTGCCCGTTCCGAAAGACGTGCAAGAAGCCGGCACGACCAAGGAGTGGAGGAAGCTCAACAAGCACCACGAGCTGACGATCAAGGGCTCGCGGAAGGCCCTGGCCACCGACGTCCGCGCGAGGCTCCTCGCCCCAGCGATGCCCTATGCCCTGTGCCAGGGCAACCCGGTCAACACCTTCACGCTGACGGACCCCACCTCCATGAAGCAGATGCTGCAGCGCGACTGGTGGATCTCCGACCGCAACGGCCTGCTCACCCAGCTGTATTCCCTGCTCAAGGGCGGGCACAGAGAGGACTTCGAGAACCTGCGCAGGCAGTGCGCCAACCCCGCCTGGGTATCGTCGACTCTCGCGCGCCTCGACAAGAAGGCCGACGAGGACACCTACGCGTGGGAGAAGCGCTGGCGCATCCACCGCCTGCTCAATAACGACCGACGCGTCCAGAGCGTCGACTTCGCCGCGTGGGACTTCATTCGTGCGGCTATGCTCACGCGCATCGGTGCCGGCCTGGGCTGGCTGACCGAGGACGAGGCATGGGACACTCTCGCGGTCATCAACCACGCGCTGCAACTGAGCTACTCCTCGTGGGACGAGGCCTGGGACGCCTTCCGCACAACCCGCTGGTTCTGGGCGGCCGAAGGACAGGCGCAGGAGGCCACCAACGACCTGCACGACCGCCACCGAGGCGAGATCCTCATCGGAAAGAACGGCCTGTGGACATCGATCCCCTGGAACGCCCCCTACCCCGCGCCCCGATTCCTCATCCTCGACACGCTCGCGCCCACGAAGCAGTTGAGCACGCTGTCTCGCCAGAAGCGTGAGCGCTCCTCGCGCTGGGAGCTAGAGCTCGACGACCAGACGAAGCTACGGATCGCCCCTCGACGCTGACGCACCTGCGGCCCCGGCCGAGCTCCACCACCCGGAAACCGGTCGGGGTCCGCGCGCTCAGCCCTGGCCTCGTCCCCACCCCACCCGCCTTGAGGTTGTGTGGGCGGCGTTTCATCGGGCACAATCGTGACCGTGATTGCGAATTTTGTGTCCGACATTCCCTTCCCCGTATGGTTCGCCATCGGGTGCGTCATCGTGTTTTTGCTGAATCACTACGTCAGGCAGGCGATCGCCCGCTCGAAAGGCGCCGTTCCCGCGCCGCGCGATGTGCGCAAGGCCGGCAAGGAAAAGGACTGGAACAAGCTCAACGAGCATCACACACCGAAGCTACGAGGCTCGCGCAAGGCCCTCGCGACCGACGCCCGCGCACGGCTGCTCGCCCCGTCCTTCCCCTACGCCCTGTGCCACGGCAACCCGGTCGACGCGCTCGCAGTCACCGAGCCCGGCTCGACCAAGGACATGCTCGCGCGCGACTGGGGCATCACGAGCCGATCCGACCTGCTCCACCAACTCTATTGGCTCCTCCGGGAGGGACACCGCAAGGACTTCGGACGCACGCGCGAGCAGTGCAACAATCCATCGTGGGTGAAAAACCGCCTCGCGCGCCTCGACGAGATTGCCGACAAACAGACGGACGCGTGGGAGGAACGCTGGCGTATCCACCGCTTCCTCAATAACGACCGCAGCATCAACGACGTGGACTTTGGCGCGTGGGACTTCATCCGCGCGGCCATGCTGACGCGCTCCGGCGCGGCCCTCGGGTACCTGACGGACGAGGAGGCCTGGGACACCCTCGCTCTCATCAACCGCGCGCTGCAACTGAGCTACTCTTCATGGAACGAGGCCTGGGATGCCTTCCGCCTCACCCGCTGGCTGTGGGCCGCCGAAGGTGTGGAGCAGGAGGCAGAGAACGACCTGCACGAGCGTAACCGCGGGGAGTTCCTGATCGGCGCCAACGGCCTGTGGACAGCGATCCCGTGGGGCGCTCCTTCCGTCGCCCCTCGCTTCCTCCTGCTCGACGCGCTCGCGACCGAGGGCGGCCTGCACCTGCTGTCGTACGCGAGGTGGCAGGACGCCTCGGCGTGGGAGCGTGAGTTCGACATGCAGGCCCGCACCCGCGCACCCCTGTCCATCGGCGGCAAGCCAATCGTCCAGTAGCAACACGCACCCTTGTAGGAGGCCGCAATGTCCGACCAGAACAAGCCTGTCCACAACGACGGCCACAAGCCCGGTGGGAACACCGGTTTCGTCCACGGCGAGGTCCCGCTCATCCGCAAGAAGGAAGACCTGACGCCCGAGCAGTACAAGCGCCAGCGCAACAACCTCATCCTCATGGGCCTGATGATGGTCCTCATCATCGCGGGCTTCGTTGGCTTCATCTTCCTCAAGGATGCCCTGCTGGGCGGAGCCGCATTCCTCGCCCCGGCCTCGGCGGTGTTTCCGCTGCTGGTCTGAGGATCTCTCAGCAGTCGCCGTTCCTCCCCCGCGGGCCCCAACGAGGCCTCGCGGGGGAGAATTTTGTCCAGGTGTCCTCCCACATTCATGTCGTCCGTCGGCAAGCCGTTAGTCTTGTCAGACAGCCCCGGGAGGACGCCCCCATTTCCGTGCAGAACTGCCGCGCCTGCGCGCCTTTGCCGGTATAATGTCCCCATGGACTCCTGACATAATGCCTCCCTGCCCCTCCTCCCCAAGGTGCATTATGTCCACGATTGTCTTTTCCCACGTCTTCTTTTCCTACGGCACGCTGCCCGTCCTCACTAACGTCTCCTTCACGTGTGGGCCCGCCGACCGCCTCGTCGTCGTCGGCCCGAACGGGATCGGCAAGTCAACGCTGCTGGCCCTCGCGGCGGGCCGACTCCAGCCGGACTCCGGAACGATCTCCGGCCCGACGCTCTCCGCGACCCAGCTAGTTCCCCCAATTCATCGGCCCGCGGCCACACGGTCAGCACCGGGAGTCCCTCTGGCGTCTCACCCTCCACTCGCGGGGGACAGGGAGTCCCGCACCGTCGCAGACCTCATCGATGCCGCCACGTCGGACACCCGCGAGCTGGCGGCGCGCTTCGACTTGCTCACCGAGCACCTCGCCCAGGACCCCTCTCCGCGCGACGAAGCGGAATACGACCGCGTCCTAGCGGCGATGATCACGCGGGACGCGTGGACCATCGACACGCGCCTCGAACAGACCCTGGAGGCTCTCGACCTAAGAGGCCTCGACCGCTCCCGCCCCCTCGCCTCCCTCTCCCCGGGGCAGCGTGCCCGCCTGCGCCTGGCCCTCACCCTCGTCGATCGACCAGAGGCCCTCGTCCTGGACGAGCCGACGAACCACCTGGACACTGACGGGCGCGAGCACCTGGCACACACAATCGACGACTGGCAGGGGCCGGTGCTCATGACCAGCCACGACCGGGCCTTCATTGAGCGCACGGCGACGGCGCTGCTCGACCTGGATCCGACACCGTGGCGTGCGGTGGCAATCTACAAGGGAGAGCCCGCGGACTTCGGGGCGTACAGGGTACGAGGATCCTACTCGGACTACCTACGCAACAAGGCCGCCGCACGCTCGCGGCACACCGCGATCCATGCGGATCAGCAGGCCGAGAAACGCCGACTCGTATCTCACCGGCGGGATTCGACGGTGGTGGGGCATGCGCGCTTCAAACCCCGCACCGAGATACGGATGGCACAGAAGTACTATGCAGACCGCGCCCAAACTGTGTCGAAGAGGCGCATCAACGACGACTCCCAGAGGCTGTCGGTTCTCGCGGCACACGAAGTCCCCAAGCCCCGCTATAACGAGGTCGCGTTCTCTTTCCCCCGCGCGATGAGGACCACCACGGGCGGGACATCACCGCACCCACACGCAATGGGTATCGCCCTGGCCGTCCGCGGCGCGTCGGTGGAGGGGCGCCTCGCGCCGACCTCCTTCGAGGTGCGTTACGGCGAGCACCTCCTCGTCGCGGGGCCCAACGGGTCGGGCAAGACCACCCTGCTGGAGTGGATCGCACGCGGGGCCCCCAGCGGGGCGCACGGGTGCATCGACGCCGCCTCCGGGGTCGTCCTCGTGCCCCAGGTACTCCCGCGGCCCGGCGACCCCCTCATCCCCGAGAATGCGTGGCACCTGGGCATCGGAGAGGCCGGGAAGGGATTCGTTCCCCCAGCGGCGTGGAACCGGCCGCTCGGTGAGCTCTCCGCGGGAAACCAACGCAGGGCACAGCTGGCGTTCGCGGCGCGGGCCGACGCTCAGATCCTCGTGATCGACGAGCCCACGAACTACCTGGACCTGAACGCCCTGGAGTCCCTCGAAGAGACGATGCGCGAGTGGGAGGGAACCCTGGTTATCTCAACGCACGACGAGTGGCTGATCACCCGCTGGTGGGGCCGCCTCCATCGGCTCGACGAGAGACGATAGCGCTGAGGGCAGCCCCCGCTTCGCGCGCGAGGCCCGTCGGAGCATACGGCAGAGCGTCGAATGCGCGCAGGGCCTTGGCCCTTGCGCTTGATCCCTTCATCTTCGGGCACAGCTCATGAGGCACGCACACCCTCATGCCGTAGTCGCCCGCGAGCGCCACCAGGGCCTCGACCA
>ERZ772910.1065-NODE-1065-length-14420-cov-7.109154_pt1 | contig 14420 bp, 12 predicted proteins | sample MGYA00511357_ERZ772910 | MGnify/ENA primary metagenome ERZ772910 (study PRJEB29015, sample SAMEA2738096) | human oral metagenome | biome: human oral; feature: human-associated habitat; material: saliva | place: China | collected 2193 ... | reverse complement strand
TTGCTCATTCTTGCGCGCACCGCGGCTGCACACTCTGACGAACAGCAGCTCTTCGTTCGCCAGCTTGCGCACTGCGCCGTTCTCCCCGAGCACTTCGAGGCGCTGCGCGGCCTGTACGAGGGCACCGAAACCCTCATGGGACTCGACCTCGACGTCGACCTGCGTTGGACGCTGCTCACAGCACTTGTCCGCGGTGGCTTTGCGGGCGAAGAACAGATCGCAGCCCTTGAAGCAGAAGACGACACGATGACGGGTCACCAGAAGGCCGCCGCTGCGCGAGCCGCCGTGCCCGATCAGGGTGTCAAGCAGCAGGTCTGGGACGCTGTTCTTCGCGATCTGTCCATTCCCAATGACACCCGTTGGGCAATGGTCTCGGGCTTCTGGGCCCAGGCGCGAACGAACCCCGACATGTATGTCCCGGTGGTTGCCGACTACTTCGATTCCCTCGAGCAGATCTGGAGAGACCACACCTTCCACATTGCGGAGGACATCGTGACCTTGATGTTCCCGAAGGCCCTCGCCGGCTTCGTGGAAGGCCTTGATCTGGTTAAGCAGGGAACGCGTTGGATTCAGTCGCACTATGATGCGTCCGCAGCTTTGATTCGACTCCTGCGTGAGCAGATTTCAACGACCGAGCGTATGCTCGGCGCTCAGGCGGCTGACGCCTGATCACAGGATTCATCAGTTGGGGGCTGCTTCTTTGGCAGCCCCCAACTTCTTTTATTGCTCGGCGATTTGCGCCACCCAGTCGTAGTGCTCACTGAACTTACTTGCCGAGGATGGCAAGTTCGTCATCGATTATTCCCGTTCCAGATCCGACGTAGGTTGTCACTCCCATGAGAAGGCCCGTAACTGCCATCGCCAGCAAGGGGATAGTCTCACTTCCAAGAGATTGGAGGAGGATACCGAAACCAATAGGGCCAAGCGCAGCAATCACGTAGCCAATGGGCTGCACTAAGGCCGAGAGTTCGGCGGTAACAGCTGCGTCGCGGGAACGGGCAGGAATGAGAGCGATGATTAAGGGAAAAGTGAATCCCCCAATCGCCAAGAAAGACACCCAAAGAAACGCGAAAGAACCGGGCACCAACAGCAAACCGATCCAGCCCGCACATGTCAGCAGACCGAAAATAATGGAAAGCCATGGGATATGTGTCCCCATGTGATCAATCATGAAGGGAATGACCATTCCTCCAAGGACTGCCCACAAATTCACAAGAGCTGTCATGATGGACGCAAATCCAGCAGAGTAGCCGGCATTCATCAAAATTTGCGGAAGAAATGCAAATTGCACATAGGCGTTTAATGCTTGAAGTCCGAATCCAAGGACCAAAGCAATTGCCGTTCTCGAATGATAGATCGGGCGCCGCTTGGTTGGTTCAGAGGAGGTAGTGTCCGCGCTTCGGGCGCCTCCATCGGGAGAATCTCGACGAACAAGAACACTGATCTTGATCCAAATTGCCCCTGTGATGACAGCGAAAATCGCCCAACTCGCCAGCGAAGACCGCCAAAGCTGGCCGTCATGACCAGAAAGCGGGACGGCGAAGGCAGAACCTGCCGCTCCTCCGATCAGCAGGACCGTCCCGTATGTGGTGACCAGCAGCGTTCGTCGTCCGGCCTCGTGGAATTTAATCCACGCGGGGACAAGGACGTTCGCAAGGGCTGGGCCAATAAGCGCAACTACACTCAGAAGACAAAAGAGCATAAAGTTGCCCGCCCACGGACGCACAAGCAAGCCGAGGCCACTGAGTGCAGTACCCACGGTCAGCACAGCGCTCATCCCCCAACGCTTTGAGAGGGGAACAGCGAGAAGACCAACACCAGCGAAGACAAGGCAGGGAAGAGCGGAGAGAACTCCGAGCGCCCCCTCGCGAGCCGAATAGGCCTGAGAGATCGTGGACAGAAGTGGCCCGGTCGAGGTCGCTCCAGAGCGCATAGTTAAACTCATGGCCAGAATGCCGACGAATGCCAGGGAAGTTGAAACCGCGGCACGCGAATATGATTTTTGCTGCGCTGTCATTATTTTCCTGTGTTCTTCACTTCATTTTCGACTCTGGTCAGCAGATTTTCCCAAATTGTGACCATACATTGAACGGGATTTTCATAAGGCGCTTAGACTGTCAATCACTACAAGGACCGACACATATGACCGCAGGGTGCGGCCGATGCGTCAGCACACGGAAAGGATTCACGTGTCTACGCCCCAAGCGAGCTCACGCTCGTCACTTAAGGAATTAACCTTCCGCGGAATTGTCATCGGTGGAATTATTACTTTGGTTTTCACCGCCGCGAACGTCTACCTGGGATTGAAAGTTGGATTGACTTTCGCAACCTCCATCCCGGCAGCCGTCATTTCCATGGCAATTCTACGATTTTTCTCGGATCACACTATCCAAGAAAACAACATTGTCCAAACAATTGCTTCCGCTGCCGGAACACTCTCCGCAGTAATCTTCATCCTCCCCGGTCTGGTGATTGTCGGTTGGTGGAGCGGATTCCCCTACTGGACAACAATGGCCGTCTGCGCGGTCGGCGGCATCTTGGGTGTTATGTACTCAATCCCCTTGCGCCGCGCATTGGTTACGGGTTCGGACCTTCCCTACCCCGAAGGTGTTGCCGGAGCAGAAATCCTCAAGGTTGGCGACTCCCACGAGAAGTCAGCTGACAACAGCCTTGGTTTGCGCGCAATTATTTGGGGAGCAATCTGCTCTGCCGCAATGTCCTTGCTCTCCTACATGAAGGTTGCGACCTCATCGCTGTCAGCAACCTTCCGTGTGGGTGCAGGTGCAACCTCGATTGGTACCTCGCTCTCGCTGGCACTGATCGGCGTCGGTCACTTGGTGGGCTTGACTGTCGGTATCGCCATGCTCATCGGCATGTTCATCAGTTTCTTCATCTTGATTCCCTACTTCAGTGTCGGGCAGCTTGACGGTTCACCGCTGTCTGATATTGTCGACACGGTCTTTTCTAGCCAGGTGCGTTACATCGGCGCCGGCGTCATGGCCGTCGCGGCAATCTGGACTCTTGTCAAGATCATCTCCCCTATCATCAAGGGAATTCGTGATGCGATGCGCTCTTCTCGCACCCGTCACGAGGGTGGCGAACTCGACCAGACCGAACGCGATATTCCGATTACCATCGTCGCGCTGGTGATTGTTTTATCAATGGTTCCCGTGGGCGGGCTGCTGTGGATCTTCACTCACGGCACCGAAATCGCTCACAACACGGCGACGCTCATCGCTGTTTCCGTGATCTTCACTCTGCTCGCGGGACTCTTGGTCGCCGCAGTGTGTGGTTACATGGCCGGCCTCATCGGCTCGTCGAATAGTCCCGTTTCAGGCGTGGGTATTTTGGTCGTGGTCTTGACCGCTCTGGCAATCGTCGCCGTTCACGGACACGGTTCTTCCAGTGCGGAAACCACTGCTCTGATCGCATACACGCTCTTTACCGCCGCGATTGTCTTCTGTATCGCAACAATTTCGAACGACAATTTGCAAGACCTCAAGACTGGTCAGCTCGTGGGTGCAACTCCCTGGAAGCAGCAGGTCGCGCTGGTCATCGGTGTTGTTTTTGGCGCTCTCATCATTCCTCCGGTCTTGAACCTCATGCAGAGTGCCTTCGGTTTCCAGGGAGCTCCCAACGCCGGCGCTGACGCGCTTGCCGCTCCTCAGGCCTCGTTGATTTCCGCCCTCGCAAAGGGCGTCATCGGTGGAACTCAGAATTGGAGCCTTCTGGGTCTGGGAGCCATCATCGGCATTGTTATCGTCATCATTGACGAGGTTTTGAACCTCACGACGAAGCGTCGTTTTGCTCTGCCGCCTTTGGCAGTGGGCATGGGCATGTATCTGCCCGCCTCGCTGACGATTCTGATTCCCGTCGGCGGCATCATCGGCTTCTTCTACGATCGTTGGTCTGCAACTCGCAAGGATCCCGAGCGTGCTCGCCGTATGGGTACACTCCTAGCAACCGGCTTGATCGTCGGCGAGAGCCTCTTTGGCGTGGTCTACGCGGGAATTGTTGGCGCGACAGGAAATGAAGAACCACTTGCCGTCGTAGGCGATTCCTTTGCAACACCAGCAACCTTCATCGGCGCGATCTTCTTCATCGGAAGCATCGCTCTCCTCTACCGCTGGATTCGTGGAGTGGTTGCACGCACGGATAGTGAGCCTACCCTTCCCGAGGCGGGCGCTGAGGAAGCGATCGACGTGCACTAAGCGTCGCTTAGCTTAAAGTTCGAGGGGAGCCGGCAATGGCTGGCTCCCCTCCCGCTCTATTCGAAGGTGTTACTCCCTAAGATCACTTCTTATCATTACCCGCGAGTGTTTAAGTTCTTTTCCTATACAAAAATCCGCTGGATGATCAAACATCCAGCGGTCTTTTTGTTCTTTAGTGTCAGCGAATGATACAAGAGGCGTGCTGGGTGCATTTTCCCCAAGGCGGGCGCAGTTGTACGTGAGGCGCCTGCGATTGGGGACAGTGCAACGAAACCTCATAAATACCGATGGCAAAGGAGTAAGTTTGATAACTTCGCCCAGATCAATCACAATCACCGACTACATTGTGAGTTCCTTAATCTCCCCTATTTTGGAACACTAGGGAAACCAAGGAATACTACCTTACAAACAATATATTTCAGCTAACTAAGCAAGGGTCATCAATTTTTCCGGCGAACACTAATACTGAAAAGACAACACCGATCTCTCATGGTTAAGGCGTAGAAGAAACAAGAAACCCGCTGACGTAGAGATATTCTAATTGCAGATAATAGTTAAACACCCGACATAAATAAGCCTACATTGGGAGAATCTACCCCCGGCGTCGAAACTAATACCTAGAGACGCTGAGCAAGTTTTCTAAACGTGTATGCAGCTACCGATGTTTCAGACAAAATCACCTCACTTCCCAAAGGCAAGATCATTTTGGAATAGGTATCGATGACAATGGTCCCTGCAGTCGGATCTAGCTTTCGTCTTTGAAAATGATGCTGAAATCACTGTCAGCGTGAATGGTGGCATGGAACTAACGGGGCACGAATCGAACTAACGAAGCTCCGCGCAATTCTGGTCTTCGCTGCAACATGGCTCAGTCGCGAAATCCTCGCTCGAGGAGCGGTGAGTCCAGCAAGTGTTTTGTTGAGCATTCCTCAGGCTATCCCACTTTTTTCCCAAGCACTATTACTTCGCGTCAGGCGGCCATGGGGGGCTTTTCGTGAGTCCGAGCTCTTTTGCAGAATCCGGCATCGACGAGTCCAAGGCAGCCATGGCTTTATATTTGGTGAGGAACTTCTGCCGGTTGCCATTGAAGCCACCTCTCTCAATCGCCCAACGCAAAAGCTGGATCGTGTCGGCATGCTGAATGCTTCCGCCAGACGAATACATACCTCTCTGTTGTGCTGCGATGAGTGCGTTCGCTTGCCGCTTAATAACATTGGTACCGGCTTCCTCATCACACACAAGGATGACTTGCTCTCCCGAACGAGCACGGAGGACGCCATGGAGAATCGCCATGTGTTCCCCACGGTCCTTGAGATCGGCGTACATATCCTCGAACTCCATGCTCAGAACAGCCCTGCAGCACTGCCTCAGTTCGTCGGTGGGGTCATCCGGGATAATCTCCCTGAAGCGCTCCGGGAAACGAGGCCAGACTTCACGAGCGCGTTCAAACTGTGTGTGCCGGGTGGGCGTATGTAAGACCTCAAACTCTACTGCCGCAGGAACATGGATTTTATTATGACCCAAAGCGCAGAGTAACTCTGGAACACAGTCAGTGGCGAGGAACTTGAAGATCGGTCCAGTGTCAAGAATATGCATTATTCAGTGTCACCCATAAAAGCCGCCAGTTCCTCAGGGGTGAGGCGTTCACCTGTATCACTCGGAGGGGGCGCCACCGTGGGTAGAACCCAGGCAGAGGTGAATCCATCCTCATCATAGGCCACCTTCATATCTGTGACCTTGGGGGCACCGCTAAGCTTCGCGATGGTTGAGAAGGTTACGCTCCCTTGGCGGTATCCCTCCATGGCCCGCATCATGATGCGCTGTGGACCGCGAGGCTTACTCGATTGCTCGACTAGCGACTGGTAGTCGGTACGCCAGCCGAACTGAGTGGCTATGGTGCCGGCAGCTATCTGCCTCCATTGGTTGCAGGTGTCGGCGTCTATCACACCAGCGTCGCGCATCTGGATGGCGACTATAGCGGGCGAGGCTAGGTAGGTCTGCACGATGTCAGAGAGAGTTGCGAGCGTGGCTTTCCCGCCCTCGACCATGTCCGCGACACCACTTATTGGAACGAGCAGATGGCGAGCGAAGGCGTCCGCTTGAATCTCCTCAGGGCTCCGACTAGACCAGTCGACACCATCTGCTATGCGGTCAACGCTGTCTAGTTGATGATGACCAAGCTCATGAGCGAGGGTGGAGCGAAGACGCATGGGATGTTCAGTGCAACCCACTGCCATAAGGTACATATCTCCCAAACGCATCGTCATTCCGTGACCAGGTACCGAAGATCTAACGTATGCCACACCGATCCCCACCTTATGCTCGATTAGCCAAGCTAGATTCAAAATGGGGGCAGTGCCTAGAGAATGCTCCGCACGGAATTGCTCGGCAGCGTTCCGTGCGATTTCCTCGTTACTCACACGAACTCCGGTATGCCCAACTGGTCAAGGCGACGTGCAACTCCGAATGCGTAGATTAAGTAATCGGCCAGTTCCTTCGATCCAGGTTCATCGGTGCGCCCGGCACAACGCACCTCATCAGCGATTTTGCTCGTGCCAAGCAGGTCGTCGACCAGCACACCACAGCCGTCAGCAATAAGCACAAGCTCCAGCCTCGATGCTGTCCGTTCACCCTTCTCGATCCGCTGGATCGTCGGCTGCGACAATCCTGTCTCGGTGGCCAGGTCACGCTGCGACATCGACACAGCTTTACGTGCATCGATGATCCGCTGGCCGATCTCGACATCAATATTAGACACGTGAATCACTCTCCTTAAAAATTGATTCTACATCTAGGGGGCCAGGCATGGATACTCAAAGCCATTTCGATGACATCGATAGGCACCTTTGGAGATAAGGTATTTCATCCGTGATCTACGCGTCGATCTTCGACCAGCACATTGTCCGTCAAGAGTACTAGCCCATCACACTGGCAGGAATTGGGCTCGTAAGGAGGTTCGAGAAACTCGAGTTTCCAATGACGCTACGAAAGGAGGAAAACACGTCCTAGTTCGAGTCACTCGTCTCCGGCATGAAGTTCATCCGTACTGCCGTCACCGTTCGTGACTTCTGAACCTCGCCGGCTTCCATGATCCACTACGCGAAGGCCGGCCACATCCTCGAAGGTGGAATGCAAGAACTGTGTGGATGAGGAAACTTCCGAGAAAATACAACGTATAAAGGTACACGATCTGTTGCTGTAGTATCTCATCGCGATAAGATGCGGGTCGCCCATCAGACCATCTCGATGGCCTCACGCTTCTATGAGAGGGACAAACCGATACCCCACTGATGCTTGATCCAGAAACAATAGTTGATAGAAGTACCGTCCCCATCGCACCCTATCGCGCGAGAGTTCCACAATTCCTCTGATGTGGAGCCCAGGGAGCACGTGTCGAACTCGTGCCGGTTCGCGATCACCTTTTGTTGGTGGCTATGGCAGCGTGAGGCGTATTCATTTTCGCTCATACACGAGCAGAATCAGAAAGCCCTGTATAAATGTGGTGAAATCAATGAATTCGTGATAAAGTATTTCTTGCCCCGCATAGAGCCCACGCGGGGAGGCGCAGCCGCCGATCTCGTTTAAGCGAGATGAGGATCGGACGTTAGGGACCTTATCGGGGAGATGTACCCCGGAGACATCAGGACAGGTCACACCTGGTGCGAGTGGTGGGCAATGATGTCGCCACTCTTGGAGGTCCAAAATGGCTGCGATTGCCAAAATTGTCCTACCTCAGCTGTATTCGCTGAGAACATTGTCTGAAGCCGGATACGGCTCAATTGCTACGCTGCGCCGTGCTATTCGCGAGAGACGTCTAGATGCCGTCCGCGTCGGCGGGAGCGTCAAGGTCAGCGCCGAGGCACTCGATGCCTATATGCGCGCTTCAACCGAGCGTTTCGCCTCCAACGGGGGTGCAGCACGATGAGCATAAAAAATCACCCCGGCACTCCCACTGAGGAGAGCACCGAGGCGAAACATTTTGCTGATGGCAATTCTACCACGTCTTTCGTGAGTGGTGAAATACTGTTGCCGGTCAATCAGCTCATCGAAGATGAAGTCTCAGATTTCCTCGGTAAGCCATACCAAAGCGAGTACGACCCTAAGGACGTAGAGAGGTTTCTGCTGGGCCGTATCAACAAGCGTCTGTTCAGTGAGAACGTGGAACACGGTCTTAAGGGCAAGTCTGCTCATAGTCCGCTCAGGGGACTTCCGTTCTGGGTCGTCGCGGAGTGTATCCGTAACCGCGAGCTAAAGCACACGGGTCTGATCGGTAAGTCAAAGGCAACGGCTGAGCTGATGACCTATGAGAACGAGGGGTCTAATAAGGGGCTGTACGTGCCTGCCGAGGAGCACATTAATGTTCTGGCTCGTCAGTACAACCGTGCACTCTCGACCAAGGACGTCAAGGACGTCGTAGCTTATGTGCGTGATTTGGCGCCATTGCTCAAAGAGAGCGAGGGTAACGATGTCGTGGCATTGGCGAACGGGTTGTTCGATCTACGCACTAAGAAGCTGCGCCCGTTCTCGCCCGAGGTTGTCCTCACGTCGAAAGCCTCTGTTGCTTTCCGTGAAGACGCTACCACGTGTCCGGTGATCGATGGGTGGAGCGTTGACGAGTGGATCAGGGAGCTTGCGAACAATGATTCTGATGTTGACCGCCTGTTCTGGCAAATAATTGCCGCCCTGTTTCGTCCTGATCACCCGTTCAATAAGGCTGCGCTCTTGTACTCCCCTACCGGGTCAAATGGGAAAGGCACTTTTGTTGAGCTGCTGCGCAATCTCGTCGGGTCTGAACGAGTAGCTACGCTCTCGATGTCTGAGTTCGGCGAGACGTTTCTTCCTGAGACGTTGCGCAGCGCTTTTTGTGTTCTCTCAGATGAGAACGAGGTTGGCGACTACATGAAGAAGGCTGGGGCGTTTAAGGCGTGGGTTTCGCACGACTGGATCCGCCTCAACGTCAAGTACGGTCAAATGACGAACGCCAAGGGTCGTGGCCTGTGTGTGTTTTGTGCTAACGAATTACCAGCCTCGAAGGACAAGTCTGAGTCTCTCTACCGTCGTTTCGTTCCCATTCCGTTCTTGAAGCGCTATGTGGGCGCGGATGAGAACACGGCGATCAAGAACGACTACGTGAAGCGACCTGAGGTTCTTGAGTACGTCGCTCATAAGGCTCTGATGATGGATTTGTTCGACACGTTCATTACGCCTGCTGTGTGTAAGGATCTGCTCGGTCAAATGCGTGTTGAGAATGATCCGGTTCTTCAGTTTGCCGAGGATTTCTTACCCGAGTTCAAGTGGGATCTTCTTCCGTGGGAGCTTGTCTATGCCGTCTACTCAGCATGGATGCGCAAAGAGGTTCCCTCTGGTCGTGCTGTTAGCCGTAAGGCGTTCACCGAACGGCTTAGCGCATACGTTGACGACAACCCTTCGTGCGGGTGGTTTGTTCCTCGTGGCGCGGACGGCAAGCAGAAGAAAGTTCGCACAAGAGGTCGTATGGCTGGCGACGAACCCTTAGCCGTGGAATACGACATTAGTAACTGGTTTGATCTCCAGCCTGTCGGCGGCTCTATCCGCAAGATTGGACTCCCCCACAACATAAAGGCTTCGTATCGCGGGCTTCAACGTGCAGGCACTTCATCTACTGACGACGAGGACAGTTATTCGTCGTTTGACCCATTTCAAAATACAAACGAAAAGGAGGACATGAATCATGTCGAATCTCGATAAGGAAATTGAAGCAGCTCGTGCAAAGGTCGAGCGTCTGAAGGAGAAGAAGCGCGTTGCTGAAGCAAAGGAACGTGCGCGTCTTGCAGAGGCGATTTTGAGTGTTCTTGACGAGATCAAGAACAACGAAAATGAGAACGCCGATCAGGTGAGCGTTACTGCGCTTATGAATCGAGCGAAGGCGAAGATTGATGCGCAAAACGCAAAGCGTAAGCGTGCTGCTGCTAAGGCAGCCGCGCGTCGCCGTGAGGCGAGCAGCGGAGCGACGAATGAGTCAGGTTCTCAGCCCGTTTGGGGTGGAGAACAATGATGAATGTCGTCGTGAACGCGAGGGGGGTTTCCAAAGGGGGCGGGACGCCACCCTTTGGCCAGCACGGACTGTCGTCAGACAGAACGTCTGCTGGCCGACAGGCGGGACATCCTCAAAGCTCGACTCAGAATGAGACGAGCGTTAAGAGTGCGCCTGTCCAACCGGAGGGCACCACAACGAACGAGGTCGTAGACCAAGTTCGGGGTGGGGACCGGAGGATCGCGAGGCGTAAGTCTCGCGAGTCGCGGGTGACTGTCAGGTTCTCTGAAAGAGAAGCTGCACAGCTCACTCGCGTTGCTAATCGCCACGGACTCAGTGAGTCTGGGGCGATTCGGGCCGCCGTCGATTATCTCGACGGCGCGCCCGCGCCGAAGCTGGTCAATCGTAACGTGTTGCGATTTACCGCTGAGGTCAACGCCGTAGGCGTCAACGTTAACCAGATCGCCCGGCAAGGGTGGACTGGTATTGAGCCAGACGTCGACGAGCTGAGGCGTGTGATTGCGGAACTCCTCGCGATAGTGAAGGAGCTGAGCGCATGAGTATTACGAAGCAGACAACAACGGTGCGAGCAGCAGCGGCGATCATGTACGCGCACTACGGGAAACCTGCTGACGTGACGCATTCACGTGCGGCTGCATGGCGTTCGGACTTTCGTAACGCGTACGACGCGATTGCTTCCATCGAGTCGATGTTGAAGGGCACGGGTCGTAAGAACCAGGCACTCATGGTGATTCAGTCGTTCTCAAAGGACGAGCTTGATCCTCATGATCCGATGACACCGACGATCGTTGCTGATGCTGCCTACGCGCTTGCGAAAGAGGTGGCACCGAACTCACCGTGCGATGTCGTTGTGCACCTCGACAGCGACGGGGGTAATCCCCACGCGCATATCACAATCGCGAACGTGGATCTCGTGACGGGGAAAGCAGCACGGGAGAACGGTCTTGCTCACTGGGTCTTGAAAAAGGCTAACGACAAGATCATGCGAGAGATGGGCTTGCAGGTATTGGAGCCTCACGAACTCGCTCACGACGTGAACAGATCGCGTTCCGGTAAGAGCGCTGAGGGTTTGACTGTTGATCAGCTCGATAAGAGCACGTGGAGAGAGTTTCTCGCTGATCGTGTTGATGAGGCGCTGGCTGATTCTCGCTCGGTGGATTTCAACTCGTTGCGCGCTGTTGCACGCGAACTCGGCGTGAGTATTGAGAAGAAGACCAGCGCAAAGAGCGAGGCTGAGGGTCGTGATCCGAGCGTCACGTATGCCCTCGTTGATGACAATGGCGAGGTGCGCAGGTTCGGTCGCTCAAAGGCCGCGTGCACGGCTCGCAAGCTCGGTACTGATTACCAGTGGGGCACTCTCCACGACACGATGAATGAACGCATTATGCGAGAACAGGAGATAGAAGATGTCCAGGGCTATGGCGAAGATGGAAAGCAGCTCGATGCAGCGCTCGCAGAACTCAGAGCAGCCGACGAAGATCGAGGAGTTGCTCCAGGTCTTGATTACTACGTTGACCTCGCAGAGCGAGCGAATAAAGAAGATCGAGGAGGCGCAGGTGAGCCTAATGCTCGTGTTGACCTCCAAGACTTCGACTTCGGAAGCCTCAGAAGCCGACTCGCTGACGAACGACATCAACGCAATCAAGAAGACGCTGAACGAGCAGAGCGAGACGCTGAGCGAGCTCGGGAAGACCGTGAGCGACAAGCGCATCTTGAAGCTGAGCGACGGCTCCAGCGTGAGCGCCTCCGAGTTGCAAGCACACTCGATGATGAAGCAGATCAAAGAGCAGATGACGGAGACGACTACGGCCTTGGGTGAGCTTAAGAAAACCGTTGGCAACGGCAGGACTGTGCGTGTCGATATGAGCAAACTCAGTGAGTACGCCGTCGGGGTGCTCGATGAGCGGCTTTCTGTGGCGGTGGAGGAGCGCATTCAGCGCATTGAGAGCATTCTCGATGGGTATGAGCAGCGCGTTGCCGATATTGGCGCGCAGAAGGTCGCTGAGACCGCTCAGAAGGTCGATACGGTCATAGACAAGGCTAACAAGGCGGTTGCGTCTCTGGAGCGCAACGAGCGCCATCTGGAGTCCCTGGAGGGGCGCATACCTTGGACGGCGGTCGGAAGAGTTGCCATTGCTGTGCTACCGCTGTTCGCCTCGCTCTTGCTCGTGGGTGGCCTCGTGTGGGGTTTTACGGGCTCTTCATAATTGAGGGTGTAGGTGTTGTGGGCGGGGTTGGGCGTGTCGTGGCCGGGTAGGGGTCGAGGTCTTCCGATGATGGGGGTTCCTACACCGTCCATCTGAAAGACCTCGACATGGCCAATACTATCTTTGATCGCCCTGACCTGAGCGCGTTCACGCGCCTGGATGACCTGGGCCTGGAAGTGACGGGCCAGCGCATGTGGCCAGACCATGCAGTGTTGGCTTGCCGGATTGCTGGTGAGGACCGGTGGTGTCGACGCTGCGGATGCCAGGGCGAGTCGCGTGACACGGTGATCAGGCGCTTGGCGCACGAGCCTTACGGGTGGCGCCCCACGATCTTGCACGTGAGCGTGCGCCGCTACCGGTGCCAGGAGTGCGCCCATGTGTGGCGTCAAGATATGAGCCAAGCGGCCGATCCGCGCGCCAAGCTCTCGCGTGCGGCGGTGCGCTGGGCGCTCACTGGGCTGGTCGTTCATCATTTGACGGTGGCGCGTATCTCCCAGGCCCTCGGTGTGTCCTGGAATACCGCCAACACCGCTGTCCTGGGTGAAGGCCAGCGTCTACTGATCAATGATCCAACTCGGTTCGATGGCGTGCGTGTCATCGGGGTGGATGAACACGTGTGGCGCCACACCCCCTACGGAGACAAATACGTCACCGTTATCTTGGACTTGACACCCATCCGAGAACGCAGCGGCCCCTCCCGACTCTTGGACATGGTCCCGGGTCGCTCCAAGCAGGTCTTCAAAACCTGGCTGGCCTCCCGCCCCGACACGTGGCGAAGCCGCATCGAGATCGTCGCGATGGATGGATTCACCGGGTTCAAAAGCGCAGCCACTGAAGAACTCCCCGGCGCGAGGGCGGTCATGGACCCCTTCCACGTCGTGCACCTGGCTGGCAACGCCTTGGATGAGTGTCGCAGACGCATTCAGCAAGAACTCCACCACCGGCGCGGGCGTGCCACCGACCCCCTGTACAAGGCCCGCAGGATGTTACACACCCGCTCATGCCTGCTCACGCCACGCCAGCAGCACCAACTACTCAACCTGTTTTCCGGTGAGGAGCACGTCGCGCTCGAGGTCACTTGGAGCGCCTACCAGAACATCATCGACGCCTACCGCGCGCCCGACACGGACGCGGGTAAGGCCCTGATGGAAGCCGAAATCAACACCCTGACCTCCACGCGTGTACCGAGGGGTCTGACCGAGCTCATCACGCTGGGCAGGACACTCAAACGCCGAGCCGGGGACATCCTGGCTTACTTCGACCACCCCCACACCTCCAATGGCCCTACCGAAGCCATCAACGGACGCCTCGAACACCTACGCGGCTCCGCCCTCGGGTTCCGTAACCTCACCCACTACATCACCCGCTGCCTCCTCGAAACCGGCGGATTCAGACCCCAACTACACCCCCAATTATGAAGAGCCAGAAAACGGTGACGTCACTGTTATTGAAGCCGAACCCGTCGAGCCGATCAATGAATGCCCTACCTGCGGGCAGCCTGGAGTATTCCGCGACCACGTCATCCGCAGCCTGGTCGATCTGCCCATCGTCGGCCACCCAACAACTTCATGTGCGCCTTCCACGCTACCGGTGCACCAACAAGCGTTGCTTGCAGAAGATCTTCCGTGCTGGCCTTGCCTGCGCGCCCGACAATTCAAAGACCACGGACCAGGTGACCCACTGGATCCTGCAACGACTCTGCCTAAATCGGATGAGCGTTGCCGCTGCACCCAAGTCATTAGGCCTGGGGTGGGATATGAAGTGTCCCAGGTTTTGTTCCGTTTGATGAAACCCGTTTTTGAAACAACGTACGGAGCACAACGCACGCCGATGCCAAAGCTTCCGCAACATCGACTACCTCATCAAACCCACGACAGTGGGATTCACACCCTCAATCCCCACGCGTGCAATCTGGGTTAAGGGTCAAAATGTGTGTCCGGAATCGCGGATTTTCACGGATTGACCTGT
>ERZ772910.1062-NODE-1062-length-14430-cov-3.412522_pt1 | contig 14430 bp, 10 predicted proteins | sample MGYA00511357_ERZ772910 | MGnify/ENA primary metagenome ERZ772910 (study PRJEB29015, sample SAMEA2738096) | human oral metagenome | biome: human oral; feature: human-associated habitat; material: saliva | place: China | collected 2193 ... | reverse complement strand
GCCCAGTAAACAGGGGACCCGATAACAACTCCGTCCGCTTCCTTCAGTTTTTCCGCCGCTTCCGCTACGACAGCCTTATCCGGCACGGCATGCACGATTTCCGTGTCAATTCCTTCTTTATTCAATACATCGGCAACTTCTTGCAAAGCCGTATAAGTACATCCGTTTTTACGACGACTGCCGTTTAATAATAACACTCTCATATATATATCCTCCCCTGCATATAATTTATACAATTATGTTTGATTATAGCCCTGCTAAGCCTTATTGGCAATGAAAAAGCGGAAGAGTTCATCTCTTCCGCTTTTATGTCTATTGCTCCAAGGCCCTTACAAAATCCCGACCAAATTGTACACACAGCTTTCGTGATTCTTCGTCAGGGACCCACATAACCTTCAAGTCATCGGCAATAACCCGAAAACCGCCGGCTTCCAAATGTTCATGAATTTGCTTCGGTGCTTCGCCGGTCCACCCATATGAACCGAAGGCGGCGGCCTTCTTATTTTTAAACTTCAGCCCTTTCATCATTTCCAAAATACCGCCGATAGAATACATAAACCCGTAATTAACGGTGGGAGAACCGACAAGAACAGCCTTTGATTTAAATACTTCCGTACAGATATCATTTTTATCTGCCTTAGATGAATTCATCAACTTTACCGTTACTGTCGGATCGGCCTCACGAATGCCCGCGGCAATACATTCAGCCATACGTCGAGTTGAATTCCACATGGTATCATAAATCAACGTAATTTGATTTTCCTGATAAGCGTCGGCCCATTTTTGATACATTTCGACGATTTCCAAAGGATTGTTTCGCCAAATAACCCCGTGACTGGGACAAATTATCTTAACAGGCACATTCATATCCAAAATTTCTTTAATTTTTCTCGTCACCATAGGACTGTAAAGATTCAAAATATTAGCATAATACTTCATGGCTTCATGAAAGAGTTCTCCCTGGTCCACCTTGTCATTATACAATGATTCGCTGGCAAAATGTTGTCCAAAGCCGTCATTACTGAAAAGAATTTCCTCACCGGTCATATATGTAAACATCGTATCGGGCCAGTGCAGCATGGGGGCTTCAATAAAGACAAGCTTACTGTCGCCCAAATCAAGGGTATCTCCCGTCTTTACCGTAACAAAATTCCAATCCTGATGGTAATGCCCGCGAATAATGGCCTCACCCTTTTTCGTACAATAAATAGGGGTATCAGGTATTTCCGCCATAAGTAAAGGCAACGCACCGCTATGGTCGCTTTCATTATGATTCATGACAATGTAATCGATGTCTTTTAAATCGATTTCTTCCTTTAACCGTTCGACAAATTCTCGATCGTACGGGCCCCAGACAGTATCCATAAGAACAGTCTTCTTATCGCGAATTAAATACGAGTTATACGATGAACCCTTATCTGTCGAATATTCCTTGCCGTGAAAGTAAACCAATTCCCAGTCGACCTTGCCGACCCATGTAACCTTATTCGTAATCCTTTTAACCATATCGTTCCCTCCTTACAACAACTTATTTCCTTATTATATCTTCATTATATTCTTTATTCTTTTCTATAGACGTTGTTTTTGTAACAAGAGCCTTGTCGACGTATCGCTTATCGACAAGGCTCTTTCTTACCACTCTTTATATGTATGTTCAAAAATATATCCTTGACGATAGGCTGCCAAGAGGCATTTCAAATCTTCTATCATTTGCAGGATTTTCTTGCCCGTATCCGTATCCCCGATCATAACTCGTTTCGGTTCCAATTCTACTTGAACCGATTCGGATAAAATATCCGAATTGGACGACAGTACCGATTCTACATCTCGGAAGGGATAGTGAGCCTTCAGCCGCAACCCGTGGGAATTAAAAATCAGTGTATAGCCGGCAATACCCGTAGACCCCTGATACGCCTTACAAAAACCGCCGTCTATACAAATCCCCTTACCGCCGGCGCGTACAGGGTTTTCCCCTTTTTTCACCTTAACCGGCGTATGACCGTTGATAATATGTCCTTGCGGCGAGTCGATGCCGAACTCATGTAAAATACGAACACAATCCGTTTCAATACGATTTAACGTATAGTAAGGGTTTTGCGGTTCCTTCCACGTCGACTCATCGGAAATATAACTTCGTTCCAACGTCTTTACAATACGTCCCGACATAGGAGAATCGTAACCGCACCATAAATACCACATAAAGTCCAAACTATCCCGGTCGCGCTTTTCAAAAGCTCTCCGCGCCATTAAGTCGGCTTTATCCATAAATTCTCGACCCTTATACCGTTTGCCGTCTACATATACTTCCGTAAAACTACCGTCTTCGTTCATCGGAATACCTCCATGAAAAAGGAGGTTCCCGTTGTATGTACGGTAAACAGACCCGTGACTGTAGAAAAAACGCATGTGTCGCTGCAATCGCTCACTGTTCAGAAATTCTCGCTTAATTTCATTTAAAAGCCGCTCTTCACCTTCACTGAGCCGATACGGGTCCTTGCGATCGACAGTGGGAAAATCCGTCGTCGTCAATTCATATGTGCCTGAGGGTAAGGTTACCTTACCGCCGTCAAAGTCGAAATCTTTAAAAATGAGGCGGTCGTTCATACCATACTCGGGATGGCGCATAATCGTCTGCCCTTCCAACTTGCACAGCATAACATTAATAGCTTTTACCATCGGGTCCAATCCGTCTTCGGCCGTGTAGTTTTCCAAGGCAAAAAGAGCCAAAGAACGCAAGCTGATTCCGTAACCGTTTTCCAAAATTTCCAAGTTATGATAGCGTACGTTATTTCTTAATACGTTGATAATGCACGCTTCATCACCGGCAGCGGCCCCCATCCACAAGATATCGTGATTCCCCCATTGAATATCGAGAGAATGGTGCCCCATCAGCTCATCCATAATTCTGTCGGCATGAGGCCCGCGGTCATAAATATCCCCTATAATATGCAGGTGATCCACAGCCAGACGTTTTATTAAATCCGTTAAAGCATAGACAAAATCTCGTGAGCTTCCGGTCTCTAATATGGAATCAATAATTTTAGAATGATAGACGTGACGATTCTTATCTTCATCCGGTTGAGCATGCAAGAGCTCGTCAATAACAAAGCGGAAACTTTCGGGCATGGCCTTACGCACCTTGGAACGCGTGTATTTAGATGACAATAACTTCGCCAACCGCAACAAATGATGCAAGGTCGTACGCGCCCATTTGTCATTCACAAGGCCGGCTTCCGTCATGGCATCCAACTTTTCTTTCGGATAGTAAATAAGGGTCAATAAATCGTCCTGATCTTCTTTGGGCAAAGAATTCTTAAAAATCATCTCTACCTTTTCTCGAATAACGCCGGAACAATTGTTAAGAATATGCAAAAACGCTTCATACTCACCGTGCAGATCACTCATGAAGTGCTCCGTCCCCTTAGGCAGGTTGACGATGGCCTGCAGGTTAATAATTTCCGTAAACGTAGCCGCCTGGTTCGGATAGTCTTTCGATAAAAGTTCCAAATACCGTAAATATTCAGGTGAATAACTGCCCTCTCGCTTCATAGACAACACACCTTCCCTGTATTTCGCACATTAACATTTATAATGCCTGACAATATGAATTATACCTTGTTATTATACCATAGATTACCTGTTTTTCCCCATGAAAAAGGAGCCTTCCGCCCATATCGTGCGGGAGACTCCTAAAGGAATAACCCTATCTTATTTTCCCATATGCTTCATGACTTCCTGCATTTCTTCAGGACTCATAGATTGCATGGCTTCCGTCATCATCTTCATGGCTTCAGGTGTCGGCCCGGCTCCCGATGACTTGGCTTTTTTCATGGCGGCAATAATCTTTTCTACCTTTTCACTGACAGCTTTCGTTTCCGCACCGTCTTGTGCCGCCACTCCTTGAAGTGACATGCTTTCAACTCCTTTAACCAAATACTGAATGCATTCGACCGTCGTCTGGGCCAAATTCACTTGCCAAAACTCTCCGGCTGTCGTCAGCTTATAAATCACTCCGTTATTTTCTACAAGTCCTTGCTTTTCCCATAAATCATAGAGCCACTTTAAGTCGGATAAGCGAGGATCTTCCCCGACCAGCAAGTCTACATTAAAGTAGCCTTGTTCAATTTGTGCTAACGTTTTATTTACCAAAGGCTGAATATCCGATTCTTTTACTAAAGCCATAAAGGGTTTCTTTTTTTCCTCTACAGCCGTTGCATACGTGTCGAGAGTTCTATAGAGCATGGTCGAATGACCGTCCACACGACCGCCGGCACCGCTACCGAAAGGAAACATGGTAACTCCCGTTTTGGCCAATGTATTATACAAACTCCGTTCCCTGTTGGTCTTAGCCCAATGGGCGGCACTGAGCCGACGACAATTGCGTTTCATCAAATATTCTCGCCCAAACGCGAACATGCGAGCCTGTTCTTTCGTCGTAGCCGCCGGGTCCAAAGCGCCTGCCTGAATACGCTTAGCCAAATCGCTGTTATCGTATACATTGAGCTGATATAAGTCAGCCCCGTCAGCAGCTGACGTCATAAGACATTCCAAGTCATCACGCCATACGTCCATGGACTGAGACGGCAACCCGTAAATCAAGTCGATAATGACAACGCACTGATTGTAAGCCTGAAGTTCTTCCAATCGTCGCAAAACAGTGTCTTTATCATCCAGACGTCCCACTTGACGTCGAACTTTCGTATTAAAAGACTGGACGCCTAAGGACATGCGATTCACACCTTCAGCCATCCACACATCCATCTTTTCAGGAACCAAATCATGAATTCGACCTTCTAACGTTAATTCATAATCATTGGCTAAAGGCAAGCAGGTACGAATAGCCCGTAAAAGACGTTCTGCATTTTGTGTCGACAGTGAAGTCGGTGTCCCGCCGCCGATAAAAACGGAATGAATTAACCCGTTTTTTAATCGCGGCTCATGGCATTCTCTTTCCAAATCCTTTATCAAAGAGTCCACGTATGCATCTTCAACAGCCTGATCCGTTCCATTTTGGAAAAAAGCACAATACAGGCACTTGGTCTTGCAAAAAGGTATATGAATATATGCCGTCTGTGTCGGTTTACCCGTAGGCTTTTTACTCATTAATCCCTGCCAAATTTTCTGAGCCTCTCGAGGATTTACGGGCGTTCCGTCAATACCGGCATGGACAACCCGCTTGCGTGGAAACCCCTCTGTTAAAGGATCCACTCCGATTCTTCCGAATTGAAATTCCCGCTGTTCTGAAGGCAGACTCTCATACAGTTCTTTCAGCCCCATACTATGCCTCACTCACTTTTTTCGTTACGCGTACTGCAAAAGCACGTGCCGCCGCCAAGTCCGCTTCATCCGGATGCTTAGCCGCTTCAGCATGGCGAGCTTCGCTTTCAGGATTTTTTCCGTGCGGCGAGTCTGCCGGAAACCGCTTGTACATCATTTCAATTAACTTCGGATCCACGGCTCCTTGACAAATAAAGGAGTCGACTACTTCCGTATGTGCCGGCACAAGTTCCGTAGCGGAAACCAAGCACTTATGGGCATGTTCCGATGCCGGATTGGCTCCGAGAGTTGCAAAAACAGCCACCTTCTTTGCCGTTAAAGTTTCCAAAACCTTCTTTGCTTCTTCGTCAGCCGTTCCCTTATCAACCCAAAAGCCTGCAAAAACACAGTCATAGGAACTTAAGTCTGTAGGTGCTTCAGCCGCTGCAACGCACGGCGTGCCTTCCGGCAAGGCGGAAACAATCGCTTCGGCAACCTTTTTTGTATTACCTGTCCGAGACGAGTATACTACCATGTATTTCATACATTCATCCTCCTGAAAAATCACCTTGTAAAAACGTCAAAACAACATAAAACCCGGATTCATCATACCAAAAGCACTCCGACTCTTCTACTCCGTTCAGTCCGTCAATAATCCGTTCGGACATTAACTTTTATCTACTCGGAAAACTACATTTTCCTATGGTGAAAACGGCAAGGATGGAAGTCCTTGCCGTTAAAAATTCTAATAACTTCTGCGAAATTCGCCGGGAAGCTGTCCCGTTATTTTATGAAAGGCTACGGCAAACTTACTGCTGTTTTCGTAGCCCACACAGTTGGCAATTTCCATAATACTGTCATCCGTTTGCAGTAACATCTGCTTGGCCTTTACCATACGGTACTCTTTAATATATTGCGACACGGTACAACCGTATACGCCTTTAAAACATTTTTTCAGCGTTGTCGGTGCAATTCCGTGTTCCTTAGCCAGTTGCTCTATGGTAAACTTTTTCATCATATTTTCCGTAATTTCCTTACGAATAGCTTTCACAAGGTTTACCTGTTGCAACGTAAAGGATTCTCTTTTTTCTGCAGGCACCTTTTTTATAGTGCTTAAAAGAAGCAATATTTCCAAAACTTTAATGCGAAAATACTGGTCTTTAATAGACTCGGGAACATGATAAAGTTCATAAAATAAATGCTTCAGGCTCGCATCTTCTCTCATAATCATGCCGAAATCGCGTTGATCACAAAGACGCCGACTCATGGCTTCCAAGTCGATAACCCCTACACCCAACTGGCGATCCATCGTTTCCTGAGCCTTAGGTAAATTAAGCAACAACGTGACTCCGTGATAATGAGCCAAAGGAAACACCGACGTATGACAATAAGCACTGCAGCGCCTCCAACCGACGGACATATCTCCTTCTCCCATGTACAAGTATTCTCCGTTTTTGAAGTTACATTCAATACGTCCCGTCTCGCAATGATTAATAGCAAATACATCGGGCATAGGCTTGGCTTCACACGAAAGTTCCGGCCGGTGAATATCCATGTACATAATCATAATGCCGGGATATACACTGTACCCGGTCATTACGGCCTGCCCTTTACTATCTTTAATTTCGTACACACTCCCGTTCTGTACCGTTCCCGAGGCGTACATTTCATGAGCGTTTTTCATATGTATGTCCTTTCCGCATACAGCTAACTTATTTCTGTTAAATTGCGTTTCTTTCATATCTCAATGTTACGATATTTTGATAATACATGTCAATATTGCCTATGTCTTGTTAAATTGCGACATGTATAAGTCATAATACTCGCCACGGACTTTCATCAATTCTTCGTGCGAGCCGCTCTCACAAATACGACCGCCGGACAAGACAATAATTCGATCTGCATGACGAACTGTCGCCAACCTGTGAGCAATGGTCAACGTCGTCCGCTTTCGAGACAACTCGGCCAGAGACTGCAAGACTTGTTTTTCCGTTTCATTGTCCATGGCTGCCGTCGCTTCATCTAAAATAAGGACAGGGGGATTTTTCAAAAATACGCGAGATAAGGATAAGCGTTGTTTTTGACCTCCTGAAAGCATGACTCCCCGTTCACCGATATAGCTGTCATAGCCGCGAGGCAACCTACTGATAAACTCATGGGCTCTGGCATCCTTCGCAGCCGCCTCAATATCGGCTTGCGTACTGTCCGTACGACCGAGACGAATATTTTCACTTACAGAGTCGGAAAAAAGATACATATCCTGTTGCACAATACCTATGCATTCATGCAAAGACTCCAATGTATATTCGCGAATATCTCGCCCGTCTAAGGTAATCTTGCCGCCCGTTACATCGTAAAACCGTAAAAGCAGGGATGCTACGCTGCTTTTTCCCGCTCCTGTAGGTCCTACGAGAGCCACTTGTTCGCCGGCTTTAACGGTCAGATTGAAATCTTTCAATACATGAGTCCCGTCAGGGTACGCAAAATCAACATGTTCAAAGACTACGTCCCCTTTAATGCGTCTTGAATCGGCTACAACGGATCCGCCCCGAACCTTAGGCTCAACCCGTATCAATTCCTGATAACGGCGAAATCCCGCCATACTGCGCTGATACTGTTCGGTCAAGGATGTAAGCTGCATAATGGGACGAAGAAACAGCATGAGATACATCAAAAAGGCGACCAAATCACTCATAGTCATGAGATCATTCATCATAAGGACGGCACCGACGACAATAATAGTCAAATTTATGGCATTGGAAAAAAAGGTGACGGTTCCCGCCATATACGCTTGATAGCGAAAAGTCCGCATTTGCGAATTCGCCAAGTCGGCCGTTACATCCGAAAACCGTTGATACGCACGATTTTCCCCGTTAAAAGCTTTGACAGCCCGTACTGCGGCAAGTATTTCCGTGGCCACACTGCCGACGACGCCCATGTGTTGACGCGTCTCGGCAAAAGCGGACTTCATTTTCCTGTTAAGGAAAATGGTATCTCCCGTTTTTAAAGCTACAAGCAGTAACACGAAAACGGCCAGTAAAGGATTAATATAAAAGAGGAAAAAGGCACTGCCCCCCATAGTGATTAAGCAGACTACTGCAAGATGCGGCATTTCGAAAATAATATTCCCTACTTCACCGATATCTCCCGTCACTCGGGATACAAGATGACCCGTTTTCTCCTTATCGAAAAAGGCAAAGTCCAAGTTTTCCAAATGTCGGAACAAGGAGTTGCGCAAATCCCGTTCCACACGTACCCCCATTGTACGGCCCACGCAATATACGCAATACGTAATCCCCAAACACAAAAGGTAGAGGCCCAAGAGCCCGGCACCCTCGTATAGGAGACTCTGCATATCACGGGCCGGCAAGACAACACCCAATATATGTCGAACAATCATGGGAAAGGTTACTTCCATTCCGGCCGTCAACAAAGCCCCTGCAATGACAAAGGCCAACGATTTTTTATAGGGTTTATAAAACTGAAATAAATCCATTTCATAGTCTCCGTAAAGAAGCGGCAAACATTCCCGCAAGAGAAGGTTTGCCGCTCAGACTGTGTCTTACCACTTCCATTCGGCACCGACACGCCACATACGTCCGTCAATATAGATATCGTCAACTTTTCTATTGAGGATATCATCAACACCACCGTATATGGAAAAGACTTCATTCAACTTTTTATTGAACGAGAAGTTCAGCGTATTATAAGTGTACATCTTGTCAGTATACCGATAATTAGAAGTAAATTGATCCCATAAGACGGCACTGAATCCGTGAATCTTATCCTTATCGTCATAAACGAGTTGGAAAGTCGTCGTATTCTTAGCGCGACTATTCAACTGTGTATGCTTTTTCTTATCAATGGCATCCAACCAGTTATGCGTCAACTTAACCGTCCAACGTTTACCGAAACGACGACCCACTTCGGCTTCTATACCGTTAATCTGTGCGTCGTTGACATTTACGTACCTCATTTGTCGAAAAGCAGGGCTACTTCCGGGCATTTCTTCTGTCGTAATAAGGTTTGTTATCTTGTTATTGAAATATGTCACTTTACCGAACCAGGTGCCTTTATCCGCCTCTACGCCGAAGTCGAAACTTCTCGACTTTTCGGGGTCCAGATTAGGATTACCATCTATATTAACCGTCATGGGTCCCATGGCACGGTGCATGCGCATGTATAGCTCCGTAATGGTCGGCGCCTTATAGCCTAATCCGTAGTTAGCTTTAAAACGCCAGAAGTTGTTAAAGTTATAGGTCAAACCTACCTTCGGGGTCACTTCCGAACCGAATTGACCATTGTGTTCAAAACGCAAGGACGGAATAATATAGAGCTTATCATTCACCTGCCACTGATCCTGTACATAAGTTGCATACGAATCGACCTTATAGGATTTCATAACTTTATTCATCCCGGCCGGTGAACCTCCTAATCGCGTGCCTGCATATTTAACTCTGCGGAACTCCCCACCGTATGTTAGATTGTGCGAATCACCAATATACATCGTATCCTGGCCTTCAACTACCCACGTACTATACTTGGCCCTGTCCATATCTTCCTTAGGATACAAGCTATCGTAAATCGGCACAGGCGGTAAGACTCGATCATTTACTAAATGTGAATATTTTTCAAGGTCATTATAGTATGTTCTAAACTTATAGTCGTTTTTTTTCGTCTTCCCTGAATATTCGACACTGAAGCCGCGCGACTCATTATTAAACCATTCCCGCTTATTTTTATTTGTCAGACGCCAATTAGGGGGATTTCCAGGTCTTGCAATATTCGACTGCGTATCGGCATAGTCTGACCGAAAATTTTCCTTACCGTAATCAATATCAAAACGCAACTTATTTTTATTGGCATTTTCAAAATCATATTGAGATGCCAAGTGTATGAGTTTTCTCATGCCATACATAGATCTATTATACCCGTCTGTAATTGCACCTCGGTCAGATACTGAATGGACGAAGTAGTTAATGGGACGACGACGTTCTAAGCGGGCATCAATGCTCGTTGACCACCGGCCATGCTTGCCGAAGTCGAAATTACCGTATTCCGACGTGCTGAGAGTTCCCGTTGATACGCCGAAGGTACCTCCCGCCTTTTTAGGCACGCGCGTAATAACATTAATAACGCCGCCCATGGCATCGGAGCCGTATAGAGAACTGGACGGTCCGCGGACAATTTCAATACGGTCTATATCACTGACATTAAGTCGCTGTAACGCATACGCATTTGTCGTATTGGCTGCATCTTCACCGGCAATGCGCTTGCCGTCAACAAGAATCAGGGTATGATTCGTACTCATACCGCGGAGCTGCACAGAGTTGCCCGTCATTCTTGCTTTCGATAAGTTTAGATTGTTAGCCAAAGCCAGTGCGGACAATACATCATCAGCACCCATACGCTGAATATCTTTAGCCGTAATGACTTCCGCCGACTGAGGTTCCGTTTTTAAAAGTTCCTGCGTTCGCGATGCCGTAACGAGGATTTCCCCGCTATATACTCCGTGTCCCTTTGTATCTTCCGTTGTCGCACCGGTCGTGTCGGCGGCAATTGCCGTACCGGCAACCGTAGCTGCCAAAGCTGCTAAAACAAGTAATCGAATCGGTTGTTTCATCGTAATCCTCCCGTTATGATTTAGTTTTATCTTTACGCAAATAGGGGAAACACATGGGATAATACCGCCCGTTTTCTTCTACTTCCGTAATGGTCACGTTTACATCGTATAGGGTTTCTAAAATTTCCTTACAAAATACATCTCTCACCGGCCCGTCAGCTACAATCTCTCCATCTTTCACGGCAATGAGGCGATGACTGAAGCGGGCCGCATGATTTAAATCATGCATAACCATAATAACCGTAATATCCGTCTTCTCATGAAGTTGTACGACAAGATCCATTAACTCAAGCTGATAATGGACATCCAAAAAAGTTGTCGGTTCATCAAGGAGCAGAATTTTCGGTTCCTGAGCCAAGGCCATGGCCAACCAGGCTCTCTGCCTCTCACCGCCCGACAAGGCACCGGTTCTCTTATATTGCATGCTCGTAAGGCCCGTAACCTTTAATGCATGCTCAACGGCCGCCTCGTCATCCTGTGATAATTGGGAAAAAGCCGATTGGTAAGGGATACGACCGCATGCCGCTAATTCCCGCACGGTCATATCTCCCGGGGCTTGTGCCGACTGCGGCAGGACGGAAATATGTTTTGCCACGGCTTCCGACTTTAACTCTTTCAAGTCTTTACCGTTTAAATACACAGCCCCACCCGTCGGCTTCAGCAACCGCCCCAAGGCTTTCAACAAGGTCGACTTACCGGAACCGTTCGGTCCGATAATAGAAACGATTTCGGGTTTTAAAAAGGCGGCACTCATATTCGAAGCAATGACGGTTTTGCCGTATTGTAAGTGTCCGTTGCGAATTTCCAATGTATCACTCACGAGCGCATCCTCCTTTTCAGTAAATATAAGAAGAAGGGTGCTCCCAAAAAGGACAAGAAAATACCCACAGGCACTTCAACAGGACTGAATACAGTTCTCGCCGCCATATCGGCCAAAACCACCAGCACGGCACCGAAAACAGCCGACGCCGGCAAGAGGTATTCAAAGTCCGAGCCGACAATAAGACGCATAATATGAGGAATAATAAGGCCCACAAAGCCCAACAGTCCGGCTACGCTGACCGCCGAAGCGGCCAACAAGGCCGACAGTGCCAAGAGGAAAAAACGCACGCGTTCTACATTGAGTCCCAATGAAGCAGCCACATCGTCACCTAACTGCAAGGCATTTAATTTCCGATAACTGCACATGGTCGCTACAATACCGACAGCACTGTACGGCAAAATCATGACAACATGTCGCCAACTGTTGCCGGCAAAGCCGCCTGCCATCCAGTTGACAGTTCCCTGAATGCGATCGGAGAAAAACACGGACAGAGCTGCCGAACCGCCGCCGAAAAAGGCGGCAATTGCCACACCCGCTAAAATAAGCCTTAAGGGATGAATGCCGTGCTCCCAGGCCAGCAAAAAGACTACTATAGAGGCCACAACGGCACCGCCGAAGGCGGCAAAAGGAACGAAGTACGTAAGTTCCGGTGAAATAAGCATGAGTGCCATGGCAGCCAGCCCGGCCCCGGCCGTAACTCCGATAATTCCCGGGTCGGCCAAAGGGTTGCGTAAAATGCCTTGTAATATACACCCTGCCAAGGCCAGATTCGTTCCTGTAAGAGCCGCACAAATAACACGAGGCATACGAATGTAATAAATAATCCGATAGTTTTCCGATTGTGTTACTCCCTGTATAACCTCGAATACTTCCCGTAGCGTAATAGGAACGGCACCGGCGGCTATACCGATAAACAAAGATCCAATCAAAGCTACCGTGCCTGCAAGCAGAGTTAAATAACGCCGCTTTTCTTTACTGCCGTCTATGGTTGCGGTATTTCGGCTCATTGCGCGCCTCCGTTTTCATACAGGTCCGTATACAAAACGGAAAGCGCCTTGGCAATACGAGTCCCCGGGTTAACGGAGAACAAGTCTCCCGACAAATAATATACGTGTCCCGTCTTAACAGCCGTCACGCCTTGCCAGAGAGAGTTTTCCGCTAAATCTTTTTTAAAGCTTTCAACCAGAGTCGGGTCGGGCATCATGCTTATAAAAAGAATATCCTGAGGATCTTGTTTCACAATGTATTCCATACTTAAAGGCACAAAACTGTCTTCTACCGGAGAGGTTCCGTCGGCAATATTCACGGCACCCAGCTGAGTCAACAAATCACCGCTGAAAGATTTGCTCGTAGCCATGCTGAAGCTTCCGGGAGTGCCGAATACAATAAGTGTCCGAGGCGGCGTCTTTCCCTTAGTTTTGTCCACCACAGCCTTGTATTCTCCTTCTATTTTTTCTTTTTCAGCTGCCGCCGTATCTTCATGACCGGTCAATTCGCCGAAAAAGGTCAACGTGTTCAATACATCTTCGTATGAATTTAAGTTATTAATGTATAAAGGTATTCCCGCTTTTTGCAATGTATCTCGAATACCTGTTTGAAAAGGAACGTTGACTCCAATTACTAAATCGGGCTTTAAGGAGAGAATCTTTTCTATATTCGGGTTGTGAATCATTCCCACTTCAGGAATGTCGGCAATCTTCTCCTTTAAATCGGGGGCAAAGGACGACGACGACGGTTTCCCCACAGCCGTACCGCCGGCTGCATAATACATATCTAAATTAGATGCATTTAAAAAGACTACCCGTTTCGGATGAACGGGAATGGATACTTCAGTACCCGTGCCGTCTGTGACAGTCCGCACTGTCTGGGTTTCCGTTCCGCTTTGCCGCATTCCCATCCATCCGACAAGGCCGACAAGACAAATAGCCAATATAGCCAGTATGATCTTAACCGTTCTGCCCATAAAACCACCTCTTATATTTTCTTTTAATTTACGCATAACTTTCCTACATAATCTTACAAAAATTGATACCGTATGTCAATTAGTTATACAAAAACTATTGGGTTGTCATGCCAATAAAAAAATACCGATTATCTTAGAAAGACAATCGGTATTTTTACCGAATCCGGAAGGTTCTGCCTTTTCGGGCCCATTTCTTTATTCATCTTTTTCTATTATTATATATATTATAATGTAAAAATAAATTATATTTGATATAATTTAAATTATAGTATTATTATAGGAGAAAATTATGAAGATATATATTGGATCAGATCATGGAGGATTTGAACTTAAAAGAGAAATAATAGAATATGTAAATGGAATAAAAGAAAATGGAGTGGATATTGAAATAGAAGATATGGGAACATATTCAGAAGAAAGAACAGACTATCCAATTTATGCACAAAAAGTATGTGAAAAGGTTATAGGAGATAAAGGATCAAAAGGTATTCTTATATGTAAAAGTGGGCATGGAATGACATATACTGCAAATAAGTTTAAAGGAATTCGTGCAAGCCTTGCATATAGTAGAGAAAGTCTTACAAATGGTATAGCAGATGATGATTTAAATATAGTATGTTTAGCATCAAATGATACAAAACTTGTAGATGCTATAGAATATATTGATGTAATGCTAAGTGTTAAATTTAAAGATTATGGAAAATATGTAGAAAGAATAAAAATGGTTGAAGATTTAGAAAAATAGAAGGAATATTGGGATAAGGA
>ERZ772910.1061-NODE-1061-length-14430-cov-3.679235_pt1 | contig 14430 bp, 19 predicted proteins | sample MGYA00511357_ERZ772910 | MGnify/ENA primary metagenome ERZ772910 (study PRJEB29015, sample SAMEA2738096) | human oral metagenome | biome: human oral; feature: human-associated habitat; material: saliva | place: China | collected 2193 ... | reverse complement strand
GGCAAATTGGATTTGACTTTGGTACGATGTTGTGCCGAAGAGTTACCGTTCAAGGATGAATGCTTTGACATCGTGTTCCACTTCGGTGGCGTCAATTTCTTCAACGACAAGCAAAAGGCCCTCGAAGAAATGGTACGCGTGGCAAAAAAAGGTTCTAAACTCCTGGTTGCCGACGAAACGGACGACCTGATAAGAGGCGGATACAATAAGATAGGCTTTTCAAGGCGTTATTTCAAGGATGCGCAAGTCAATGTCAAAGCCATTGAAAAAGCAGTCCCGGAACACGTTACGGAAAAGGAAACCGACTACTTGTGGGACGGCAGGATTTATTGCGTGACATTCAGGAAATAACGGAATAATTTTGAGAATCATGAACAAAAACGCCTACAAAAAACGGATGAACCGTTACGATGATGTGCTCACCGCCCGCAAATGGTGGTCGTGGATTTATATGCATTGGCTTTGGAAAGGAGACGATAACGCCATTGCCCGTGAGGTACTGTCTATGATTCCGGATGATTTTCAGGGAGAAATACTCGATGTGCCGGTGGGTACGGCGGTTTTTACGGCAGAGAAATACAAACGGATGAACAACGCCCAAATCATCGGATTGGATTATTCGCAGGAGATGCTCGACATTGCGCAATTCAGAATGACCGAAACGAAACTGGGCAATCTGAAACTTGTTCGGGGCGATGTGGGCAATCTGCCTTTCGAGGGCAACCGTTTCGACTGCGTGCTGTCTATGAACGGTTTTCATGTTTTTCCCGACAAACCGAAAGCTTTTGCGGAGACTTTCAGGGTATTGAAACCGGGCGGTATGTTTTTGGCGTGTTTCTACGTAACAGGAGAACGTCCGCCTGCCGATTGGTTTGTACGCAAGGTGTTGGATAAGAAGGGTTTTTTCTCGCCACCGCATTACACTTTAACGGAAGCCACGGATTTACTTAAGTCAATCTATTGGAAGCAGTGCGATATAAAGAATTACAGGTCGATGTTGGTGTGTAAATGTATCGAAGAGTCATGAGACAACCATGAACGTTTACGAATTTGGCACGGAAAACATACTGAAGCTCCTGTCTTTTTTGTATAACTTTGCCTATGAAGTCCACACAGGTTTGATTTGATAAAAATGAATTGTTTATGATGATGAAAAATATATTGAATAAGCATAAAATAATACGATATGCTATAGCTATGGCAGTGCTGACACTAATGGTAGGAATAGCGGAATATTCCGGCGAAAAGGAGATTATTTTCCCCGAAATGGCAGCACTTACAATCGGGCTATGGATTAGTAATAAACGAGTTTGGCGTATCAAAGACTGGCAAATCTTAGTACTGATGACCGTTGCTCCTATCTTCGGACTGCTTATTTCATTATATTCACCGTTACACCTCATATTGAATATCTTGTTGGCTTTCGTAATTGCCGGCGTTATTATTGTGTTATCGCGTTCAACGCTTTACCCACTCATATCTGCTCTGATACTTCCCGTTTTGCTTCATACCACAAGTTGGATATATCCTATTGCAGTTTTTATAATGGCTTGCATCCTGCTTATCGGAAAGAGCATTATGCAGAGAACAAGAATTTTGGATAAATTCGAGTACGAACCCTCACGTTATCCTTTAAAATCGACAGTATTTGTTTGGCTATCCATGGCTGTGGCTCTGTTATTTATGACTGCACTTGGATATTATACCGGCGTGATATACATTATCATCCCTCCGCTGATAGTGTCATTTGTAGAGTTTGTGAATGCAAAGGCAGGTTTTAGAAACCGTCCGGTTCTAACCGTTCTGCTTCTTTTCCTTGGGGCAGTGATAGGGTCGATATTCCAACTTGTAGGGTATTATTATCTGCATACACCTATGGTTGTAGTGGCTGTATTGATACTATTTACAATGTTTGCTCTATTTGAATGGTTGGGCAAGTTCTTCGCTCCAGCAGGAGCCATTGCCATTATTCCCCTATTGATTCCGCAGGAGTATCTTTTGTTACTTCCATTGCAGGTATTGGCGGGAGCCACTCTATTTATCACCATAGCGATGGTTTTCTTTCAGAAATGTTACAAATGGTCGCGAGCACAAATTATATATTGCCTTATTCCGCACTACCTTATTAGCCGTACACGGAGTACATTTTTGAGAAATAATAAAAAGATAATAAATCTATAGAAAAAGGGAACTCAAATTCATCGGAACTATGAACGTTTACGAATTTGGCACGGAAAACCGGCGGAAGCTCTTGTTCTTTCAAGGCTCCTGCACCTGTTGGAGGGATTATATGCCGTCCATTGAGTTGCTGGCGCAACAGTTTCATGTGATTGTCCCCGCCTTTGAAGGTCACGACCCTGTTGAGAAGACGGATTTTATCTCGGTGGAGAAGACCGTCAGCGATACCGCCGATTATTTCTCGGAACACGGACATACTTCGCTTTATGCCGTTTACGGATTGAGCATGGGCGGCGGCATGGCCTTGCGGCTGTTAGCCGAACAGCGTATTCCCGTTGAAAAAGTCATCATCGACGGCGGCATAACACCCTACGAGTTGCCGCAATGGATTACACGCCTTATTCTGCTTCGCGATTACCTGATGATTCGGTTTATCAGGAGCGGCATGCGTATCTTCAAGTTCTTTTTCGACCCCAAACGCTGGACGGTCGGAAGCAGTGATGTCGAAGCGGATTACAAAGCCATGTTCGGTTTTTTCAAAGGATTGTCCCGAAAGACCATCTGGCACGTGTTCGATTCGGCGAATAACTACAATGTGCCTTTGCCCCTGCCCGAACTATCCACCGAAATCCGCTACTGGTACGGTTCGTTGGAACGGAAAGCCCGAAAAAGCGACATCCGATGGATGCTGAAACATGTTGCGGGCGTGCAGATACGTGAAATTCCCGACATGGAGCACGGCGAATTGGTGCTGGTACACCCGCAGCGGTTTTATGAGACGGTAATTGAATTTTTGAATCATAATAAAAATCATAGTAGCGTATGAATTTGGTAGAGTTTTTCGGAACAAAGGTGAAACCTGAACTTTGCAGGGGAAAATACATGTTCGCCCCGCTGGACAATGCCCTTATAGGAGGCGGCATCTATGCCCTGCGTGACAAGGACGTGAATGCCTTTGTGTATCGCAAGGCGAATGATGTCATCGCCATAGTGGAGCTGGTTATCACTTCACACTCAGGATATACGAGCCGTATGGATGAGGCTTTGTCGCATATTCATGAACTGCCCGATTGGAAAGAGAAGGGCTTCACGGTGAGCGAGAATGCCCCCTACGATCCATACCGTTAATCGTTAATGAAGATGTCAACGAACTGCTGATACGCTTTTGTCGCTTAAAAATGTCAACGAACTGCTGATACATATAATAACAACAAAATATCTGTTAAGATGAAAAGAACAATTTTGACAAGTTTGGCGGCACTTGCTTTTGCCGCCACCGCATTCGCCCAAACGGGCAAAGAGATTGCACAACGCGTGAAAGACCGTCCCGACGGCGACACCCGCCAAACGGAAATGGTCATGAAGCTGATTAACAAACGCGGCAGCGTGCGCGAACGCAAGCTGATTTCTTATTCCATCGACGTGGGAAAAGACAAAAAAGACCGTAAATTGATGATGTTTTTCCAGTATCCCGGCGATGTGAAAGGTACCGGTTTCCTCACTTGGGACTACGATGAAATAGGCAAGGACGACGACAAATGGCTCTACCTGCCGGCGATGAAGAAAACCCGCCGTATCAGCGGCTCGTCGGCAAAGAAGGACTATTTCATGGGCAGCGACTTCACCTACGACGACATGGGCAGCCGCAATGTGGACGAGGATACGCACAACCTGATCGGCGAAGAGACCGTCGACGGACACAAGTGCTGGAAGCTCGAGTCGATGCCGAAAGACAGTCGCGACATCTATTCCAAGAAGATAGCGTGGATACGTCAGGACTGCCTGATACCGGTTAAGGTGGAGTTTTACGACAAGATGGGCAACCTGCAACGCCGTTTGGAGATGTCGAATATCGAAAAGGTGGACGGTTTCTGGGTGGCGAAGAAAATGCAGATGACCAACGTGCAAACGGAACATCAAACCGTTTTGGAGTTTATCAACCCGAAATACAACGTCCCCCTCGAAGAGGCGAAATTCAACGTAACGACGCTGGAAAAGGGGGCGATGTAAAATTTCGGTATATTTGTTTTGTCATTCCGCAAACAACGTGGTACAACATCGAGATACCTGTAAATAACACAACAACGATGACTCGGTTTAAAAATAAATATCGTTCGGAAACGGCTCGTCTACCGTATTGGGATTATGGTTGGGATTCAGCCTATTTTGTAACCATTTGCACTAAAAACAAGGAACATTTCTTCGGCGAAATAAAAAATCAAGAAATGATTTGTTCGGATTTGGGAATCATTGCCAAAAAATATTGGGAGGAAATCCCGAATCGTTTCCCTTTCGTCCTGTTGGATGTCTTTGTGATTATGCCCAATCATATCCACGGAATCATTGTCATCGACAAAGAGGGTGCGGGATACAATGTCGTGCAAACCGCTGGGGGGACGCAATTGGTCGTAGAGACGCAATTAATTGCGTCTCTACCATCGCCGACGCAGGAAATGCCAAACCATACCCAACCGGGTGGCTTTGCAGGGAACAAAAACCCTTTGTTAAACAACAATCTGTCACGTATTGTCCGCTGGTTCAAAGGGCGTACAACATTTGAAGCCCGAAAAAACAACCCGCTTTTTGCGTGGCAACCAAACTATTACGAGCATGTCATCCGCAATAAAAAATCGTTTGTGAACATACAACACTACATTATTAATAATCCGATTCATTGGAATAACGATAAACTATATACCCAACCCAAATGAAACATCATACAATCATCCTTCTGTTTGCCCTGCTGTATGCGGCAATATCGACACACGCACAGACCGACGAAGAAAGTATCTGGCGTATCAAAGGTTTTGTAGATACGTATCACGCTATGCGTACCGACGAACCTAACAACCTGATGAGTTCGCGTACCCGCGTACGCGGCGAGATAGGACGCGACTTCGGGCAGTCGTCGCTCTTCGTCTCGCTCAATGCCACTTACAACGCCATCCTGAAAGAACGCACCGGCTTCGAGCTGCGTGAGGCGTACTTAGACCATACCGAAAACCACTGGGGACTGCGTGCCGGACGGCAACTCGTCATCTGGGGAGCAGCCGACGGCTTGCGCATCACCGACCTTGTGTCGCCCTTGGACATGACCGAGTTTCTGGCTCAGGACTACGACGACATCCGTATGCCCGTGAATGCCCTGCGGCTATTTGTCTTCAACGATAAGGTGCGGGTCGAAGCCATTGCCGTGCCTGCCTTCGAGGGGTATGTATTGCCTGTAGACGCCTCCAATCCGTGGAGTGTGTTGCCGACGGGCTCACCGCTGCCGGTCGTGTGGGACGACAAGGGCAGTCGTCCTGCATTCCGCCTCTCGAACTTCGAATACGGCGGTCGTTTGAGCGTCACTCTGCCGGGTGTCGATTTCAGCCTTTCGGGACTTTACACTTGGAACAAGATGCCCGTCATTCAATATGCGCCGTCGCCGACCGAAATAACGGTTTCGCCGCAGTACTACCGCATGGGCTTTGTGGGTGGCGATATTTCCAAGCCATTGGGACAATTTGTATTGCGTGGCGAGGCAGCGTACAACATCGACAAGCATTTCAGCTACAAGCCCGAGACGATGAGGCAGCCGCAGCAGGGTTTCCGTTCCCTCAACTGGTTAGTGGGTGTGGACTGGTACGCCCCTTCCGAGTGGATGCTGTCGGCGCAGTTTTCCACCGAGAACATCTTTGGCTATGAGGATTGCATCATGCAGGAGCGAAACAACATGCTTGCCACGCTTAACGTGTCGAAAAAGCTGTTCAACAGTACCTTGCAGCTATCCGACTTCACCTATTTCGACGTGAGCAACAAGGGTTGGTTCAGCCGTTTTGCCGCCGACTACGCGCTGAGCGACCAGATACATCTGCTGGCGGGCTTCGACTGGTTCGGCGGCGACAAAGGCATTTTCGGCATTTACAAAAACAACTCGGAAGTGTGGGTGAAGGCGAAGTACAGCTTTTAGGAGAGTTGTTGGGTGTGTCTGCCCTTGCGTTCTTTGCGGTTAAAAAGACTGAGACCGCAAAGAGAGGGAAAATGTCCTTTGTAATTTTAACATTTTTCTCCTCATAAACAGGTAGTATTACAGGTAAAAATACCTACTTTTGGGGATTGTGAACGCTGTTTATTTATTATAATTTTGTAACTAAAAAAATATACAAAATATGGATAAAAAAATCAAGTTAACAGGATACATCGGAATTGTGGCGAGTCTGCTGATGTTCACTGGCGACATGCTGCTTTGCTTTACAACGGAGAATTTCGCCAATATGCACGACGAATTGCTGCTATCGATGGGCAGTGTCTCTTTCAGGCGATTGGTAGCAGGAGGTTTGCTAGGTCCCCTGCCTGCGCTGCTGTACATTGTGGGATCGTATCATCTCTACCTCCGCACCCTGAAGCCTTATCGGTGTTCTGCCCGGGTGATGTTTGCCATCTTTGCTGCAGGTTGGATGGTGGACGGAGCTTATCATGGCTTTTTCCCTGCCTTCGGCATTGTTTCGGCACAAGGACATCCCGAACTTATCAATCCGCTTGCAGAATATGCTGGCTATCTGGGTATGCTCTTATTTGGGCTGATGGCGGCGGGCTGGACGATATTTACTGTCGTGACACTGCGTCGCCGGAACGATTATCCTCTGTGGATACTTCTCTTCAACCCACTATTTACAATGTGGCTCAACTTCGTGTGGGTGGAACTTCCGGCACCTTTCCAGGTCCTGATTGCCGGAGGATGGTACAACTTGATCCATACACTTTTTTTTGCCGCATCGTTATTATCATTAAAGAAATCAATCAAATAATATTATATGGAACTCTCTTTTTTCACAACATTCGAGACGGGTTGGCTGAATGGATGGATACCGTCGTTCGCCCTGTTGCTGGTACAATTTCTTTTTATGATGCTCTTTCCCCAAGGGGGTAAGCGGGCGGTCGATACGTCGTGGTACACTCCTCGGGATCGCCGGTACGCACTTCTGAGTTCGGCAGCTCAGGCAGCAGTGCTGATCATATCCGTTTTTGCGCCGTTTAAGTTCGGGACGGCTTGGTTTACTGTCGGTACGGTCGTTTATCTGATCGCCTTTGCATTGTTCATCTGGTCTTTCTTCTCGTATAAGGCAGGGAAGCCGGGCGAAACGATTCAGGGAGGCATCTACCGTTACTCGCGCAACCCGATGTATTTCTTCTTCATGCTCGGCATGCTGGGCGTATGTATCGCTACGGCTTCGTTGTGGCTGTTGATTGTCATGGTACCGTTTGCTGTTTTTACGCATGGCATTATCCTTGGCGAAGAACGTTATTGCGAAGCCACTTACGGCGAAGGCTACCGGAAATACAAGGCCGGCACGCCCCGCTATTTTTTAATTGTATAAGGTATTATGAGTGTTGGGTGTTAGTAGACATTGGGTTGTAGGGGCGAACCCTTGTGTTTGCCCGATAATATGAAATGTCCGCCCCGATGAAATGCAATAAATATGATAATAATGGGAAATGACGAATGTTGCAATGTAGCTGTAGAGACGCAATTAATTGCGTCTCTACGATGGGGTGGCAAAATGCTAAAACCTAACACCCAATACCCAAAACCCCAAAATAAGAAATCAATCAATAAAAAGAATAAGCATTATGAGCATTACGAATTTTATCAACAGTGAGGCAAGTACCATTGTGCAGGGTGTGAACGGTATACGCCTGTGTCGGGAATCGTGGATGACCGAAAAAACGAGAAAAGGAGCAGAACGTTGCGAACCGGCCTCGCAGCCCGGGGGGCAGGCGATAGAACAGGATGAAGCAGAGAAGAAAACATAGGGTGTTGGGTCTCTTGGGTGTTGGGGGCCGGGTATTGGGCATTAGGCAAAAGCAACCCGATATCTAAATAAAATATGAATGATAATGGGAAATCTCAAAAAAGTATAACCGTCCCTTTCGGGGGCATAAAACAATTTATATTATGGCAGTATTTTATAACAAGATGCAGCGGAAGAATCCGTCGAAGCCGGCGGAACCCGCCAAATGGTATCCGGTATTGCGCCGGGTGGAAATGATGAAGGAGAAAGACGTAGCACGCCATATCTCCGACGAGACGACTCTCAACCCGAAAGAGGCCGAAATGGCTATTTCGCAGTTGAAGAAGGTGCTGATTGCTGCTCTGCTCAACGGACAAAGCGTACAGTTGGGCGACTGGGGTACGTTTCATCTGACGCTCAGTAGCGAAGGAGTAGCAACCGAAGCCGAAGTATCGCCTGCTCAAGTGAAGAAAGTCAACATCCGTTTTCAGGCAGGAAAGGAGTTGCAGGAAGCCATCAATAAAGCACAGTTTATAGAGGCTTCTTCGCTGAGCAAGTAAGGTAGTTTAGGCGTTGGTTTATGGACATGTCGGGGTAAACCCCTGTGTTCGCCCCGACAAAAATGATAACAACAGGAAATGCACCCGATACCCGATACCCGACACCCCGAACCCAATACATCCCGATGCTCGACCTGCTTATTCGAGACGGCCGCCTCGGGAAAACGACTCCGCCGTCTCGATAAAATAAGTCCGCCGTCTCAATATTGCGAGTCGGCGGACTTGGCAAAACGACTCCTCGTTCTTCTTGCGTCGGGGCGGTTTAGTCGCAGAGATCGCAAGGAGTACGCCAAGCACGCAAAAGATTAAAGACAATGGATAAACAACTTTTTTTCGCATTTCTGCTAACCCTTCTCGCCGGCATCTCCACCGGTATCGGCAGTGCCATAGCCTTTTTTGCGCGGCGAACCAACACTTCTTTCTTGTCGGTTTCGTTAGGCTTTTCCGCCGGTGTCATGATTTACGTGTCGTTTATGGAACTGATGCCCAATGCCGTGCAAAGCCTGTCGGACATACACGGCGGCAAATCAGGTGCGTTGTATGCCACACTTTCGTTTTTTGCCGGCGTATTGCTCATTATGCTTATCGACAAACTGGTTCCCAACTATGAGAATCCGCACGAGATGCACAGAGTGGAAGAAATGTCGGACGAGGTAAAGGCGAGGAATGTTTCCAACCCCAAGCTGCTACGCGTGGGCGTGGTCACTGCGTTGGTGCTGGCCATACATAATTTCCCCGAAGGCATGGTCACCTTCCTCGCCGGGCTTAAGGACGTGAGCATCGCTATCCCGATTGCTGTTGCCATCGCCATTCACAACATCCCGGAAGGCATATCGGTTTCCGTACCGGTATATTATGCCACCGGCAACCGGAAAAAAGCGTTTTGGCTGTCGTTCCTGTCGGGGCTTGCCGAACCGGTCGGAGCTGTCATCGGCTATGCCATGCTGGCTCCCTTCTTGAACGACAACCTGTTCGGCATCATCTTTGGCATAATTGCCGGCATCATGGTCTTCATCTCGCTCGACGAACTGCTGCCCGCAGCCGAAGAATACGGCAAGCATCACCAGGCGATATATGGCTTGGTGGCCGGCATGGCGGTCATGGCGGCGAGTTTGCTCATGCTGGGAAATTGAGGAATCTACTCTTTTTCCATTAAATGAAATGCCACCTCACTGTCCTTTTTGATGATAAACGAGGCAAAAATCACCATTAATGGGGATGTTTCGTCCGATTTGTTCATGGTACTTTTGCACGTTAAAGATCATCCAAGATGATTGCTTTGTCATGGACGATATTATTGCAGCCTATTGCTGCTTTACTTGTGTGCAGTTGCGTATTTTTGCAGGCGCAAATGCGGCGTGTCCTTTGGGGCACAGCCGTAGGCACTGCATTTTTATCTTACCAATGAATCTATAACGAATTGACCATGAACAAAACAACTATTGAACGACTTAACGGTTTTGGCAGACAGTCTGTCCCTTTTGTGGCGCTTATCAGCTACGACCGGCCTGAGGCCGACGTGGTGTGCCCTTTGGAAGAGGCTTCCAAACACGGCATCCGTTTCAAATATGAGGACGACGTTGCCGAAAATCAAGAAAAAGCACCCCGATATGCGCTCGACATCCGCCCGGTTGATTTCGAGACCTATAAAACGGCTTTCGAAAAGGCGCAGCAACGCATGGCAAAAGACCATGTCGGTCTCATCAACTTATGTATGAAGACCGGCTTGCAGACCGACCTTTCCTTGGCGGAGATTTACCGCTACTCAAAAGCCAAGTTGGTCGTCCTATACGACCGGCATTTTGTATGTTTCACACCGGAGATTTTTGTCGAAATAGAAAACGACACCATCACCACGCATCCCATGAAGGGCACCATCGGTGCGGATGTCCCGAATGCCCGCGAGGTGCTGCTCAACGACCCAAAGGAACACGATGAGCAGGTGGCGATATGCCAATGGATGCAGCAAGAGCTGTCCGCCGTGAGCGACGACGTGAAAATCGATAAGTTCCGCTATTTCACTAAGGTGAAGACCGTGAAAGGGGATATCTGGCAAACCAGCTCGCAGATTTCAGGCCGCTTGAAACCTGAATACCGGCGTGATTTCGGCGACTTGTTTGAGAAAATGCTGCCCGTGGGTTCCATCAGCGGAGCGCCTAAAGCGGAATCCGAAGCCATTATTAAGGACGTGGAACGCTGTAAACGAGGGTTCTATAGCGGCATCTTTGTCCATTTCGACGGAAAGGTTTGCAGAAGCTATGTGCTGATACGTTTTGTGGGCAGTGACGAAAACGGAGCCTTGCACTATTTCAGCGGTGGAGGCATTACAAATCAAAGTGAAGCAAAAAAGGAATACGATGAACTCGGGAAAAAGGTCTATCTTACTTTTTGAAACCGTCAGGGTATTGCAGTTCGAGCCTGAAAACTTGGATTTTCACATCCGGCGCGCCAATGCCTCGACCACAAACGGGCTTCGGTTCGACATGGCTTCGGTGGTGAGTGTTCCCGGCGAGGGCTTGTATCGGGTGAAAGTCATTTACGACGAACAGGGCAATTTAGTTGAAAGACAGTGTTTTGAGTACAAGAAACGAGAAATCAAGTCCATACGCCTGCTGTCTTCGGACATCAGCTATGATAGGAAATACTTGAACCGCAGTGCCATCGATAGCCTTTTTGCCCGGCGCGGCGATTGCGACGAAGTGTTAGTGATGAAAAACGGCTTGGTTACCGACACTTCCATTGCCAATATCGCCATCCGCTCCAAGGGCATCTGGCTTACGCCTCGCATCCCGTTGTTGAAAGGAACGGCACGTCAACGCATGATAGAACGACATGGGTTGCAGGAGAAGGACATCGGCATCTCGGAGTTGCTAAAAGCGGAAAGAATAGCGTTGATGAACGCCATGACAGGCTTTTACGAGCTTGAAAATCTGCGTATTGAAACAGAATAATACAGATTAATATGAACGATAAAATTGAAACGAAGCTAACGCAATTGCCTGAAACCATGCTGATTACGCTATGGGCGAAAGCGGTAGAGAACAAACGAAAGGATGCGCTGCTGCATGATGAAAAGGCTGCCGAAATCATGGAGAAAGTCGATTACGACTTTTCCAAGTTTAAACATGGGCAATTTTCGCAAGCCGGCTGCTGCATTCGTGCCAGTCTTATCGACAAGGAAATCAAGGCTTTCCTTGCCAAACATCCTGATGCGGTGGTCATTCAGTTGGGAGCCGGTATCGATGCCCGCTACGAACGGCTTGGTCGTCCCGAAGTCACGCATTGGTACGACTTGGACCTGCCTGAAGCCATCGAGCTGAGGCGGAAATTCCTCATTGAGAGCGAGCGCAACACCTTTATCGCCGCTTCGCTGTTCGATTACGGATGGATAGAGCGGGTGAAGGCGCACAAAGAGCCCGTTTTAATGGTCGTTGAAGGCGTGCTGATGTATTTCGCCCCCGAAGAGGTCAGGGCTTTTTTCAATGAACTATGCGCCCGATTTGAGGAGGCGACCGTCGTTTTCGACATGCTGGCTTTTTCGTTGGTAGGACATTCCAAACGGCACGACACACTGAATAAAATCGGTGAAGATGTGGAGTTCCGATGGTCGGTGCTCGACACCAAGGAGATGGAAACGTGGAATCCCAAGATACAATTGCAAACGGAGTATTATATGAGTCAATATGAAAACGGACGTTACCCGTTTGTTTTCAGGATGTTGTATAAGATCCCCTATTTCTACCGCCGTTTCAACCAAAGGGTGGCGGTGTTGAACATATCCGATGCCTTTCGGCAAAACTCAGAATAAAAACACCTGCATTCCCATGTCGCCGAATAAACCTTGTGCTGCGATGGGTGGCTTTAAAACACTCTTCCAAGCCAGTGTGTCGCGGAAAGCGGAAAAGTGCGAAAGAATACGAAAGAATTAATCAACAAAATAATACGAAAATGAGTTTTACAACCTTAGTGAACGAAGACAACGTCACCCTTGTGCAGGCAGTGGGCGGCATACGACTGTGCGAAGAAGCATGGATGAAAAAGAAGCTTTCCGACGAGCTAACGGAGCAAATGGGAAGAACGGATAACTACACGGAGCTATGAAAGTACTTTGCCATCATATTTATGAATACAAGAAAGGACTGCGAAACTTGGTCTTGCATACCATGGCTAGCAGGGATTTGGGAAAGGCGGAAGAGAAACTTCAGCAATACCGAATCACGTATTTTGTGCAATATGTCACACCGCAAAAAGTGAACATATTCTTTGGAAAGGAGCAGTGTGTGAAGATTGTCAAGTCGTTTCACTGTCAATCGCTCACCGACTTTACCCCTGAAGAAGATTTCATTCTCGGCATCATGCTGGGCTACGACCGGCTGATACAGTGCGACAGGTATCTTGTCAGAAATGCGAAAAGGCAGGTGCAAGCCACTAAATCCGTTCAGTTGCCTTGTTTTGCCTTGGCAGGACAAACCAACGTATCCAATCGGCGTAACGGCACGGAACCTCGCGTTGAAACGGCTTGAGGCTGTCTCAAAACAAATATGCTACTAAGAAAAAGCAAGGTGTTTCAGAAATTTCCAAAAGCAAGGCTCTGAGATTGAGGGCGAATGAACGTACTCAAGTACGTGATTGATCCTGAATGTCGAAAATAGCGAATTAGTTGGGTGCTTATGAAACACCGCCAATAAATTGAATGAATATGAAGGAAAATTTTGAAAACAAGAAAAAAGCCGGAGGGACACTTTTCCCCTCGGAATGCACGACCCTCATTGCAGGGCGAAAGATGACTGCTGACGGCTCTATGATTGTGGCACGTTCGGAAGACTGGGATGCCATGTTTGCCAAAAACCTGGAGATTTACCAAGATGCCGATAACGGTCCCGCCGATTTTACGGCGAAGGACAGCCTTTTCCGTTGCGAGTTGCCCCCCAAAGCCTTAGGCTACACGGCATTGGCTCCTTGCCACCTGCCCGGACACTGGGGCAGCGCCGGTTTTAACACGGCAGGCGTGGGCATGAGCGCCACCGAAAGCATTTTCAGCAGCGACAAGGCTTTGGAGGCTGACCCGCTTGTGCCTGATGGCGTGGCGGAGAACTCGGTGTTCAACATCGTGCTGCCTTACATCCGATCGGCACGCGAAGGCGTGTCGCGCCTTGGCGAACTGATTGAGAAACACGGCATTGCCGAAGGCTTTGGCATCGGTTTCGTGGACAGCCGTGAAATATGGTATTTGGAAACCGCGTCCGGACATCGCTGGTTAGCCTGCCGAATGCCGGAAGACCGCTATTTCGTTACCGGCAACCAGAGTCGTTTCCGCGAGTATGAACCCGACGACAAGGACAACTTTCTCGCCTCGGCCGATCTGATAAATTTTGCCGCCGCCCACCAACTGTTTGACCCTGCTGCCGGAAAGTTCGATTTCCACGAGGCATATATTCGCGATATTGAGTTGGATGCCACCTACAACTATCCGCGCGTTTGGGGCTTGCAGAAAATGTTCAGCCCGAAGATTGCAAACGACGTGACGAAGAACACCTTCCCTGTCTATGCCGTGGCCGAGAATCCCGTTTCGTTGGAAGAGGTGAAGGAGGCTTTCCGTTTCCATTATCAAGGCACGGAACACGACCCTTACCTGCATTGCAACCCGCAGGAAAAATACCGTCCGGTGTCCATTTTCCGCACTACACAAACCCATATCCTGCATGTGCGTCCCGACCTGCCGCAAGCCATTGGAAGGGTGAACTACGTGGCTATGGGCATGGGCGTGTTGAGCGTATTTCTGCCGTTCGACCAAGGTATCACTTCCTATCCGGAGGCTTATACCAAAGGAGACGAGGAGTCGAGTGCCGGTTCAGCCTATTGGACGTTCCGCAAGGTGCAGGCGCTTGGCATGGTGGACTACAACCGCTATGCGCCCC
>ERZ772910.1059-NODE-1059-length-14465-cov-6.353643_pt1 | contig 14465 bp, 9 predicted proteins | sample MGYA00511357_ERZ772910 | MGnify/ENA primary metagenome ERZ772910 (study PRJEB29015, sample SAMEA2738096) | human oral metagenome | biome: human oral; feature: human-associated habitat; material: saliva | place: China | collected 2193 ... | reverse complement strand
ACTGGAGATTTACCTCGCACCCGAAAGAGCAGACGAGGTGATTGCCGTATCCAAATCGTTCGGCGTCGACGCGCAGGTGATAGGATGCGTCGAGCCGGGAGAAAAGAAAGAGTTAATCATCCGAAGCGAGTTCGGCGAGTTTACATATTAAAGTAAGAGCCTCCGTCATGTTTCATTTTTCATCATCATTATACCTTTTATTTAGATGACAGATCATCATTCCCTGCTTCAGAAACTCGAAGGCCTTACCGGACGCTTCGACGAGGTTTCTACGCTGATTACCGACCCGGAAGTCATCGCCGACCAAAAGCGTTTCGTTCGTTTGACGAAAGAGTACAAAAATCTCGAAGACCTTATCGCGGCCAAAAAGGAGTACGAAAACCTGTTGGGCAACCTTGACGAAAGCAAACGCATCCTGATGAGCGAGAGCGATCCCGACCTGAAGGAGATGGCACGTGAAGAACTTGCTGAGAACGAAGAGCTACAACCAAAGCTTGAAGAAGAGATTAAGATCTTACTCGTACCAAAGGACCCTGAGGATGCGAAGAATGTTCAAATGGAGATTCGTGGTGGTGCAGGCGGTGATGAAGCTGCGCTCTTTGCTGGTGATCTCTTTAATATGTACAAACGTTATTGCGACAAGAAGGGCTGGAAGCTCTCTATCACTTCCGTTTCTGAGGGTACTGCAGGTGGATTTAAAGAGATTGACTTTGCCGTTGAGGGTGATAATGTCTATGGTACCTTAAAGTATGAGTCAGGTGTTCACCGTGTACAGCGTGTACCTGCTACCGAGACACAAGGTCGTATGCACACATCCGCTGCGACAGTAGCCGTATTGCCAGAGGCTGATAAGTTCGAAGTAAATATCAACGAAGGCGATATCAAGTGGGATACTTTCCGTTCCAGTGGTGCCGGTGGTCAGAACGTAAATAAGGTTGAATCTGGTGTACGTCTGCGCTATCCATGGAAGAATCCTAACACTGGTGAGGTTGAAGAAATCCTCATCGAGTGTACCGAGACACGTGATCAGCCAAAGAATAAGGAGCGCGCATTGAGCCGTCTTTATACTTACATCTATGACCACGAGCACCAGAAGTATGTTGATGATATCGCAAGTCGCCGTAAGACTTTGGTCTCAACAGGTGACCGAAGTGCCAAGATTCGTACATATAACTACCCACAGGGACGTGTTACTGACCACCGTATCGGCTTCACAACTCACGACTTACAGGGTTTCATGAATGGCGAAATTCAGGACATGATTGATGCTTTGACCGTAGCAGAAAATGCAGAAAAGTTGAAGGAAACAGAGTTGTAACAACTAATATTAAGTAGATATGAGCAACGAAACTAAAGCTAAGAAAGAAAGCAAGTTAGATATTGACAACAACTTTGACTTGCAACTTGTAAAAACGTTGAGCCCAGCACTTAGATGGATACTTGTATTACCAATAGCGTTCCTTGCAATGTTTGTAATTCAAATTGGATATGGTTTCATCGTTAAACTCATATTATCGAACTTTGCTCAAGATGGTATTGTGAGCATAATCGGCAATAGTACTGTTATGCTTGCTAAGTACACTATGTTCGTAATAGCAGCAACATCAACTGCTCCAGTTGCACGCAACAAGAAGTTCATTGTAGCTATCGTGTCAGCACTTATCGGTGCATTGCTATGTGTGGGAGGTACAGCCATTGCTATTTCAGTTGCTGTTTCAACCGATAACACCATGTTAATAGCAACATTTGTAGCTTCAATGGTTGGCTTGCTATTAGGTATATGGAAGGTTCGCAGCGCCACTTCTAAACCTCTAACAGAAGAGAACAAAGCTTCGCAGCTATAAGAAGTAACTACAAGAAAAGCTATATCAAAATTTAGGGGCGTATGGTTCGTGTATCTGTTATATAACATTACTTACAGACATAGGAACCGTACGCCTTTGAAAATACAACAGTTAGCATTAAAAATACCCTTTTGATTAATTCTAAAAAAGATAACCTTTATGAACAGACAACAGTTAATCAACGAGATTTTCACAAAGAAGACATTCTTATGTGTGGGACTTGACACTGATATCAACAAGATACCAGCGCACTTGAAGAATGAGGATGACCCTATCTTTGCTTTCAACAAGGCAATCATTGATGCAACAGCACCTTATTGTGTTGCCTACAAACCCAACCTCGCTTTTTATGAGTGTTATGGCTTAAAGGGTATGTTGGCATTTGAAAAGACCATTCAATATATAAAGGAGAACCATCCAAACCACTTTATCATTGCTGATGCTAAGCGTGGTGATATCGGCAACACATCTAAGATGTATGCCCAGACTTTCTTCGAAGAGTATAATCTTGATTCTGTTACTGTTGCTCCATACATGGGCGAAGACAGTGTAAAGCCTTTCCTTGAGTATGACGGAAAGTGGGTTATCCTACTCGCATTGACAAGTAATAAAGGTAGTCATGACTTCCAGCTAACTGAAGATAATCAGGGCGAACGCCTCTTTGAAAAGGTCTTAAAGAAATCACAGGAATGGGGAACAACCGAAAACCTCATGTATGTTGTAGGTGCAACACAGGGAAAGATGTTTGAAGACATTCGTCGTATAGCACCTGAACATTTCCTTTTGGTACCAGGTGTTGGTGCACAAGGTGGTAGCTTGCAGGAGGTTTGTAAGTATGGAATGACAAAGGATTGTGGTCTACTTGTTAACTCATCACGTGGCATTATCTACGCAAGTACTGATACCGACTTTGCTGAAGTAGCAGCTGTTAAGGCAAAAGAGTTGCAGGAAGAAATGGCTGTTGAACTGGAACGTATCGCAAAATAACGATATACATCAATCAAAAAGAAAAGGCTCAGTAGACAAACGAAGATGTTGTCAACTGGGCCTTTCCATTTATTTCGCATTTAGAGTAATAAGAATAGTTCTTCTATTAAATGCATAGATCGAAATAGAATAAAGACTTATACTCTCCTTAAGACAAAACCATTTATTCCCATTCTTTTTAGTTTTTGTAAACTATTTTCGAACGACTCAAAACCAAAACATGCTCTTTTAGCTTCTTAAAGACGCCTAATTGACTTCCAGAAGGTGCCCTTTTGAAGGCTAACTAACGCCCTTTTGAAACCCAATTAAGCACCTTTTATTTTGCTACTTTATAACTATTTGATTCTCTGTTGGTTGCAAAGTTGCTCTTTGAGTGGCTTTGTGCTTGATTTAGAAGAAGGTTTAAGCAAAGAAATGTAATAATCTTTCAAAGCCTTATCTATATTTTTTTAAGTGTTGAAATTAAAAAGCTTTCCGTGTCGGGGACTGATAATAAAATAGGTAGATGGCTGTCTTAGCTATGTTTTTATTTAATGAGCAACTTCGTTTTTCCGTTAAAGCTATACGAAAAGTATACACATTTAACGGAAGAACCTTAAAAACGACATCCGAATCCGAGGTTAAGATAGATTGGATAAAGTCCGAAGCTAATCGTCTTGAAATCACTTTCAAAGATGTTATTGAATGCCCATGTAAGGTCAGCATTGACTGTGAAGTGATTGAAAGCACGCCATGTTGCACCTAACTGACCACCCCACTGAAAGTGACGGAGGTTAGATGAGAAATCATATGACGCTGTATTGCCATCAGCAAAAGTAAGTTTCTCTCCCACAGGAGTACCTTCACGCAGATAACCATCACTCACGTTACCCGTAAACTGACCATCTAACTTGATAGAAGAGTAAAGCCCTGCACGCACCTTCCAGCGATCATTGAAACGATAGTTTGCCATAACAGGAATGGTGAGGAGGGTTGTATTATAGTTTGTCTTTACATAACCCGTCCAATAACCAGCCACACGACTACCATCATTGAGAATCTCCATGCTGTAGTTCTTCACGTTTGCACCAGTTATCATACCCTTTTCTTCAAACTTCAAACCTGTAGAAACACCCCATTTCTGTTCCTTACCGAGCCATTTAGTGACAGTTCCTTCAATCGTTCCATTGAACTTTGGACTATAGCTACTTATCTCTCTGATTTCAACAGGCATAGGAAGAGGAGATGCACCACCAATGTTTACACCAGCCTTCACCTCATATTCCCAGCCATTTTGTTCTGCACTGCTTAGTGAAGAAGTGCGGTCTGCTTGTGCAAAGGCTGTCGTTGCGCAGTTCATTGCCATGATTGCAACTGCAATAATATGTTGTCTCATTTGTCTTATTTTATCTTTAATATCTTTGTGTTAACTCTCAAACCATTAAACTCGTTACTTGTCAACTCCAAACAACTACTACTCAGAGTATAACTTCAGTTCATCCACATAGAGCGTACTGCCAACAGCACCATTGAAGAAGGCGCCATCCTTACTTGAAGACATGATGATAGCAAGACTATACTTACCCTTCTTCAACTTCTCACTGTCTACAGTACGACCTGCTACAGGCTCAAATGAGATAGAGAAACGTGTCCATTCGTCTGTTTCCTTTGCATTCTTAAGCTGTGCAAGGAGGACAATACGGTCACTGGTTAATGAATTGGTACCATCAAGATACTCCACTCCGTCGCCTGTTTCAAAGAGTACTGCATAAATAGCCAAACTATCCTTACGCCCTTTGATATCCTTCTTATCCTTATCTTGGAACTTCTCTCCAGCCTTATATTTATAGTAGCCAATCAACTCCTTAGGCATCTTGTAGAATGGACGACCAAAGTGAGTTGACTTTGCTGGGTTACCCATATCAATTTGGAAATCACCTGTAAAGAGATTACCTGCTGCTATTGGGGCACCGAACATAGCACCAAGGAAACCCGTGCTAACAGTTGTCAGCTTCAGACACTTACCCACATAACCATTTTCTGCTTGACTTGTTGGGTATTCAGTTGCCTTACTATCACCCATAAGGAATGACACACCAGAGTTACCACTACCCCACTCTGCAAGATTACCATCATCCGTCTTGTCAACGAAAGTATGATACTTACTGGTAGAATCAACCTTAAGCGTCTCAAAATGGTAATCAGTTGCAACATCATTACTTACGAATGATACCTTATAAGTCTTCCTCCACTGACCATCTTGTGAGGTCACTGTATAGCTCTGAGGCTGTGTAAAGTTTAACTTAGTACCACTCTCAGGCTCAATCTTAGCACCTTCAGTGAGCTTAAACATTGGAGCCAAGTTAGTTAAGTCTTCCCAACCATTGACATAGAATAGTACTTCATTATTTGTGATAACAGGCTTACGGACCAGTGTTGTACCGTCAACCATAACATCTGTAATATCTGCTTCCGCATTTAATGCTTCCTCCTTAATACAAGAAGAAAGTAAAAGTCCTGCCATCATAGCAAGAACCATTGGTCTAAATAACTTCATTAGATTATGCGATTAATTATTAAAAATAGACGAATTATCACTGCAAAGGTACGTAAAAAAAACTGTATAAGAAAGAGATAAAGCTATATGATGATCAAAGCAAGGAACACACACATTAAAATTATATAAAGAATAAAGTCTTTTATGTAATTATATCTCAGCATTAAAGATTATTCTCTCAATAAAATAATGTATCTTTGCAAGCAAATATATCACACTGATAAACATAGAAAAACAAATATGGCAAAAGTATTGGTAACAGGTGCTAACAAAGGCATAGGCTATGGCATCTGTAAGTTTTTAGGCAAGAGTGGCTGGCAGGTAATCGTTGGTGCGCGTAATAGTGAGCGTGCCGAGGAAGCGATGAAGTCATTGAAAGCTGAGGGAGTGGACGTGATTGGATGGCAATACGTCAATCTATCAGACAATGCTTCTTTGGAGCAAACAGCAAAAGAAGTAAAAGAGAAATATCATGACTTGGAACTATTGGTAAACAATGCTGGTATTCCTGGCGATATGGAAGTAGCAAGTTATGAGTCAGAGCTAAAGGATGTAATAGATACTGTACAAGTAAACTATGTCGGAACATTCTGCTTGACAAAGGCACTTACCCCATTACTCTCTGCAAACAAAGGAAGAATTGTGAACATAACCGTACCATCTGAAGTAAGTCCTTACTGGCATCCAATGGCTTACGTAGCCAGCAAAGCAGCACAGAATGCAATGACCAGCATTATGGCTATGGAATTTGAGAAGAACAACATACCTGTTGAAATCTTCAATATCCACCCTGGTGCTACGACAACCGATTTAAATAACCATTATACAGGACCAGGTTCTCACTCGATAGATGTTGTTAGTGAGAAGATTGCAGAGGTTATTAATGACGGGGAAAAGCATCAAGGAGAGTTTGTTGAACTATATCCTATCGTTGACGAAGGACGATAGTTTAGACTAAAAGAATATCTCTTTATTCTTCCCAAGAAACATTGCAGTTATACCCCTTTACTTCCTACATCGTCGGAAACAGTGTGGGCTACGTATCTTTAAACCCCAATCAGTCAATACACTTGTAAGAATTATACATTATTATGGTCTAATGACTGATTGGGGTTAAATAAAAACTCCGTCAACTCCCGTGGGGTCGCGTGAGATTTGACTCCAAAAGATAAGAAAATATATTGACAAAATAATCAAAGAAAAGGTAGGAAAATAACTTAAAAGCAAGTTCTTTTATCACCTTTGTAAGTTATTTGCTATCAAGCAGTTGAAAAGATAGATTTGAAAAGGTGCTTTGTAAGGGTCCAAAAGGGCGTTAGTAAGACCTCAAAAGGGCATCTTTTGTAAGCTAAAAGGGCGTTAATTGCAAGCCATTTGGTGGTCTTTTAAAAAACGATATGTGAAAAATTCTAACAAAAGGCGACTTCGGTAGTTTGAAGTGATAAGGTTTACTACTTACGTTTAGAGCTTTAAGAAATATCGCATAGAGCGATTCTAAGCTTTCTGCAAGGAACTTAGAATTGCTCTGTATACCTTATTATATAATGGCTTTTTATCACTCTATATTTTAGAAAAACCATTTTTCACCTTCTAATCACTCCTATTTCTATGCCTAATAACTGTATTTATAAACCTATTTCTAATACGATTACCTTCCATTACTTTGCCAAATGAAGGTAACTAAAGTTTGTTTAAATAGTTTTGCATTAAAAGTTTTGAATTACAAAAACTAATTTGTATTTTTACACTCGAAACCTAAACTATCATTGTTTAAATCTATATTTGTTATATATGGCACGAGAAAAACAAATCATCGAGTGTGTCCCTAATTTTAGTGAAGGACGAAACAAAGATGTAATCAAACAGATTACTGATGAAGTGGAACGCGTTAAAGGCGTTAAATTACTGGATGTTGACCCCGGAGAAGCAACCAATCGTACGGTTGTAACCTTCGTTGGCGAACCATCAGTAGTTGTAGAGGCTGCTTTCCGTTGTGTTAAGAAGGCTGCGCAACTTATTGACATGCGACAGCATCATGGTGCTCACCCTCGTATGGGTGCTACAGATGTTTGTCCGCTTATCCCTGTTGCTGGTATCACCTTAGAGGAATGTGCAGCATTGGCACGTAAGTTGGCAGAGCGTATTGCTAATGAACTACAGGTTCCTTGCTACTGTTATGAAGCTGCAGCCAAGACTCCAGAACGTAAGAATCTTGCTATTTGCCGTAAGGGAGAGTATGAAGGACTTCCACAGCGTATGTCAGAAGCAGCAGAGGCACCTGATTATGGTGCACGTGAATGGGATGAGCAGTTAGCACGAACAGGCTGTACGGCAGTCGGTGCACGCGATTTCTTGATAGCAACAAACTTCAACCTCAACACAACCTCTACACGTCGTGCCAATGCAATAGCATTTGATGTAAGAGAAAAGGGGCGTCCAATGCGTGAAGGTGGTTCACCTGTGGGTAAGCCAATGAAGGACGAAAAGGGCGAAATCATCATGCAACCCGGTACGTTGAAAGCTACAAAGGCTATTGGCTGGTTCATTGATGAATATGGAATAGCACAGGTGTCAATGAATATAACTGACATTAACGTAACTCCTCTTCACATTGCCTTTGATGAGGTTTGTCGCTGTGCACAGAACCGAGGAATACGCGTGACTGGTACTGAAATAGTAGGTCTTATTCCTAAACGAACACTCCTTGAAGCTGGAACTTATTTCCTAAAGAAGCAGCAACGTTCAACAGGTATTCCAGAAGAAGACATCATCAAGATTGCCATTATGTCAATGGGCTTAGACGACTTGAAGCCTTTCAACCCACGTGAGAAAGTCATTGAATATCTGTTGGAAGATGCCGATAAGACTCCAAAACTCATTGATTTGACTGTCAAAGAGTTTGCCAATGAGACTTCACGTGAATCTCCAGCACCTGGAGGTGGCACAATCTCTGCTTATATGGGAACTTTAGGTGCTGCTTTAGGTACAATGGTAGCCAACCTCTCCAGCCATAAAGCAGGTTGGGATGCACGCTGGGAAGAGTTCAGTAACTGGGCTGAGAAGGGACAAGCAATACAAGCTGAACTAATGATACTCGTTGATGAAGACACAGAAGCTTTTAACCGAATCATGTCTGCCTTTGGACTTCCTAAGGGTACCGATGAGGAAAAGGCTGCACGTTCTCAGGCGATACAAGAAGCAACACTCTTCGCAACAGAAGTTCCTTTGCACACGATGAAGGCTTCATATAAGGTATTTGAACTTTGCCGTGCAATGGCTGAAGAAGGTAATCCTAACAGTGTTTCAGATGCTGGTGTTGGTGTATTGGCAGCTCGTGCTGCTGTACTCGGTGCAGGTCTGAATGTGAAGATTAATGCTTCTGGCTTGAAAGACAAAGAAAAAGCAGAACATTTAGTTGCCGAGGCAAACAAGTTGATTGCTCAAGCTAATGAAGCTGAGGCAGAGATAATGAAGATAGTTGAGGCTAAACTATAATGTTTTTCTTCACTTTATAAGAGCTATACAGCTTATAAACAATGAGATATACAACACTTTAACTATCTCTTAACGAAGTTAATGATATATCAATAATAAGGGCAGGCATACCTTGCCTGCCCGATTAAACTATCTCTAAAATAATAGATATATAATGATAGCTAAACAGCTATATGCTTTAACAATTTCACTTTACGCTTGAAAGCAAATCAAATAACTACAACCCAAAATAAATCTATTAAGTAACTATGACAAAAGAAGAATTTATTAAAGACATTCGCACAGGTATAGCTGACACTTTACCTGAGCCACAAGCATACGACCCTTCTATCAATCACGCACCAAAGCGTAAGGATATTCTCACACAAGAAGAGAAGAAACTTGCACTACGCAATGCTCTGCGTTATTTCCCAAAGAAGTTCCATGCAACATTAGCACCAGAGTTTGCGGAGGAGTTACGCCAATATGGTCGTATCTATATGTACCGATTCCGCCCTACTTATGAGATGTATGCGCGTCCTATCGACGAATATCCTCATAACTCTAAACAGGCGGCAGCTATCATGATGATGATTCAAAACAACCTTGATAAGGCTGTTGCACAGCATCCTCATGAATTGATTACATACGGTGGTAATGGTGCTGTATTCCAGAATTGGGCACAATATCGATTGGTAATGAAGTATTTGAGCGAGATGACCGATGAACAAACATTGGTGATGTATTCTGGTCATCCGCTCGGACTCTTCCCTTCTCATAAGAATGCTCCTCGTGTAGTGGTAACAAATGGTATGGTAATACCAAACTATTCTAAGCCTGATGATTGGGAACGAGATAATGCCTTGGGTGTAAGTCAGTATGGACAGATGACCGCAGGTTCCTATATGTATATCGGTCCACAAGGTATCGTTCATGGCACAACTATCACCGTTCTAAATGCAGCGCGCAAACGATTGAAGGCTGGAGAGACAAGTATAAAAGGTATGCTCTTTGTTACTTCTGGCTTAGGCGGTATGTCTGGTGCTCAACCAAAGGCTGGTAACATAGCTGGTGTAGTAAGTATTACAGCAGAAATCAACCCATTGGCAGCACAGAAACGTTATGACCAAGGTTGGGTTGACGAACTGCATACTTCACTCGATGAACTAATTCCTGCAGCATTGAAGGCTGTTGAAGAGAAACGAACTGTCTCTATGGCTTATGTTGGTAATGTTGTTGACCTTTGGGAACGCTTAGCAGCAGAAAACGTACACGTTGACTTAGGAAGTGATCAGACCTCCCTCCACAATCCATGGGCAGGTGGATACTATCCAGTCGGACTTTCTTTGGAAGAATCTAAACGTATGATGGCAGAGGAACCAGCGGTGTTTAAGGAGAAAGTTCAGGAGTCTTTACGTCGTCAGGTGGCAGCTATTAACAAGCTGACAGCGAAAGGTATGTACTTCTTCGACTATGGTAATGCTTTCCTTTTAGAGTCAAGTCGTGCGGGAGCAGACATCATGAAGGAAGGTGGTAAGTTCCGTTATCCTTCTTATGTACAAGATATTATGGGACCAATGTTCTTCGATTATGGCTTTGGACCATTCCGTTGGGTTTGTTCATCAGGTGACCCAAAGGACTTAGAAACATCCGACCGCATTGCAACAGAGGTGTTAGAAGAAATACGCAAGACGGCAACTCCAGATATTATCGGTCAACTTGACGATAACATTCATTGGATAAAAGAAGCAGGAAAGAACCATTTAGTTGTTGGTTCTCAGGCCCGTATCCTTTATGCTGACTCGGAAGGACGCACCAAGATTGCCTTGGCTTTCAATGAAGCAATACGTAAGGGAGAAATCTCTCGACCTATCGTTCTGGGACGTGATCACCATGATGTGTCGGGAACAGACTCTCCTTTCCGTGAGACATCTAATATATATGATGGCTCACAGTTCTGCGCTGACATGGCTGTACAGAATGTTATCGGCGACTCTTTCCGTGGTGCAACATGGGTATCTATCCACAATGGAGGCGGTGTTGGCTGGGGAGAAGTTATCAATGGTGGCTTCGGTATGGTGATTGATGGTAGCGAAGACTCCGACCGCCACATCCGTCAGATGCTTCTTTGGGATGTCAACAATGGTATTGCACGTCGTAGTTGGGCACGCAACACGGGTTCTATTGATGCCATACGTAGAGAGATGGAACGTACACCGGGACTGTGTGTTACACTCCCTAACTTCGTTGATGATGACGTTATCAACACTGCTTTTTAATCATTTAAATCTATTATACTAATCCTTAGAAACTATGAACAAAATTCATCAGATTAGTGCCGAGCATCTGTCTATTGAACAGATTGGTGAGATAATCAAGAACGGCACAAAACTTGAACTTTCTGAAGATGCACGTCAACGCATTATCCGTTGTAGAGAGTATCTCGATAATAAGATTAAAGAATCAGAAACTCCTATCTATGGTGTGACAACAGGTTTCGGTTCTCTATGTAAGATATCTATCGACAAGGATAGTCTTTCACAGTTGCAGAAAAACCTCGTGATGTCTCATGCTTGTGGTGTAGGGGACCGCGTGCCGAATGAGATTGTAAAGATAATGTTGCTGCTCAAGATTCAGTCGCTCAGTTACGGCTACTCAGCTTGTCAACTGAAGACCGTCGAGCGACTGATAGACTTCTTCAACAACGACATCTATCCTATTGTATATATGCAAGGTTCGTTGGGTGCATCAGGCGATCTCGTTCCTTTAGCTCACCTCTCTCTACCACTTATCGGTATGGGTGAAGTTGAATATCAAGGCAATATCTTCTCTGGTGCTGATATCTTGAAGAAGATGAATTGGGATGCAATAGAACTTGTTTCTAAAGAAGGACTTGCCTTACTCAATGGAACTCAGAATATGAATGCCTTCGCTGTATGGGCACTCTTACAAAGTGAACGTTTGAGCGAGTGGGCTGATGTTATCGGTACTATGTCTCTTGAGGCTTACGATGGACGTATTGAACCATTCACGCATGCTGTTCACGCTGTTCGTCATCACAAGGGACAGATTGACACTGCAGCACGTATAAGAGAACTATTAGAAGGCAGTGAGCTTATCAAACAGCCTAAGGTCAACGTACAAGACCCTTATTCTTTCCGCTGTATGCCACAAGTACATGGCGCATCAAAGGACACCATTGCCTATGTTAAGTCTGTCGTAGATATTGAAGTGAATGCTGCAACTGATAACCCAACCGTTTGTCCTGATGAAGATCTTGTTATCTCAGCAGGAAACTTCCACGGAGAACCAATTGCACAGCCAATGGACTTCCTTGCTATTGCTCTATGCGAACTAAGCAATATCTCTGAACGTCGTATCTATAAACTCGTTTCTGGAACACGTAACCTACCAAGTTTCCTTGTAGCTAAGCCCGGTGTAAACAGTGGTTTTATGATTCCACAATACACAGCAGCATCTATTGTCAGCCAGAGTAAGACTTATTGTACACCTGCATCTGTCGACAGTATTCCATCTTCACAAGGTCAGGAAGACCATGTTAGTATGGGTGCTAATGCGGCAACAAAGCTCTATCAGGTTGTATTGAATACGGAACGTGTACTTGCTATCGAACTCTTTAATGCTGCACAAGCACTTGAGTTCCGTCGTCCGCTGAAGTCTTCTCCAACGATTGAAGCTATCCACAAGGCTTATCGTGAGAACGTTCCTTTCATTGACACAGACGAGTTTATGGCACCTCACATCGCCAAGTCTGTTGAATTCTTACGCAAATAAGTAAGTCATAAAGGGGTTGTATCAAGATTATCTACAATTTTGAAATAACCCCTTTCCTATCGAACATCCCATATTCTCACACTTTCATAGATTATAGGAACACTTGAAATGAAAAGATTAATAGTTAAAAACATTGGCTTACTTGCTGGTATAGGGCAAGAGGGAAAGCTATGTCTTAAAGGTAAAGAGATGACAGAACTAAACACGCTGTCCGATGCTTACCTTATTATAGAGGACGGACATTTTGCTGATTACGGTAAGATGAGCAATTGCCCATCTGTTTCTGATAATGAAGAAGTTGTTGATACCGAAGGGGGAACAATTCTTCCTTCATGGTGCGACTCCCATACTCACATTGTCTATGCAAGTAGTCGAGAGCAAGAGTTTGTTGACAAGATTCGTGGACTTAGCTATGCAGAAATTGCTAAACGTGGTGGTGGTATCCTTAACTCGGCTGACCGCCTTCATGAATTAAGTGAAGATGAACTTTATCAACAAGCTATGAAGCGTGTTGATGAGATTATTAGGAAAGGAACAGGTTGTGTAGAGATAAAAAGTGGTTATGGACTTAACACGGAAGATGAACTAAAGATGCTCCGTGTTATCCGTCGTATCAAAGAGACGACACGGCTGAAAGTCGTTGCAACATTCCTTGGTGCACATGCCGTTTCACGTGAATATAAAGGTAGACAAGATGCCTATGTTGACTTAATCATCAATGAAATGATACCCGCTGTGGGTGATGAGAAATTAGCTGAGTTCATCGATGTGTTCTGCGACACTGGATTCTTTACGCCAGAAGAAACTGCACGGATTCTAAAAGCTGGTGCAGAATATGGTATGCGACCCAAGATACATGCTGACGAGTTAGAATCATCAGGTGGCGTAGAGATTGGTGTAGAATATAACGCTCTATCAGTTGATCACTTAGAGAGTATGACTGAAGAAGAGATTGAGATTCTAAAGAATAGCGAAACAATGCCGACTGCACTTCCAGGAACCTCCTTCTTCCTTAACCTACCTTTTGCCTTAGGACGAAAGATGATAGATCGAGGATTGCCACTTGCCCTTGCAAGCGATTATAACCCGGGCTCTACTCCATCAGGAGATATGAAGTTTATCGTTTCTCTTGGCTGTATCAAGATGCGCCTAATGCCAGCAGAAGCGATCAATGCTGCAACATTGAATGGAGCATGTGCAATGGGATTGAGTAAAGAATATGGTTCTATTACACGTGGGAAGGTGGCTAACTTCTTTATTACAGACACAATCCCTTCTATAGAATTTATCCCATACGCTTATACAACCCCTATTGTAAAACGAGTTTTCCTGCAAGGAGAAGAGTATGTATAGGCAGATTTAATGAAGTATCATAATAAGTTGAAACTACTTTAGCAACATATCGCAAGGTAATCAAGCCTCAACAACACATCTATTGAAAAGAGGAAAAGGTCATTATTGCGGGTCTTCCGAAAAATACAGTAATAAAATAAACCATTACATAATAAGGTATACGGAAAGCAGAGAGGACCAAAAGCTATACACAAAGATACCGACGGCACAAAGAACAATAGAGATGTCCATACAGGTTTCTAATATCTTTGTCATTTCTTTTTTCCAATAAACATTGCTGTTATGCTCCTATACTCCCTACACCATCGGTGTCTCTGTAGAATACGCGTCTTTAAATAAGACCTCTGCAAACTCTACATCTCTGTGTGAGTTTAACGTAGGAAAGCCACGAAATATCTTAACAAAACGATAAAAGAAAAGGTAGAGAAATGGCTTAAAAGTGAATTATTTTAGCGACTACATAAGTTACTTGTTAT
>ERZ772910.1050-NODE-1050-length-14533-cov-8.492955_pt1 | contig 14533 bp, 11 predicted proteins | sample MGYA00511357_ERZ772910 | MGnify/ENA primary metagenome ERZ772910 (study PRJEB29015, sample SAMEA2738096) | human oral metagenome | biome: human oral; feature: human-associated habitat; material: saliva | place: China | collected 2193 ... | reverse complement strand
CCCCTTGCAATTCCGACGGCCGTATCCGCCGCTATTCTCTGCCATGCGTTCGGTCGGTTCTTTAGTCCTGTGTTCTTGTCCTGCACCGTCTCTTCAATGTGCCGATATTCCGTGAGAGACAGGTCAAAATATACGTCACCGCTTCCATCCTGTTCTTTGTAGGAGAACGATGCAATGAGACAAGCAAAATTTATCGGCGAATCCTCTACGCTGATATGCAGCGGCTTTGTCCCCGTGCGCCACTCCTCAATCTGTTCCACAAGATTATACGGATCCGTGTCGCCGTTTGAAAACGTGTACTTTTGCGCCGGGAAAAAGGAACTGATTTTGACGCTCTTTAATCCCGTCTTGCCGATCATGGCATAATCCCCCGCATTGATGATATTCACCGTGCCATGCCCCGTGGATACCGACACGCCGAACTCCGACGGGACAACGGGGAATACGAGCGTATCCCCGTCGCATGAGAGCGTGATAACGCCCGTCTTGTTGAGAAACGCCCCGAGAACCCCCCCGCCGCCCCATTGTACCAACGGGCGGCTCAGTGCCTGCCCGATCTGATTGAATACGTTTGCCATCTTGTGCCTCCTACACCGCGCCGACCATGTTGTTGATGCCGTGCTGCTGCAGCTTAAATACAAGCCGTTCGGCGATTTTGTCGATGTCCGACTCCTCGCGAACGACAATAGAATCCGCCAGTTTCGCGATATTGATGCTCTGCGTACCGCCGCGCGCCGCCATGCCCTCACTCAGTCCCTTCTGATACTGCTGTTTCAGGCTCTCCGAATGCGGGACGATTTGCGTCCCCGTCGGCAGATTGATCAGCTCCGGGCCCTGCTCATGTATGAACGTCTTTCCGCCCGTGAACCACGTCGCACCCGTCCAGTGCGATTCTGCTTCGCCGCCACCATCCGCCGCCGCGCTTTCTCTTCGTGCCAGTCCCGCCTTTTCAAGAATCATTTGCCGCTTAAATATCCATGGGCAGTGTCCATAACTGAATGTTGTAACACGGTCGGGGCGCATTGCTACAGCACGCTCTATCGTCTTCTTAAAGCTATCCGACGTCTGAAGTGGTAAGCCAAAGAGGAAGTCCATATTAATATTAACACCCGCGTTACGGAGAATTGCCACTATTTCCTCTGTTGGCAATTCAGAAGGCGTACGATTAACAAGCCTCAACACCTCTTCATTGAAGTCCTGTACACCTAAACTAAAACGATTAAATCGTGCATGCAACAGTCCTTGCCAGTCCTCAGCTGTTAGATAACCAGGATGACATTCTATGGCTATTTCAGGCTGTTCTATCGTAGAAAAGAGTGACAGCAGATGCTCATTCAGTTCTTTAAGAACGCTTACAGGCATAGCCGTTGGACTACCACCGCCATAATGAATCTGCGATATACGTCTACTTTTATCCAGATGCTTTGCTACGATGTCTATCTCCTTATGCAGTGCTTGCACATAGGCTTCGATACGCTCCTCTTTAGTCATTGGATAAGAGTTACAGCCACAATAATGACAAAGACGCCGACAGAAAGGCATGTGAAAATAAAAAGAAAGATTCTTCTCACGCACCTCATTGCTATAATCAATCTCCTTCAGAAACTCTTCCCCTGCAAAAGGTCGGAAGAAGTTAGCTGGTGGATAACTCGTATAACGAGGTACAGATACATTGTATTTATCAATCAGTTCTTGCTTCATTCGTCGAAATAAATTATATGACAAAGGTACGAATACCTCCTAACATAAACAATCCTCATTTATAAGGAAAGCACAATAGGCTTACAAGCCTAACTTTACTATGATATAATCTGAATAGGTCATTAGACCATAATACGTGATCGGTTTGGGGCAAAGCCACGTTCTTCTGTAAAGGAACACATGGTTTATTGTTCCTTTTTAAAGGCTGAGAGAACATAAATAAGGCTGATGATAGCCACCACTGTTTCAGCTATATAAAGACCACGATAGTCGAAGATATGCGCCACCGTTCCCGCTAATACCGCAACGAGCAGACCGCTTACATGACTAATAACAATTTGTATGGTGAAGTCAGTCCCTTCTCTACCAGGACGTACGCATCGCATGGCTGTAGTGTAAAGAACCACAGTAGCCAATCCGTAACAAGCTTGGATATAAATGATTCCAATGACAAATGCTGTCTTGTTAAAGTCGGCAAAAGTCATTGCAAGGAAGTAGATAGGTGCTAAAATAATAAGTCCTGCAATGATAATACGAGCCTTATAAATTCCGATTCGGCGTATAAGCACTCCAGAAAACCACGCCATAACGAAGGAAGCAGCAGTTCCAACGATACCAGTAAGGAATCCTATCTCCTTCATATCGTATCCCTTATCAACGAGGTAAGGACGCAACATGGAAAGAATACCGATGATTCCCATATAATACAGCAGCAAGAAACCTATCTGTGGCCATATCTCCTTACGTCCAAAGAAGCTAAAGATGTCAGTCCACTTGGCACGCTCTCGTGGTTTCTCATTCTCTATCTTGATATGAGGATTAAACATTAAAGGAATAATCATCATACAAACAAACAAGGCTAAGCAGGGTACTACAACATTCCAACCATAGCTTTTCAGTAAGATAAGCAAGACTCCTCCACCAATAACAGCACCTCCGAAAGCTCCCATAGACTGCATACTATTAAGCATACTATGGTCGTGCTTCTTAAAAGAAAGGATGGCAAGCGCGTCTGTAGCAATGTCTTGTGTAGCCGAAGCAAGCATAGAGATAAACGCCAAAATAACCACAAGCATGATTTCTGAACGTACATTAATCAGCCCTGTGGCTAAGAGTGCAACGGCATATATCAACTCTGTAGCGATAATCGTACGTTTGTAGTCACGCACTGTTACGCAGTGGCGGTCAACAAAAGGCGACCATAGGAACTTTATCGTCCATGGAACTCGGACAAGGTTTAGCAACCCAATGGTTGCAAGACTATATTGTCCTTCCCTCATGATAACCTGTAAGGCTGTCATAAGAAAGGATGACGGTACCATCTGTGCAATATATAGACAGAAGAACGTACCAAAACTTAGTTTCTTTGATGAAATGCTGTTGAACATGTAGTGAATTATATAAGTAGAGCAGCGTGTTACATATCATGAGAAAGGACTTTAGGAGAAGTGAGCAGAATTAACTACAGCATCCTTTTTCTCCTACCCTTTATCCTCTCCTTAGAATGTCATGCTGAGGGAAGTACCAAAGGTAAGAGGCTTACCCTTCTGTGCATAGTTACCAGTTGACATCTTGAAACTGTACGCTATATAGTCAGTTCCTGTCAGATTCTTACCCCATAAATCCCATGTGAATATACCTTTTGTGAGACTAACCTTTGCATTAAGCGTCCCATAGAAGTTCTGGCGAACGACATTGTCATCAGCCCAATAGATACGACCGAGCCCTGTTAAACCTGCATTAACGACAATCTTATCAAACCAACCTGCCTGTAGAACGGTGTAAGTACCATCTATTGAGAGCGTGTGGTTAGGCACCATTGGAAGTCTATTACCCGAGAAATCTTCTGTGGCACTCTTCTTATATTCCAAGTAACGAGCGTGGGTGTAACCATAGTTCATACTAAACTGTAAACTCTTTATTGGATGATAAGCAAATGAAAGTTCGAAACCTTTACTATCCGTATGTCCTGCATTCGCAATTAGATTACCCACAGCAGGGACAGTATAGGTAGTCTGCATGTGTCGCCAATCAATGTAGAAAAGATCTGCTTCAGCAGTCAGTCGTCCATTCAAGAACTTCAATCGCGCCCCAACCTCGTAATTCCAGCTGTATTCTGGGTCGTATGCACGCTCTGCATCGGTCTTAAAGATAGTGTTAAATCCGCCTGGCTTATAACCACGAGTGACACTCGCATAGTAGAGATTGTCCCTGTTTGTAAGATATTGAAGCGTAAACTTAGGAGTGAACTGACGGAAGTTAGCACTACTAATAAAGTCCTTTACATGTGCATTAGCACCTGTTGTTAACGTTACCTTATCTTGATTGTAGTCTATCTTCGCATGCTCATAATCGAAGCGTAAACCAACAGTTGCCGATAAACCCCTCCATATATTATAAGAACTCTGGTGATAGATTGCATAGCCTGCTGTAGGGTTCTTATAGGAAGTTGGAGTCGAAAAATCCTTTGTATAATAGCTTGTCTCAATAAATGGAGTAGAATGGAGTAGCATACCAAACATACCAATAATCCACTGGTAACGACCTTTATCATTCGATTTCAAGGTTAGCTCTTGTGAAAGCATATTCTGATGATAACTATTATCAGCATAGAAGAGGTCCTTTGGTGTGAAATCTTGGTCTATCCCCTGATGTGATTTGATGAATTGATAAGATGTCTGACTATTGAAACTAATACGACTATTCTCATATCGAGCATTAAGACCTGTTGTTGAAATCAGACGTTTGTAAGTGCTATTGCGGTTATAACTAATAGGTGACAGTACATCTTTCGTAAGGTCATATGGTGCATATGGATAACCATTCTGCTTACTATGAGTAAGCGTACTATTGAGATGAATAAGCCAATTCATGGTTGGTCGCCAGTAAAGTCCGAGTCGTCCTTCAGCCTCATTCACCTTATCTGCCTTATTATTCAGGAACTGATTGATGAACATACCATCATTATGATGATAAGAAATAGCACTCGACAAACCAAGTTTATCAGTCAGCTTAGAATAGTTAGAAGCCTGTGCTACAACATCATTATACTTTCCATAGCCTACTTTTATACGCGTCTTCTGATAATCAAGAGGGTTATGTGTGTAGACATTGATAACACCTGCTATAGTGTTACGGCCGTATAAGGTTCCTTGCGGACCTCGAAACACATCTACAGCAGCAATATCACTAAGGTCAATATTAAATGCTGACGACTCAAAATGAGGCACACCATCTACATAGAAACCCACAGCAGAACCCTTCGTCTTTGCTCCGATACCACGAATAAAGATAGGTGTGTTAGCATATGAACCATAGTCGGGCATGTAAAAGTTAGGCATTACTGCCGTTAATTCCTTCAAGTTCACAATTTGTTGGTTCAGTAATTGCTGACTGTTAATGGTTGAAACTGCAATAGAAGTTAGGTTTCTCTTGTTCTGCTTGAAGTCAGTAACGACTACTTCGTTAAGTGATACATCTTTGTTCACTACTGAGTCTGGAGTCACTCCAGCTACCCCGCTGATAGCAAGGGATGCAAATAATAAGGTATTTAACATAAAGATGGCTTTTTGTTAATGTTTTTGTGTTGCAAAGGTACAGATAATGACTTTTCCGAACAATCCTCATTTATAAGGAAATTAAGTATTACCACTAAAAAGAATAAAAGCTAATTATCAGCACAAAACAGCAATTTGATATGCTTTCTTTTGTGTTTTTTGCAGGTTTTTATTTTCAAATATAAAGGAAAAAGTGTATCTTTGCATACTATAAGAACAATCGAAAGAAAATGGCAGAAAATCCAGAAAACGAGAATAATTACTCCGCCAGTAACATCCAGGTATTAGAAGGCTTGGAGGCAGTACGCAAGCGTCCTGCTATGTACATTGGTGACATTAGTGAGAAGGGACTCCATCACTTGATTAACGAGACCGTCGATAACTCTATCGACGAAGCAATGGCTGGCTACTGTCAGAACATTGAGGTTACAATCAACGAGGACAACTCCATTACCGTTGAGGATGATGGTCGTGGTATCCCTGTTGACATGCACGAAAAACTTCACAAGAGCGCCCTTGAGGTTGTTATGACCGTGCTCCACGCAGGTGGTAAGTTCGACAAGGGTTCGTATAAAGTCAGCGGTGGTTTGCATGGTGTGGGTGTTAGTTGTGTAAATGCGCTCTCTACACACATGAAGTCACAGGTATTCCGCGATGGTAAAATCTACCAGCAGGAGTATGAGAAGGGTAAGCCTCTCTATCCTGTAAAGGTTGTTGGTGAGACTGACAAGACAGGTACACGTCAGCAGTTCTGGCCAGACCCAGAGATTTTCACCACTACAGTTTACCAATGGGCTATCGTAGCACGTCGTATGCGCGAGTTGGCTTATCTGAATGCTGGTATCAAGATTACGCTTTCTGACCTTCGTCCAGACCCTGAAACAGGCAAGACACGCACTGAGGTCTTCCATGCTAAGGATGGTTTGAAGGAGTTTGTTCGTTACGTTGACCGCCATCGTCAGCACCTCTTCGATGATGTTATCTATCTCAAGACAGAGAAGCAAAACATTCCTATCGAGGTGGCTGTGATGTACAACACTGATTATACAGAGAACATCCACTCATACGTTAACAATATCAACACTATCGAGGGTGGTACTCACTTGCAGGGATTCCGTGCTGCATTGACTCGTACATTGAAGACATACGCTGACAATGATCCACAGATTTCTAAGCAGTTGGAGAAAGCTAAGATTGAGATTGCTGGTGAAGACTTCCGCGAAGGCTTGACAGCTGTTATCTCTATCAAGGTTGCAGAGCCACAGTTTGAGGGCCAGACAAAGACCAAATTAGGTAACAGCGAGGTCTCAGGTGCCGTTCAGCAGGCTGTTGGTGAGGCACTGACCGATTATCTTGAGGAGCATCCTAACGAGGCAAAGATGATCTGTAACAAGGTTATCCTTGCCGCTACTGCTCGTGTTGCAGCCCGTAAGGCACGCGAAAGCGTACAGCGTAAGAACGTGATGAGCGGTGGTGGCTTGCCTGGTAAGTTGGCAGACTGTTCTAACAAGGACCCAAAAGACTGCGAAATCTTCCTTGTCGAGGGTGATTCTGCGGGTGGTTCAGCTAAGCAGGGACGTGACCGTTATACACAGGCTATCCTCCCTCTCCGTGGTAAGATTCTGAATGTAGAGAAGGTTCAGCGTCATCGTGTATTCGAGGCTGAGTCTGTTATGAATATCATTCAGTCTATCGGTGTACGCTTTGGCGTTGAGGGAGAAGGCGACTTTGAGGCAAATACCGATAAACTTCGCTATGACAAGATTATCATCATGACCGATGCCGACGTCGATGGTTCTCACATCGACACACTGATTATGACACTCTTCTATCGTTATATGCCGAAGGTTATCGAGCAGGGACATCTGTATATCGCTACACCTCCACTCTACAAGTGTACTTATAAAAAGGTAAGCGAATACTGCTACACCGAGCAACAGCGTCAGGCTTTCATCGATAAGTACGCTAATGGTGTTGAAGATGCAAAGGCTATCCACACACAGCGATACAAAGGTCTTGGTGAGATGAACCCAGAACAGCTTTGGGAGACAACTATGGACCCAAAGACACGACTCTTGAAGCAGGTTACTATCGAGAATGCTGCTGATGCAGATGAGATTTTCTCTATGCTGATGGGTGATGATGTTGAGCCTCGTCGTGAGTTCATCGAGAAGAATGCGACCTATGCTAACATTGATGCATAAGCTTCTCTAAATAGATTCTACAGAGCTTCTAAAGCTGAAAACATAAAGAGACTCCCTTTCTCACAAAACGAGAAAGGGAGTTTTTATTTTCTCCTAATTATCACCTATAATCGCTTATTATCGCTTTTATTACTATGAATATTGTTCTTTTTCCCACATAAACTTTTCGAAAGAAGAAATAAATGAGTATATTTGCAAATTCAAAACAATAGGAAAATGAACAAAAAGATAAGGCTTATCGAAGTTAATGTAGCACAAGCAAAAGCTGTCTATCCTGAAGGTAAATTTATTGATAACGACCTTATTCTCTTCGAGGATATCACGCAAGTACCACTTCCTACCAATCCTTCTCGTATGAAGTCTCTCTTTCTTGCCCTCTGTACCAGCGGTCATGCACAATATACTGTTGATACAAAGATGCACGAGGTGGGTGCTGGGGACGTCATTATCATCAGCGAAGAACAGGTAGTTGCCGACTATATGCTCTCACGTGATTGCAAGGGAATTGCCCTCATCATGTCTTATGACTTCTTTCAGAACATTGTAAGCGGAGTTCACGAACTGTCTGCTCTCTTCCTCTTTGCTCGTACCCATCCTGTTTTCCACCTTGATAACAATCAGGCAAAAGCATTAGAAAACGACATTCAGCATATCAAGGAGAAGATTATTGATACTGGTCATCGCTTCCGTCGTGAGTTAGTTATGACAATGCTAAAGGCACTTATCATCGATATGAGTGATATCATCTATCGCTTCCAACAAGTAGGAGAAGCCGGACAGACTCGTGCTGAAGCTATCTTCCGCGACTTCATTCAGACTGTGGAAAAGAACTATCGTACGGAAAGGCGTGTCAGTTGGTACGCACAACAACTGTGTATCACATCTAAATATCTCTCTGAAACTGTGCGTACTGTCAGCAGACGTACACCAAGTGATTGGATTGACTCCTACGTTACACGTGAGTTACGCGTGATGCTCAGGAACAGTACGATGAGTATTAAGCAGATTGCTGATGAACTAAACTTCGCCAATCAGAGCTTTATGGGTAAATACTTCAAGGAACATGTGGGCATGAGTCCTTCGCAGTTTAGAAAAAGTTAACGAGTTGACAAGTAGACGAGTAAACAAGTTAATACCGATATAGATCAAAGAGAATTATCCTTTAGACAAGCAACTGGTTAACTCGTCAACTTGTCTACTCGTCAACTTGTTCACTTGTTAACTGAAGAGCTACCTCACACAATTCATCATACCACTCCTTACCAAATCTGCGCGTAAGGGGTTCCTTCAAAAACTTATAAAGGGGAAGATTCAGTTCTTCTCCTTTTTTTCTTGCATCAGCACAGATGCGCCAGTGATGGTAATTAATACCACAGGTACCATTACCAAAGTCTTTCACTCGAACTGGATATAACGAACAAGAAATAGGTTTTACGAAGCCTGTCTTGCCATTACGGTAGGAACGTTCCAACGCACAAAGACAACAACCATTCTCATAACAAGTGAAGACACAGTCCTTACCACCAACGATACTCGTCACCAAATCGCCCTCTTCATCGGTGTAAGCGACACCCTGTTTATCTATGACCGCCTGCCCAGAGGCTGACAAATCACCCCAAACAGTATCAAGGACATTCTCAATCTCCATTGTCTCGTCCAAGGTAACAGGTGCACCAGCATCTCCCTCAATGCAGCACTGACCATGACATTTATCAAGGTCGCAACAGAACTTCACATTGATTATATCTGGTGAGACAAGCACATCTCCCACCATGAATATATGATCATACGTATTACCCATCTTTCTTAACGCTAAATTATTTCATTTCTAACTATGTCTTGCCGTTCGCTCAACAGCATCTTCTCACTAAAACGGAACTCCTTTCCAAATTATTTTCATGAAGAAAAATATTTATTATCATGAAAAAAAACATTTTCTCTCATGAAAATAAATATTTCCTTTCACATAAATAATTCCCTCCTGACATGATTTTAAGACTTTAATTAGGTTATCAAACTATCTTAGCCCTATAAGCCTTATATGATAGATATACCTTAAACTCTTTTAAGCAAGCAACTCGAGAACTCATAAACTTATTCACTCGTCAACTTGTTCACTCACTACCGTCCAATCAATAGGGGCAATTCCATGCTCATTTAAATACTTGTTGCAGCACGTGAAATGTTCTTTTCCATCCCATTCCCCTTTGCGGCGGACAGCCAAAGGTGAAGGATGTATCGCTTTCAATACCATGTGTCTGCCATTATCGATATGAACCAATCGTTCCTTACGCTGTGCTATACGTCCCCATAACATAAAGACGATATGCTCACGCTCAGCATCCAATGCCCTGATAACAGCATCTGTAAAACGCCACCACTTGTATTTCCGATGGCTGTTAGGTTTATCCTTACACACAGTCAATGTAGTATTCAACAACAATACTCCTTGCTCAACCCAACAAGCAAGATTCCCCGACGGCTTATCAGCATCATCAAGACTAATCTCGAGTGCCCTATATAGAGTCTGCAATGAAGGCGGAAGCTGTACGCCTTCAGGCACGGAAAAACTCAGTCCCATTGCCTGACCAGGATTGAAATAAGGGTCCTGCCCCATAATGACAACCTTTACCTTATCAAAAGGACAAAGATTTAAGGCATTGAAAATCTTATCTTCTGGCGGATAGCAAGTCTCTTTCTCATACTCCTTTTGTACCTTATCAACCAATTCCCTGTAGTAGTCTTCATCCAGTTCTTTCTTCAGCTTTTCACGCCACGATTCTTCTAAAATCCATTCCATTGCTATTGATTAAAACTACCACTCAATAGGCAGAAGCCCACAAGAGGTTAAGTAGGTATTACAACGAGAGAATTGATGCTGCCCAAACCATCCACCACGATTAGCAGAGAGTGGCGAAGGGTGTACACTTTCTATGACACAATGTCGCTGCTGGTCGATCAGTGCCTTCTTACTACGCGCAAAACCGCCCCAAAGCATAAAGACTAAGTTCTCTCGTCCATCACTAAGTGCCTTGATAGCTGCATCGGTAAAGGTTCCCCACCCTAATGACTGATGACTATTAGCTACATGTGCGCGGACGGTAAGTGTAGCATTCAGCAGGAGAACTCCCTGCTCTGCCCAACGTGTTAAGTTGCCTGACTGACGGATAGGTGTACCCAAATCTGCTGCAATCTCCTTATAGATATTCTGCAATGAAGGTGGAAGCGGTACCCCATCAGGCACGGAGAAGCTTAATCCCATCGCTTGTCCGGGCTCATGATAAGGGTCTTGACCGATAATCACAACCCTTACTTTATCGAAAGGACAAAGATTAAAGGCATTGAATATCAACTTTCCTGGAGGATAACAAGGGAACTGTGCATACTCTTGTTTCACCTGCTCAACCAACTGTTGGAAGTAAGGTTTCTCAAACTCTCCACTCAGTTGCTGTGCCCACGATGGTTCTATCTTTACACCCATAGCTATGATTGTTATCTGCAAATGTAATAAGATTAAAACAAAGATATAACTTATCGCATCTTACTACATGCAGTTTTGTTACTACAAAAGTACGATAAAGTTCTGATAACAACAAAAAAGTCGTGCCTTTCGACACGACTTTCTTATTTTTAAAGCTAAACTATTACTTCTTCTTTGGCTGAGCCTGCTTCTTGCAGCAGCTACCAGCCTGTGCCTTCTTGCAGTCCTTCTTTGCCTTGTCGCAAGACTTAGCAGACTTATCGCAAGCCTTATCCTGCTTCTTGCAGCAGCTACCTGCCTGCTTATCACAAGCCTTCTCAGCTTTCTCATCACAAGCCTTACCTGCCTTATCGCACTGCTTGCCCTTCTCTACCTGCTCATTTGGAGCCTTATCACACTTCTTTGAACACTGGCTCTGTGCCTGTGCACTAAGTGAACATACGCTAAATGCTACTACAAATGATAATGCTATTTTCTTAAAATCCATAATCTTTTACTGTTTAAAAATTACACATTAATATCTTTAAAACTCGAAAAGGATATAATTCCTTATGGGCGCAAAGGTAATGAAAAAAGAAGTTTCAACTGCAAAAAAGATTCATTCTGTTTGTAAATTTTAGATTTATTAAAACCTGCTTATTTGTTTAGTGAATTTATGTAAACTACAATCTTAATCGTTCTTTTTCCTTACCAACAAACAAAAAGAGGTTCTTCCGTTAAATGCGTAGACGCTTTTTGTATTGCTTTAAAGGAAAAACTGAAGTTACTCATTAAACAAAAACATAGCTAAGACAGTCAAGTATCTATCCTATTATCATCCTCTAACATTGAAAACCATTTCATTTAAGACTTCGAAAATCTGCAGACAAGCGTTTGAAAAATCATTACATAATTTTGAATAAGACATCAATAAATAACGGCAAAATCACATACAAAAAGTAGGTTTATAATTAACAGAAAATCAATTAGTTATAAAGTAGTAAAATAAGAGGTGCTTAATTGGACTTCAAAAGGGCGTTAGTAAGAGTTCAAAAGGGCGTCTTTTAAAAGCCAATTAGGCGTCTTTTGCAAGGCTATTAACGCCCTTTTGAAATCGAAGATGTGAAAAATTACGACAAAATTGTGCGCCTAAACAACTTTCATTTCATTTCTTTGAAGGCTGACCACACGATGGATAGGCGCCTGGGTCAGGAATGTATATTTATCGCTCAATGCTTTATTTTACAATCTTAGCTATCCAGCTGAAGAGTTCATTCAGGGCATAGTCGCCACTGTGAGGACGGTTCCAAGGTAACTTGAAGTTAACATCCTTACCTGCGTTCTGCAGCTTTGTTGCCAGATTGATAGCGATAGGGAAAGCCGTATCACGGTCGCGAGCACCATGTCGGATATACCAGTGAGGAGCAACAGAGGTAGCTGCGTCACCGATGAAATACATAGGGTTCAGCAGACGAACATTCTCTTTTACCTCGTCAGACAATGTGCTACCGGTCTTTGCAGCAGCCCATGCAGTAAAGTTAACATCAGAACCTTGCTCGTTTCCAAACTCACCGTTCTCACCACTTGCAGCTGCTCCGTCCACGTTGTAGCTGTCAAAAGCTGGTACACCCTTGAGAGCTTGCGTACTTACTACGTAGTTAAGATACTTGTTCATATCAAGGTCTGTGATGTATTCACCAACCCTTTTTCTGCCACCCATCATCATCGGAGGCATACCGCCACCCATTCCTGCAGGTCGCGCCATACCTACCCCGCCATTGATAGGAGCCTGAAAAGCTGCCTCACTGCTGAATGTAAAACCGATAGAATCAGGAATATCTGCACCTGCATCTTTAGCTTCCTGAGCACTACGGATAATAATCTGCTTGATATAGTCAAGATAATTGTCAGCATTTAGCAGTGTACCATCAGTCTTCTTCAAGCCAAGTGAGTTGATATAAGATGGAAACTGTGCCGCCAATTCCTTTATCAATGTCTGCTTACTTGCAGCGAGGCTCTTGCGACTATCAGTATTGCCATACAGCCATTCGTATGCCATATCCGCATGATCGAGGTCGGTAATCGGGCAATAGCATACACTCGCAAAGACATCATCACGTCCGTCGGCTGCACCCATAGCCTTAAGCAGGGGCTCATAGGCAGGATTATTGCCTGTTGCACCCTTCAAACTCGACATCGCTCCACCTGCACTGGTACCGTCAGTAATAATCTTCTCCGTATTACCCGGTATCAGGTTGTCAAAGTGACGCAGATAACGGATAGCCGCTTTTAAGTCGAGTAGGGCTTTCGGAGCACGACCAGTATAAACCGTCTTCTTTCCTTTCTTTACGGTAGAAGTACGGCCACGGCTACCGGGAATAACGAGAACATAGCCCTCAGCCAAAGCGCGTCCACTGGCATCCTGTGCTTGTGGGTCACCTGCCTGACTTGCCATATAACCTCCCACGTAGGTACGGAGGAAGATAGGTGTCTGCTCGTTAGCCCCTTCTGGCACAAAGATATTCATATACTGATAGGTAGAATCCTCTACGTTGGTAACAAAATAAAGTTTGTTATAAGCCGTGTAGTTTACCACTTTGCCATCAGGCATTGTCAACGATGCCTTCACTCCACTCTCAGGATTAAACTGCAGAGCGTTTGTCGTAGGTTTCTTCACAGCATTCATATTCATTGCGAGCATCATTCCTAAGGATGCAATAATTAGTTTCTTCATATTTATTGTTTTTATTGAAATTGCTTCTATATCTTTCGCTTATTACTCCTCACCATAGGTATTGTATGAAATGTTTTCCGTATTCCATTTATCCTTCGGACTCACATCAGCATCAGGATAACCAATGACAATCGTGTTTAGTGGAATTAACGACTCTGGGAGTCCGAGTACCTTAGCCACGTCAGTACAACGTTCTTTGGAAGGGTAGGTACCCGTCCACACGGCTCCAAGTCCCATTCCTGTAGCAGCCAAGAGAATATTCTCCGTCGCTGCAGAGCAATCCTGAATCCAAAACTCACGTGCATTACCTTCAGCCGCCTTTTTCATATCACCACAAACAACGATAGCCAGTGGAGCCTTTGCAGCCATAGCAGCATAGGGATTAGCCTCAGAAAGCTTTTGTAGCTGCCCTTTATCCGTAACAACAACAAAATGCCAAGGCTGTTTGTTCATTGCTGTTGGGGCAGCCATTCCTGCACGAAGCAGTTTTTCTATCTTCTCCTTTTCAACAGGTTTGTTCTCATAAGAGCGGATAGATGTGCGCTTGAGAATCGTATTGAATACTACCTCAGAGCTATCTTGTTCCTTCCCTTTGTCATTCCCAGTTACAGCAAGTTTATAACTAAGGAATACAAGTGCAATGGCAAGCACTGCATTGATAATCATTGAAATCTTCATATCGATTATTTCTTGTTTTTTAAACTTGACTGTTGGCTATATTTAAAGAGCGAACCTGTTGCGCTTGTCGCAAGCCTTTTCCTGCTTCTTGCAGCAGCTACCTACCTACTTATCACAAGCCTTACCTGCCTTATCGCACTGCTCGCCCTTCTCTACCTGCTCATTTGGAGCCTTATCACACTTCTTTGAACACTGGCTC
>ERZ772910.1048-NODE-1048-length-14540-cov-10.787021_pt1 | contig 14540 bp, 10 predicted proteins | sample MGYA00511357_ERZ772910 | MGnify/ENA primary metagenome ERZ772910 (study PRJEB29015, sample SAMEA2738096) | human oral metagenome | biome: human oral; feature: human-associated habitat; material: saliva | place: China | collected 2193 ... | reverse complement strand
CGCTGTGCCTTAACCCCGGCCTGCCAAAAGACCAACCCTAAGGGGTTGTTGTCGCTATCTGTGGCATCGGGGTCGAATTATGCCTGCCCTGTCATTGTGTGTATGCACCTTTTATTTGACCTACTAATCAATCATATTGAATGCCTACGTCTTCCGTCGCAAATAACCCCATCGGGATTAGTCTTTTGGTAGGGCAGGGTTAAAATGTGCAACGTTTTAACCCTGCCTATCACGCACCCGCATTGGCAACCCCTTAGGGTTGGTCTTTCAAAAACGGATGCAAATGGGGTTTTTAGCGCTGAAATATTGGGGAATAAACGCCCTACATTCAGCGTGGGGCGTTTGCGATCACGATGATAAAGGTTTGCGCTCACGAGAAAAAAGGTTTGCGCTCGTGAGAAAAAGAGCTTCACCTCACGATAAAAAACGTCGGAGGTGGGAAAGGCGTGCTGCTAAGTGGGCAAAAATGTGTGGGATAACGGGAGGAATAAAGCACTTTATTCCGACTTTGACAATGGGCAACGAAGGGGCGAGATGTGCTTACGGACGCTGCGGGGCTATGGGGGGTTACGTCGCCCTTTGGCAACGAAGGGGCGGGATGCAAAAACACGTGATGCGGCCTGCCGAGGCCGAAGATGGGCGATGAAAAATAAGGGTGAAGGGTGGGCGATGGCGACCGACTTAAAAACTTTCGCCCCAGTCGGCGCGGTCAAGGTTGCGATAGCTGACGGCTTCTGCAATGTCGTCAAAACCGATCTGATCCCTGCCGGCCAAATCGGCGATCGTGCGCGCCATTTTCAAGATGCGCTCATAGGCGCGGGCCGAAAGGTTGAGTTTTTTCATAGCCCCCGCCAACGCGTTTGCACCGGCCGCGTCGGGTTGTGCAAACTGCTGAATCTGCGCCGCAGAGAGTTGTGCATTGCAGTGGAGTCCCGGAATGTCTTTGTAGCGCTCCGTCTGCACGTCGCGCGCCTTGATGACGCGGGCGCGGATACTTTCGCTTCGTTCACCCGAAGGTGCGCGCTGCAATTCTTCAAGCCCGACGGGCGTAACCTCAAGTTGTAGGTCGATACGGTCTAATAGTGGCCCCGAAATCTTGTCCATATAATGCTGAATCTTGCCGGGCGGGCACGTGCATTGGTGGGCCGGATCGTTGTAGTAGCCACAAGGGCAGGGATTCATGGCCGCTACGAGCATAAAAGAGCAAGGTAGCGTGGCGGCATAGCGCGTGCGGCGTATCGTAATCTCACGATCCTCGAGCGGTTGGCGGAGCGTCTCGAGCGCCGACCGGCTAAACTCGGGGAGTTCGTCAAGGAAAAGAACGCCATTGTGGGCCAGCGAAATCTCGCCGGGGCGCAGCGTCATACCGCCGCCAATCAGTGCGACGTCGGATATGGTGTGGTGCGGACTGCGAAACGGCCGGCGCGCTATGAGCGACGTCTCTGCCGGCAGTTCGCCCGCAATGGAGTAAATCTGCGTAGTCTCCAAGCTCTCCGCCAAAGTCAGTTGGGGTAGGATAGAGGGGAGGCGTTTTGCCATCATGCTCTTGCCGCATCCGGGCGAGCCTACGATCATCAGATTATGTCCACCTGCGGCGGCCACTTCGAAGGCCCGCTTGGCTGCCGTTTGGCCCTTGACGTCGGCAAAGTCGAGCGGGTAGGTGGTTTGTGCGGCATAGAAATCGGCGCGCGTGTCGACCGCTACGGGCGTTAAACTCAGGTTGCCGTTGAGCGCATCGACCACTTCTTTAAGCGTCTTCACGCCGTAAACTTTCAAGTGGTTGACGACGCCGGCTTCACGCTCGTTGGCCTTAGGCACGAAGAGCGCCTTAAAACCCTGCTTGCGCGCCTCGATGGCTATGGGCAGGGCGCCGCGCACCGAGCGGATCGTGCCGTCGAGCCCGAGTTCGCCGACAAAAGCCACCTCATCGAGGCGGTCGGCCTTGACAATGTCGGTCGTCTTCAAGAGGCCCACAGCCAGCGGTAAGTCGAAGCCGCTTCCCTCCTTGCGTATGTCGGCCGGTGCTAAGTTGACCGTCACGTTCATGCGCGGTAGGCGGAAAGCCGAATTGGCCAGTGCGCTCAGTACGCGCTGCTTGCTTTCGCGCACAGCGTTGTCGGGGAGTCCGACCATAAAGAAGGTTGATTCCGTTCCGTCGCCGCCTTTCGTCAAAAAGGCATTCACTTCGAGCGTTACGGAGATGGCTTTTAGTCCGTTGAGCGCGGCACTGTTGATTTTGGCAAACATGCGGTTTTTCTTAAGATTTCAGGCTGAAAAAATGCGTGGGTCTTAGTGGACGACGGACTGCAATTGAGCGTCCCATTGACTGACGGGGAGGTCGCGTGCGACGATGCGGCCGTCTGTATTGATGATGAAGCCCGAAGGCACGCCGCGCACGCCCAGCAGTCGGGCCGGCGGCGTTTGAAAGACTTTGCCGTCGCAGACGAAAGCGCCGGTATAGCCTAACGACTCAACGTATTTGCGCGCGTTTTCAGGATCCGGATCGAGACTGATGGCGACGACGTTTAGCCGGTTGGCGTATGTCGTCTGCAAGCGTTGCGCTTCGTTGAGTGCCGTCGTACTTTCGCTGCTCCATCTACCGCACCAGAAAAGCAAGGTGGGCTTTCCGGTGAGCGAGGCCCGCGAGAGGGTTTTTCCGGCGAGCGTCTGCACAGAAAAATCGGGGCATGTACGCCCCACGGCGTAGGACTTGAGTGGGCGTAAGGCGGCATCCAGCGTGACCAAAGCCTTACTTTGTGGGAGGCCTTTACGCAATAAGTTGAGCAATTCGAGGGCCACGTTGGCATCGGTCGCATCGTTGTCTATGTAATATTTGTAGTAGAGTGCGAGTCCGTCCAAACTTGTGGCGTGATCTCTAATATATTGCGTAGCGGCCATCAGTTGGTCGCTTTTCGTTTTCTTGACTTGCCGCTGCCGAAACTTGGTCAGGCGCTCGTTGAGTTCGCTTCCGCTGATGTCAACTTCGTCTAAGCGCCCTGCATCTCCGTCGATTTTGATCGTGGCGCCGGGTTCGCCGATGAAGGTCGTGGTCGTAGCGTTAGGGTAGAGGATTGTTAGCAGGCAGGCTTCAGGCAATTCTTTCTCCAACTTAAACTTTCCGCCGCTGATCGTAATGGTGTCGGGCTTTGAAAAGTCGCCTCCTTCGGCGTAAAGATAGCATTCGGCCTTGTCGAGGTGTTTTAATTTTCCCTCGATTCGGATGCGGCCCTTCCCCGGCCCGCAGGCGGTGAAGAGAACCAAGATGAAGAGTAATGAAAAGCTGATCCGCATAAGTACACAATGGGAAAAATGCAGCCTCTCTGCACATCCGAATCAACTAAACCGCGGATGGCGAGAGGCTGCATTTGTTTATTTTACAGTTTGCTTAAACTGTGGGTCGTTAAACAAGGCGGAAAATTCTAAATCGTTGGCAGCACGGCGGCGCAAAGCGGGATCTTTGTCGATCGCTTTCCGGAGATGCGTGAGCGCCGTAGAAGATTGGCGCATCCGCATCGTGAGAATGGCTTTGAGATAGTCGGTCGTTGCCGTCGGGCGGGTTACTTTGTCGAGCGTCTCTTGCGCTGCGACGTAATCCTTATTGAGGATTTGCGCCAAGGCGGCCGAGTTGGATCTGACGCCCTTCAAATCGGCTGCTGCCTGCGCATAATTGCCGCGTGCAATATTAAGATTGCCGACCACGGCGCCGTAATTCTTGGCGGCTACGGCGCTTCCTAAATAGTTTTCAGCGCCTTCTATGTCGCCTTTAGCCAAGGAAAGGAGGGCGTAGTTGGCATTTACTTCTGCCGCATTGCCTTTTCGCATCGCTGCTTGTCGGAGCCAGTCTTCGGCAGCATTGAAGTCGGCGCGCTCATAAGCGGCAATGGCCAAATTATTGTAGGCTCTGTAGTCGTTAGGGTAGAGGCGCGTCGCCGTGCGGTAGATATTTTCCTGCTCCGCCTTTGACTCCGTCAGCGTAGCATAGTAAAGGAGTTCTTCGATAGAAAGTTTGGCGGGGTCGGCAGCGTATTGCGCTTGTATTTCATCGTCGCTGCGGCCGATCAATAAGTAATTTATCGTCAAGCGGGCGCGGCGTAACTCCGGCAAAATCTCATCTGCCAACTCGCGGAAGCCTGCTGAGAGGTTGCGAATCTGCCTTTCGCGCTCCTCAGGATCAGGGTAAAGACTCAAAACGCGGAGAATGATGTCCTTATCTTGGATATTGCTCTGCGAAACGAGTTGCTGGAAGCCTTCCCAGTCTTCTGCCGTATATTTTGCCTCAACATTGCCGGCCATTTTGAGCCGCTTCAGTTCTTGTTTCACGTAGTTTGCTGACGACGATTCGCGGTTTTTGGCCAAGTCAGTATTGAGTTTCATACCGCCATCCGGTGATGCGTAAGCCGAAACTTCGATGCTGCCCAACTCTAAGCTTTTTCCGTCGGCCTTAATGTCTTTCAGCGTGCGAATAAAGTCTTGGATCGACGTCGTTTTAAGCTCCGAATTGCGAATTTTGGCTTGTTGGATAAGATAGCGGATTTGCGCTTCTTGCTTCTGTTCCTTAGTATATTGGAACGCGTCCTCACCCAGGGCCATCTGCGTCTCAGCGGCGGTTCGCTCCAGCAAGGTTGCCGTAGCCAAAACCCCATATCCGACTTTCACTTCCGGTATCTGCACCGCTTTTTTCCCCAGATGCGCGTCAAAAGTTAGGAACAGCTCGCTCGAAGCCATTTCCGGCCGATAAGCGAAACTTGTTTTCATCATATAATTGCCGCCATTTGCGTAGCTCACCATTTGATCATTGGTCAAGACATTCTCGCCTCTGAATGTGGCCGATGCGCCTGTGGCCTCGCCATTCGCATAACGCAATACCGGCGTAATGGTTACGACGGCTTTCTTCTTCATATATTTTGCCGGAAAGCGTGTTGCAATCGTTGCCGGTACTTTTCCGTTGGTCGCTTCGAGCGGTTCCGGCGTCACGGTGAAGCGATCTGCCGTAAGATTGCCCAGTTTGCTACAGGCCGTGAGCGTAAGCGCCGCAGCCAAGACTAAGGGAAAGGATAATTTGTTTCGCATAGTGATATTCTAATAAAGAAGTTTGATGGCTAATGTTTGATTTCAAGCCGCTGCTTAAGCCTTTTGAGTCGGCCGGGGCTTTTCGCCGAGGCGCCGGCAACGCTTTCCGCCGGTCCAACAGTAGACGCCCAAAATAATAAACGGCAAACTCAACAGCTGACCTTGGTTAATCCCGATGTAAGAGACCATCGTGCGCTCCCACGGCTCTTGCACTTCTTTGAGAAACTCAATGAAAAAGCGGAAAGAGAAGATGCACGTGAGCACCCAACCAAAGAACCAGCCCGTCGCGATCTTATCTTTGTATTGGCGATACAATAAAAGGCCGATGGGGAACAATATAAAGTAAAACGCAGCCTCAAACAGCTGTCCCGGATAGCGGGCAAAATTTTCGTGGTTGTGCACAAACACGACCCCAAGCGCCGACGTCGTCGGCTTGCCTACGATTTCTGAGTTCCAGAAGTTGCCCATACGTATGCAGGCCGCCGCTATCGGCGTAGCAATTGCGATATTGTCGAGCACACGCATCAAGTTGACCTTCGTCTTTCTGACGTAGAGCCACAAAGCTATCATTAAGCCGAGCGTACCGCCGTGACTGGCCAAACCCGTAAAGCCCGTAAACTGCCAATGTCCGTCGACCTTCACGGCAGGCAAGAAGATCTCGAGCGGATGTGTGAGAAAATAAGCCGGATCATAGAGCAGGCAGTGACCCAATCGTGCGCCGAGGATAATACCTACGAAGGCATAGATAAAAAGACTATCGAACTTCTCATCGCCCAGCCCTTGGCGCTTATAGAGTCTTTGTACGACGAGATAAGCGATCATTAGTCCGATCACCCACCAAAGGCCGTACCAGCGCACACCGTATCCGAAGATGTGAAAGGCGTATATATCAGGATCCCAAACCATAGTTTGTGCGTTTAAACGTTGAAGCGGAAGTGCATAATGTCGCCATCTTGCACGACGTATTCTTTACCCTCGATGTGGAGCAAGCCGGCTTCTCTCACGGCGGTTTCACTGCCGTATTTCAGATAGTCGTCATACTTGATAACCTCTGCACGAATAAAGCCGCGCTCAAAGTCGGTGTGGATCACGCCCGCACATTGCGGCGCTTTCCAGCCTTTGCGGTACGTCCAGGCCTTCACTTCCATTTCGCCGGCTGTGATAAACGTTTCGAGTTGCAACATCTTGTAAGCCGCTTTTATAAGCCGGTTCACGCCGCTCTCATCCAGTCCCACGTCGTTCAGAAATTCGCGGCGCTCCTCGTAGGTTTCCAGTTCGGCGATGTCGGCTTCCGTCTGCGCAGCTACGACTAAGATCTCTGCCCCTTCGTCTTTCACCGCTTCGCGCACCTGTTCTACGTAAGCATTGCCCGTTGCCGCACTTGCCTCATCGACATTGCAGACATAAAGCACGGGTTTAGCCGTCAGCAGGAAGAGATCGTGGGCCGCTTTTTGCGCTTCCTTGGTCTCGAAACTCACCGTGCGCGCACTCTTGCCTTGATCCAGCGCTTCTTTATACGCCTTCAGCACTTCATACTCTACCTTGGCGTCCTTATTATTGCCCATTTGCGCAATTTTCTCCACCTTCGGTAAGCGGTTCTCAATGCTTTCCAAGTCTTTGAGTTGGAGTTCGGTGTCGATAATCGTTTTATCGCGAATCGGGTCCACACTTCCGTCTACGTGAACTACGTTATCGTCGTCAAAGCAGCGCAGGACGTGAATAATGGCATCCGTTTCGCGAATATTGCCTAAGAATTGATTGCCCAATCCTTCGCCTTTCGAGGCACCTTTCACCAAACCGGCGATGTCGACGATCTCAACCGTGGTCGGCACGATGCGCCCCGGGTGAACAAGTTCCGCCAAGCGATTCAGTCGCTCGTCGGGGACGGTGATGACGCCTACGTTTGGCTCGATCGTGCAAAAGGGAAAATTTGCCGACTGCGCCTTAGCGTTGCTCAAACAATTGAATAGTGTGGATTTGCCCACGTTGGGCAGGCCTACGATGCCGCATTGTAAACTCATGAATCTTATCTCTTATCTTTGAAGTTTCCCCGCGCCGGCATCCGTCCGCACGGGCGGTCCGGCCGGATGGGATGGGGGAGAATATGCTTATAATAATGGTGGCCGACGCCCCACGCTGCCTTGCGAAGGAAGCGCGGCCGCCGCCTGATGTAGGGCAAAATTACGCTTTTTTCGGGAGATGCGCCCATTTGCGCGTCTCTATTTCCGCTTTCTTATGACTTCGCGCGGATCAGGACTGAACATGCCAATCGTCAGCGCCGGCGGTGGGGGAGCGCTGTTTGCACGGCGCGGCGGGTGTCTCCATCTCGTGCACCCGCCTGCCGAGTGGGCTTGGTGCGCATTGAAAAAAGAGGCGGAAAAGGCTGCCGTTTGTCGGCCGATGCTCAAATAAAAATGAGGCCGAACGGATGAATGCCCGTATTGATCTGCTCCTTCACGCGGCCGGTCCAATCATAGCGAAAGACGTAGCCCTTTTGCGCATAGCCCGTCGCACTTGTATCGCCACACATAAAGATTTCACCCGAAGCCGGATTGATTTGCACCCGCGTCACGCTCCCCGGATAAGCCGAAAAATAATCTTTGCGCGCCGGCTGAGCGGAGATCATCATCCGGTTGTGGTACAGCGCCGAATTGATCTTTGTCTGATACGTTGTCCAGTCGGTCACGGAGTTGACAACGACAAGGTCGTAGCCGTGCGTGGCTATGTGTGTGCCATCGCAGTAGTCGCGTGCAGCGCCGTCACTCCTAATCCACCAGATGCGCGACGGCGTTGCGCCATAGTCGCCCCGGCAGACGACGTAGACCGTCCCGTTGGCATCGGCGCAGAGCTCGCCGGGGTTCATACCCACCTTGATTTCGTCGCGCTTCTGCAAGGTCTGCGGGTCTAAACGCACCACGCGGAAGCCGTTGGCATAGCCTCCCGACGAATTATATCCGTCGGAAATGCTCACATATAGTAAGCCGTTAGCCCCCGCTAAAGCTGCCGGATTCGGCCCTACCGCTACGGAAGCCTGCTTGCTCCATGAGAGCGTATCAAAGCGCGTTACGTAGCCCGTATTGTCGGCCACGTAAACGCTTCCGGCGCCGGCGTAGACGGCTTCGGGCTGACTGATGCTGATCGTGGCTTTCTGGCGAAACGTCGTGCGGTCAATTACGCGCACAAGGTTGTCGCCGTAGACGGCAAGGTATATATTTGAACCATAGGCAATGCCGTTTTGCGGCGACATGCCCAAGCTATTACCGCCGTTGGCTTGCGCAAAGACGCCCTGCTGTTTGGTGTCGTGCTGAAAATCTACGTAATCCAAACTTCCCGGAAGGCTTGTGTAAGCATTGCCTTGGTTGATGATGACGACGCCCTGCCGCCCCGGCAAGTTTGGATTGGGTAGGGGAGTGGGTTCATCGCTCGTACAACTGCTCAGGATGGCGCCGGCGCCCATCAGGAGGCACACGGCGAGTCGAAATGGTCTGATTCGTTTCATCGTTGTTGATTTTTGAGGATATAAAGAAGCGGCCGGCGCGATCTTTCGTTGGCCTGTCTTTGCAAAGGTCCGACAATTTTTCGACCTAACCCCGCCTTGGCTTTAAAATATTGCGTTTTAGCAGCGTAAAGTGTAAAAACCATTCGCCTTATCGTACCCTTTAGGATGCTTCTCGCTCGTTTGCCTTGCGTTAAGTTCTCGCCGCTTTGTGTCTTTGATGGTGTTGCGGAAAAGTAGCCTAAAGTTGGGCGCGCGACAGACTGTTTCGGGCGCGCCGCCGCCCCGCTTTCGCTTACCGTCATCAAGGCTTTTTGTCGTTTGCCGGCAGCAAACCATCGTTTGGTGGGAGCAAACTATGGTTTGGCGGCAGCATACGATCGTTTGGTGGGAGCAAACGAAGCGCTGCGGCGGCAGATGGGGGGACTTGAAGGCGGAGCCGGATCGATGAAAAGCGCCTTGGCCGCTCGATGCTGCGCTGAACGCCTGCGGGGCTAAGGGGGCGACGGCTGAAAATGCAAACCGGCAGGCCGTCGTGGCTTGCCGGTTTGCGCGTTTTTTGCATTTGGCGATATTTTGACCCGCTGAAGCTGTGCATGTTGTCTGTTTTTGACTTATCTTTGCGCATCAGCAATCGTAAAAATTATGAAACTAACAAACAATATCCATTACGTCGGCGTAAACGACCGCGTGAAGCATCGCTTTGAAGGACTCTGGCTCTTGCCCCACGGCGTCTCTTACAACTCTTACCTTGTTGTTGACGAAAAAGTGGCGCTTATCGACACGGTAGAGGCTGATTTCTTCCCAATTTTCTTGGATAAAATTCGCGAAATCTTGGGCGAGCGGCCCATAGATTACCTTGTCGTGAACCATATGGAACCCGACCATTCCAGTAGTATAGCTTATATCCGCAAATACTACCCTGAAGTGAAACTCGTGGGGAACAAGAAGACGTTTGATATGGTTGGTGGCTTCTATGGATTGACCACAGAAGATGATGTAGAGGTTAAAGAGGGCTCAGAACTTTCGCTTGGCAACACGACGCTGCGCTTCCATCTCGTCCCGATGCTGCATTGGCCGGAGACGATGGTCACGTATTGCGTGGAGCAAAAGGTGCTCTTCTCGGGCGATGCGTTCGGCTGCTTCGGCGCTTTGAACGGCCACGTGCTCGATACGACGATGGACATCGAACGCTATATTCCGGAGATGGAGCGCTATTACGCGGCGATTCTTGGCAAATACGCGAAACCCGTACAGGCGGCGTTGAAGAAGTTGGGCGGATTGGAGATGAACATGATCTGTTCGACGCACGGCCCGGTTTGGACGGAGAATATTCCGCGCATCATCGAGACGTATCACCGCTTGAGTGCGGGCGAAACGAGCGAGGGTGTAGTGATCTGCTATGGGTCAATGTATGGCAATACGCAACTCGTGGCGGAGGCTATCGCAGAGGGCGTGGCTGAAGCCGGTATCCGCAATATTATTGTTCACAACTTGAGCGTTTCGCAGCCGTCCAGCGTCTTGCGCGATGTGTTTAGATATCGCGGCGTGGCGATTGGCGGACCTACGTACAACACCGGACTCTTCTCTTGTGTGGATGAGTTCGTAAAAAAGCTGACCGACCGCGAAGTAAGTCAGCATAAGTTGGCCATTTTCGGCGGTTTCTCGTGGGCAGGACAAGCTGTAAAGATCCTGCGCGCTTACAATGAGACGATGAAAATGGAAGAAGTGGGCACAGGCCTTGAGTGGAAACAAGGCGCTAAGGCTGAAGTGCTCGAAAAAGCGCGTGAATTGGGCCGCCAACTCGGAGAGGCGGTGAAGAATTCCGCAAATTAATTAGGCTGTTTTCACCCTTGGATACTCCATAGGTAAAAGATTTGTTCATAAAATCTGTGTCGCACGCCGGAGCTTAAGCGCCGGCGTGCGACCTTTTTTATCCGCGCGGTGCGGCGCGTAGGGTAGGGCGCGTAAAATCAGTGCGCCTCGAGCCAGTTCTTGCCCGTACCGCAATCGGCTTCTAAGGGGACGCTCATTTGATAAGCGCCTTCCATTTCAGAAACGATGATAGCCTTCGCGCGTTCCAGTTCTGCGGGTGGAATGCTGAAGTTTAATTCGTCGTGCACTTGTAGGATCATCTTTGTTTTCAACCCCGCTGCGCGCAACCTTTGATCGATGCGAATCATAGCCAACTTGATAATGTCGGCCGCCGTCCCTTGGATAGGCGCATTCACAGCTACGCGCTCCGCATAGCCACGCACGACGGCATTGTGCGAATTGATGTCGGCCAGATATTGACGCCGGCCAAAGGCAGTTTCGATATAGCCGCGCCGGCGCGCTTTTTCGATGCTGCTATCCATATATTCCTTCACTTTAGGGTAAGTGGAGAAGTAATTGTCTATGAGTTCGCGCGCCTCCGTCCGACTTACGTCCATCCGCTCTGCGAGTCCGAACGCCGAGATCCCGTAAATGATGCCGAAGTTCGCGGTTTTCGCCTTCCGGCGCTCGTCGCGGCTCACCTCCGACAAATCTTTCTTGAAAATGCGTGCGGCCGTGGCGGCGTGAATGTCCTCTCCCTTGTTGAAAGCCTCGATTAGGTGCGGGTCTTTACTGAGATGAGCCATTATTCTCAACTCTATCTGCGAGTAGTCCGCACTGAAAAATACGTCGCCCGCTTCCGGAATAAACGCTTTCCGAATCTCGCGTCCGTCTTCCCCACGCACCGGAATATTTTGCAAGTTCGGGTTGCTCGAAGATAAGCGCCCCGTCGACGTAACCGCTTGATTAAACGTTGTGTGCAAGTGTCCCGTCTGCGGATTCACAAGTTTGGGTAAGGCTTCCACATACGTGCTCAACAGCTTCTTGAGTCCGCGATGCGCCAGTATCTTCCCGACAATTTCATGCTTGTGCGAGAGGCGCACGAGCACTTCTTCCGACGTCGAGTATTGGCCGCTCTTCGTCTTTTTCGCCTTCTCGTCGATTTTAAGTTCGCCAAAAAGCACCTCGCCCACTTGTTTCGGCGAGGTAATCATAAACGGGTGGCCCGCCAACTGATATATTTCCACCTCCAGCTTGACCATCCGAGCCGTAAACTCGCTGCTGATCTCTTGCAGGGCATTGGTGTCGAGGCAAACCCCGTTGCGCTCCATCTGCGCCAAGACCGGCATCAAAGGCATCTCAATATCGTAGAAGATTTGTTCGACCCCGTTCTCGCGCATCGCCTTTTCGAGCGGCGCCATCAGCCGCAGCGTGACGTCAGCGTCTTCGCAGGCGTACTCAAATACGTCTTTCGGGTCCAAATCTCCCATGTTGCGTTGCCCACGTCCCTTCGGCCCGATCAACTGTTCGATCGGAATCGGACGATAGTTGAGATAGACGCTCGCCAAGTAGTCCATGTTGTGCGCCAGTTCCGGTTGCACAACATAATGGGCCAACATCGTGTCGAAAAGTCGGCCCTTAGGTTTCACACCATAAGAAGCCAGCACCGTGAGATCGTATTTCAGATTCTGCCCAACAATCAAAACGTCCGCCTTTTCCCAAAATGGGCGAAGGAGTTCCAAGCGCGCTTTGACCGCATCCGTTTCACGTGAAACCGGAATGTACCATGCGCGCCCCGGAGCCGTAGAAAAACTCATACCGACCAATTTTGCCTTGATCGCCTCCTTATCTGTCGTCTCCGTATCTAACGCAACTTTTTCAAATGTCAATAATTGCGCACAAAAATCTCGTATTTCATCCTCTTTATCAAGCAGATGATATTCGTGATCCGTGTTTTCTAAGGTCGAAATACTGGATTCTTTTGCGTCGCCCGCATCTTCGTCCGCAAGCATCGCAAAGAGATTGCCTTGGACGGCTTGATTTTTTTGCAAATTTTGACTTTTCTGCCAGCGGCTCAAAAACGTGCGAAATTCGAGCGCTTCAAAAATCGGTTGCAGTTGGTCGAAGTCCGGCTCTGTCAATTTCCACGTTTCCCAACTTACGTCGAGCGGCACGTCCGTCTTGATTGTCGTCAAGAATTTCGAGAAACGAATTTTGTCCGCGTTGTCTTCCACCTTTTGCCGTTGTGCCCCTTTCAACTCGTCCGTATGTTCGAGCAAGTTTTCAATACTTCCGAAGCGCTGAATCAAAGTAGTGGCTGTTTTGGGGCCCACACCCGGACAACCGGGTATGTTGTCGGCCGCATCACCCATCAAAGCCAAGTAGTCGATGACTTGTTTCGGATCCGCCAGCCCATATTTTTGGCAAACCTCTTCCACACCCAAAATTTCCCAAGGCGTATTGCCGTGTCCGGGCCGCTGCATCAGCACGTTCGGCCCCACTAATTGCGCATAATCTTTGTCCGGCGTGACCATTCTAACCTCTATGCCCTCTGCCGCTGCCCGTTTAGCGACCGTTCCGATCACGTCGTCAGCCTCGAAACCCTTCACCTCGATGATGGGAATGTTGTACGCGCGGATAATATCTTTAATGATGGGTACGGCGTGCTTAATATCCTCCGGTGTCGCTTCCCGCTGCGCCTTGTAATCAGGGTAAGCCTCGTGGCGAAATGTCGGTCCTGAAGGGTCAAACGCAATCGCGAGCATATCGGGCGCTTCTTTGCGCCGAATATCCTCAAGCGTATTAACAAAACCATAGATGGCCGACGTATTTTCTCCTTTCGAGTTGATACGCGGACTACGTATGAGGGCATAATAAGCCCGATAAATGAGCGCGTAAGCGTCCAATAAGAAAAGTCTCTTCATGATTCAGTGCTGCGTAGGGCAGTTTCGTGGTCAAATTATCGGTAAATTTACAGAAAAGAATCCGTCTGTTGGCTTTTTATTCGTAATTTTGTCACCTAAACCAGCGAATGAAAGTGGACAAACTTGCTGAAATACGTCGCCCCATCGAGGCAGAACTTAACGAGTACGCCCGTCTTTTTGCCGAATCCCTTACCCACGAAGATGATTATTTGGGTCAGGCGCTCAACTATGTGCGCCGGCGCAACGGCAAGATGATGCGGCCTATCTTAGTACTCCTCGCGGCCAAGGCTTTCGCGCCCATTAGCGAGAAAACTTTGCGCTCGGCCGTCACGCTCGAACTCCTGCATACGGCCAGTTTGATCCACGACGATGTTGTCGACGATAGCGGTGAGCGGCGCGGACAAGCCAGCGTCAATGCCTTGTTTGGCAATAAGGTGGCCGTGCTCTTAGGCGATTATCTCCTTTCCAAATCCTTGCACCAAGCTTATCTCACTGACGACCTGCGTATCGTAGAAATCGTAGCGCGTTTGGGCGGCACATTAGCCGAAGGCGAGGTGAAGCAACTGGCCAATATTCGTCAAGCCGTGGCCACGGAAGAGGCATATTTCGACGTCATTCGTCACAAGACGGCTGCCCTTTTTGCGGCTTGTACCCGCTTGGGAGCGATCAGTGCCGACTGCGCGCCGGCTACGGTAGAGCAGGCGGCCACGTTTGGCGAGATCATAGGCCTTTGCTTCCAGATACGCGACGATATTTTTGATTATTACGACGACGAAATCATCGGTAAACCGACTGGTAACGATATGATGGAGGGCAAACTAACCCTGCCGGCTATCTATGCGCTTAACCATACAGACCGCACCGACGTGCAAACGTGGGTAGCCCACGTAAAAGCTCGCACGGCAACGCCTGAAGAGATTAAAAGTTTGGTTGATTTCACGAAAAGTTCAGGCGGAATCGACTATGCTCATCAGCGCATGGAGGAGCTTCGGAAAGAAGCCGATAAAGCGCTTAATGCTTTCCCCGATGAAGCTGTAAGGCGTTCATTGGCTGCTTATTTGGCGTACACGATTGATCGTAAATTATAAACAATCATTGGGCTTTCAACCGATCAGCCTTTGTTGAAGAATTTAAGTGTAGGACTTTCATGGGCGAAAGTCCTTTTTTTATCAACCCCAATTCGGTTTAAGGTCACCTCCTTTTTACTCAGGTTATAGCCCACAACGATTCTTTCG
>ERZ772910.1046-NODE-1046-length-14552-cov-6.161413_pt1 | contig 14552 bp, 14 predicted proteins | sample MGYA00511357_ERZ772910 | MGnify/ENA primary metagenome ERZ772910 (study PRJEB29015, sample SAMEA2738096) | human oral metagenome | biome: human oral; feature: human-associated habitat; material: saliva | place: China | collected 2193 ... | reverse complement strand
GCGTGAGTTGCGCGAGCAAAACGCGCGCCTCAAACAGTTGTTGGGCCAAGCAGAGCTGGAGAAAGCGGCGCTGCGAGAGTTGGCGGAGGGAAGCTTCTAGGCCCGGCGCGCAGGCACGAGGCTGTGAGCTACCTGGTTGGTCAGGGGTTTTCTCAGCGTCTTGCACGGGCGCGTTGCCGGGCTGTCCCGGTCAGCGTATTGCCGCACCCGCGCGGCGGGCGGGGCGAAAACGCTGCGTGATCATGGGCCTGTGCGCCAGTGGATGAACGATTTTGCCGCCACGCATCGACGCTGGGGCTATAAACGCGCCTGGGCGCGGGCCAAGAGCGAGGGCATTGTCGTGGGCCGTGATACGTTCCGGCGCTTGTGGCGCACCGAAGGGCTGCGCGTGCGCCCGCGCAAAGCCCCCAAGCCCCGCACCGCGCCGCGCCTCCAGCGCCTGGTCAGGGCTAGCGCTCCTGGGCAGGTGTGGGCCATTGATTTCCAGTTCGACTCGGACTGGAAGGGGCGTGTCTTGAAGGTCTGTAACGTCATTGATGAGTTCACCCGTCAGCACCTGGCTTTCCACGTTGAGCGGCGCATGGGAGCCGCCGACGTGATCGAAATGCTTGACCTGGCTGTCCTAGCCCATGGAGCACCCCAGGTGCTGAGGGCCGATAACGGGCCTGAATTCATCGCCGCAGCCGTGGGACGCTGGGCCAGCGAGCACGACACACTCCAAGCATTCATCCCACCGGGCCAGCCGTGGCTGGGCGGATTCGTGGAGTCCTTACACAACCGCATGCGCGACGAACTCCTCGAGGACAACATGTTCGAGGATCTCAACCACGCGCGCGCCCTGATTGGCGCCTGGTCCCAGCGCTACAATGAAGAACACCCCCACAGCGCGCTAGGCTGGCTCTCACCCAACCAATACGCACGCCAATGGGCACAACACCACCAATAACAACCAACAACCCTCAAAACGCCCGGTCCACAAAACCAGACCGGGCCAGGCATGGATAACCCGGATTGGGCAAAACCAGCCTGCCCCTAGGCAAAACGCGGGATAACGAGAGCGGTCGGACAGCCTATGCGGACGACGCTGCTCCAGCGCCTACTCTGACCCGACGAAGCAGTCGGTCACCGTGACCCACAACGGGCGAGACTTAGAGTGAAGCGCCAAAAGGTGCGGCAAGCGACAAACTGTTCAGTCTTGGTCGCGTCCTTGTCATCCGAGTTTCACGAGTTATCTGATGCCACTCTGGTGAGGTGAGGTGAGTTGTCCAGAGGTACTCGACCAGGGTCAGCGCGGCTCCGGCTGCCAGCCCTGCGTGGCGTTCTGACAACCCCTGGTAGGACGTAGACTTTCCATGACCAGTCCCGTAGCTGTTGCGAAGCTCAGCGAGATGCCGAGCAACGCTCGCGAGACTACCCAGCAGTGCCTTGACCGCTTTCGGATCATGGGTGCTCGCGTCAACTTCGCGCGGATTGATCGCTAGCACGCTTTGGGTTTTGTCAACCATTTTAGGTAAGTCGTCGACCTTTGAATAATCCGTGTTGCGTTGTTCGAAAATCGTTTTGCAGCACGATTCGATGAGGTCCTTGGCAGTTCCGATGGAGGCCGTGGGATGTAATGAAGCCTATTCCCACAGTAGTTTCCGCTGTTCATCAAGGTATTTGCTGGTGAACCCGGCCGATTTGAGTCGGCTTCCCACACCGCCATCAGTAAGGCTGGACTCCAGTTCCTGCAGTTGCTGGTAGTAGGCTTCGACGAGAATCATTATTTCGTGGTCTGCATTACTCCTTCGGGTCTGTTCCCACTCATTCATGAAGGCTCTCAACAGTGGAATCGATGAAATCCTTGGCGAATGCCTGAGGAACGCTTCGAGAGACGTGCCTTTCGAAAATCCGTACTTTTCGAGCAGATCAGTCCCAGTAATCTCCTTGGTGAACTCACTGAACTGGTGGTTGTTGAAGTCGAGCACATAGCCACCTTCGCTGAGAAGTCGGATGAAGCCACGGTATTCCGAGAACGCGAGTGGTTCGTCACCGATGATGGTTCCTCCTCCTTTCTCTTGGTTGTTGTCCTACCGGTAGTCGTGTGCCAGATCCGACGCGTATAGCGCCTTGGCGTCGGTAGCTTGTGCGACTGCTTCGCGGACGGACGCTTCTTGCAGGTCGAGGACGCGCATGGTGCCGTCGAGGTTGGCGATGGCTTCGATACGCCGGAACTCATGGCCATATTCGGCGGCGAAGCTGGCCAAGCCGCGGAGTTTCGGGATTGCATCGGCCAGGTGGTAGCCGTGCGGGTCGACAATGTCGACAACCACACCATCGGCACCGTTGCCGAAGAAGATGAAGTCTGGCCGCAGCGCTTTCCAGCGCTCGTTGTCCTTGTAGGCGATGGCCAGCGATTCTTTCACCGCACGGTCTGGGTTTCGATACCAAGCAACGAAGTCAGGCCGCTGCTCCTCGGTGGCGAGAACGGACTGCTCCCATGCGTTCAGGTCAAGCGGGTAAGAGCCGTCACCGTCCACCAGCAGGTGCTTGTCATCGGTCGGTAGCGAGGCTTCCTTGCCCTCGGCATCACGTTCCTTCGTATCAGCCTGAGCCTTGACCGGGACGGTGAGCGCTACCTGCTCCGGTATACTGGACATGCCTTCGAGCCGTTCGTATTCGGCCTGCTGCTCGTCGGTGAGGTTCTTGCGTGCCACACGTGTTTTGGCGAGCCACTCCCGGCTGATCTTGTCGGCCTCCGCCTCGACATCCTCGACGACCTTGGGGACCAGGCCGAGCGCAGCAACCTGGATCTGTGCATCCAGAAGGGCATCTTCGTCGGAACCTTCAGGAGCCAGGCGCTGCACGTAGGCGTTCGCCAGTGCCGGAGAAAGCACCCGTGCTGCTGCCCGGTACGAGTTGTCGAGTGCCCGCAGGTCAACGGCCGCGCTAAATGCGGTCTCCACCCACTTGCCGGAGCCGAGTTTGCGGCGCAACTCTTCACCTGACATGGTTTCCACGTCTGCCCGGGCCTGAGCCACTTTCTGCTCGTACTGGACGGCTTTGCCACGCAGCGCATCACACAACAGTTGTTCGGCGTCACTGACGGGCGTGGAGCAAATCTCGTCCTTCGCCAAGGCTACTGCCAGCGCGGTCAAGCGTTTGATCGGCTTGACATGGGCTTTCGGGATCGTCACCGTCGGCAGCGTCGAGAACCTCTCCCACACTGCATCAGGAATCTGCAGGTTGCGTTCCAACTCGACCGGATCGAAGAGGATACGCCGACCTTCGCCGCCGCCAGTGTCGGAGTCCTTTCCGGTGGCACCGCTCATCAGCATGTCTGCCACGTTCTTCGCCGTGTCCTTGTTGAAGAACGGCAGCAGGCAGTCCACAGAGTTCAACAGCTCATTACCTGGAATACGGCGAGCTAGCGGGGTGCGGATCATGCGACCCAACAGCTGGGTGATGTGTGTGGGGTCAGCTGCCGGCCGAAACGACACCAGCACCTCTGCACGCGGGCAGTCCCATCCCGTCGAGATCGCGGTCTTCGCCAATAACACCCGGCACCATGTGGCGTCTTGCACTCGCTGCGGCTCCACATATGGCACTCGATATCCGGCGATAGACAGGTCTTGATGTTCACCGAACACGTTTGCCACGCAGTCTGTGGGAAGCTCGGGCCAGGCTTCGAAGATCGTGGTCAGCGTGCGAGTGAGATCCTCGTCGGAGGGCTTGTCGCCCATCTGCACCACCAGTAACGGCACCATCGGCTCCATACCCTCTTGGGAGATGGCATAGTCGCGCCACGCGTTCGTGGAGATACGAAGTTTTTCAACCGCGCGGGTCAACAGCACGGTATCGAAAGTGCCGGACTCCGACGGGATCGACAGGACGATGTCGTCTTTCAACAAGCCGGATGCCTGCACTAACGTTGAGTCCACTTCAACAGCAGGTCTGGCGGTGCGGTTTTTCGCGTCCTTCATCGCGGTCTCGAACCGCTCCACCGTCGCCGAAATCCCCATCACAATCGGAATCGGAGGCGTCGAACCGTGCCCGTTGATCAGCTGCTGCACGATCGTGGTGCGATCCTTCACCGGCTGCATACCCCGGTGCGCCTCGTCCAACACCATGTACAAGGTGAGGCTGGGGTCCTTGATCGTATTAGCCAGCACGTCGTAAATGCTGGACTGCAGCATGTCAGGTGGAACGGTGAAAAGCTCGGAGCCCGTTTCCTCGCTGGCGGTGCGGTCGCCGCGCACCAGCAGCGAATTCTTCGACAGCTTCTGAGTATTCAAGAAGTACACGTTGCCAGGCTTTAGCACCGTCTCTGCGAACGGCGGTTCAATCACCCGCATCCGACCGCCCAACTCCGAGGATGCGGCCTGGATGCGGAACCGCGATTGCTCGTTCAACGACGGGTCGTCAGAGAACCACAGCACCACCGCGCCAGGGTCAGGAGCGAAATCGAACTCGTCCGAACCGAAAAACAACGCCTCGATCACAGCGGCCGCCATTACCGTCTTGCCGGCACCTGTAGCTGCCGACAACGAGAACTGGGACAGCTCACCGTAGCGGGCATAGGCGTCGCGGGCACGTGCCAAATTCTGTAGCACGTCGCCAACGGCTACGGCCTGGTAGTCCTTCAAGGTGTAACGCATCAAGCACGCCCCCTATTGATCTCAAAATTCTCCAGATACGACGAATACAGCCGCACAGGCACCAGCCGTTCAGGTAGGTCGCGGCAGACCATCTGGAAAGCAGAATGATCATCAGTTATCAAAAACAGCATACCCAAGGAATCGGTCGCTGCAACCTGTGCCAAGAACTCCGACGAATGGTTGAAGTCCTCCAGAACGCCATATGCTTCGGCAACATCCCAACCCTGGTCACCAAGGCTCGTGATAATGCGACCCCGCGAACCAGCACGCAACCACAGCATCGGCGCGATCCGCTCGAACGCCCGGTGGTGGCGCACCGACAGCGGCGACTCATACGTCAGCGTGAAGAACGCGGCGTTCTCCTCAAACCCGTCCGCCATTGGGAAATCGTCAGTGAACTTGTAATCGCCCTTGATCGGGGTTCCGTCGGGTGTCTTCCCAGAGATGGCCGCCCGGATACGCGGCTTTGTAATATAATCGCAGATTCCCAGCAGCTCCCACTTAGGATCACCTGGACGCAACCCCTGCTTGCGGAGCTTCGCTTGCTCAGAGGCGGCAACCTCATTATTCGTTACCGAAATGCACTGGCGGTGTCCGCCGTCCTGCTTGTTCAGGCGCATAACAGCATGAGCAGTTGTACCGGAACCCGCAAAGAAGTCGAGGATAACCGCATTGGGCGTATCTTTCACGAAGAAACGCAAGACATCTTCTACGGCGTACAGGGACTTTGGAAACGGAAACTGATGCCGGGGTATTAGGGCGTTTAGCATGTTGGACCCATGTCTTGATGCGTCATGGCTTGGTATTTGCCAGGCGGTTCCCGGGACAAACCGGGCGGTGTAGCCCTCTTCATCAACTCGAACGGAACCATCCGGGTTATGGCCTACCACTGGAAAAATGCCATCTTCAACTTTTCTAACTTCTCCTCGCTTCAGGTATGAAAACGAGGTGTCAGACCCCCGCCATTGTCCGATGCGCACGTAGCCGGAAGTAATATGTGCTGGTAGCGTGTCGCTACTAAGTTGCCAATTTGCCTCTCTTCCGTCTCGTTTCATAGGCCAGACAGCTACAGTCCCCTCGGGAGCTAGGACTTCGTCAGGATCACTTCCGTAATATGGTGCACCAACAGAGTGGAATATTGGACCCCTATCGGTGTTACGAATAAAAATTGGGTAGAACAAGTTTGGCCTGTCAGTACGAAGACTATTGCTCCCCGTTCTAATTAGCGCGTTCCAGTGAAGCTTCCCCTTCACCGAAGATCGGATTGCCCCCATCCACTCCTTGCTAAGTGGCAAAACGGAGGGCGATGAGGAGCCAAGCTGAACGATGAAGATATATTCATCGGTTCTGAAGAATTCGTTGCTACGCGATGCGCCAGCCGGGTTGATAACACTTGAGACCATCTGAATGCGAGCCTCAGGGAATGATTGCTCCAGCAGCAAGCCCAAGCGCAGGTACTCCTTTTCATCGATTGCGCAAATGAGCACTGAGTCGTCTGGATTGAGGAGTTCTTTCGCAATCAGCAGGCGTCGCTCCATCATCGCGAGCCATTTGGAGTGCCGGTAGGCGTCATCGCCTTCTACGTAGTCGTTGTTGTACTTCCAATTTTTCGCGCCCGTGTTGTAGGGCGGATCAATGTAGATGGCATCGATCTTGCCCCGGTGGGTGTAGGTGAGCATCTCGAGGGCGTGGAAGTTTTCGGCGTTGATCACGGTGTGGAACGGCTTGTCACCGCCGCGCTCTACCCGTCCGGTCTCAACCAAGCCCGGGTAGATACCGTCCTTGAACTCGGCAACTACCACCAGATCAGCCACCAGTGCATCCGTGATCTCGGGCTCTTCGGCATACATTTCAACCAGAGCAGCACGCCGTTCGCCATCGCTGCCTGCGATCGATTCCACCAGCCACAGGCGCTTGTCGCCCGTCTTCGTCGAACCGCGTGGCGGCAGGATGCGAACCTTCGATCCCTTCTTGACCGACAGCTCCGGCAACTCGACGGCTTCCGGCTGGTGACGCTCAAATACCAAACCAAAGGTGCGGCGCTTCGCCAGTGCGTTGATCTCAGCCTCAAGATCGGCACCGAGTTGAGGGTTCTCCTTACGAAGCTGGTTCAGCAAGTCAGTCAACCGTGACAACGTCGGCCTCCTTTTCGTTCGGGACGACCTCGCAGATGTCGGCGATGTCGCAGTCGAGTGCTTCACAGATGCGGGCAAGGACGTCGGTGGTGACGTTGCCTCCGCGTCCGAGTTTGGACAGGGTGGCCGGGCTGATGCCTGCGGCTTCTTGGAGTTGGGTTTTGTTCATGTCACGGTCGATGAGGAGTTTCCAGAGGGGCTTGTAACTGAATATGCGGTTAGTTGTCATCTGTCTCCTCCAAATCGATGAGATCGTCGTCTTGAGCATCGAGGAGGAATCCGTAGCGTCCTTGTCCTTCGCGTTTGGTGAATACAATGAGGTTGCAGCGGTTCCTGAGTAGTTCTATGTCGGGCATGAATTTGGTGTTGTCAGCGATGATCATTTGCCCTGCGCTCTGGTTGAGGGCAAGGTAGTCGTAGAGGGCTGCCGGGATGGTTTCCTGGGCTTCTTGAAGCTCGGGGTCGAGTTGAGGATCGTCCATGCCGAGCAGTGGGGTGTCGATGACAAGCAGGCCGGGGTTGTGGGCGGCGTCTTCTGAGGCGAAGTATTCCCGGAGAGCGAGCATGACAGCGGTGTTGACGAATGACCGGTAGCCCTGGCCTTCCTTGGCTTTGGTTTTGCCGTTGACAACGGCATCGAAGCTTTCGCGTGAGAATCGGGCTTCTTTGAGCCTGGGGAATGCGCACGCTCCGAGGATGTCGAGCAGGTTGGTGCTCATCTGTGTCCAGAAGGTCTTCGGGTACTCGTCGAGCGGGTTGAAGGTTCCCTTGGGGAATGTGCGGCTCTTGCGTTCTTCGAGTTCTTCTTCGATGGCTTGTTTGCGTTCGAGATGCTGTTCTCGTTCTGTCTGCATGGCGATGATCGTGTTGTGGTTAGTCAGCGATTCTGAGATGGCACGCAGTTGTGGTTCTAGCTCGCTCGCGATGCGGGTGGTGATGCGTTCTGCTTCGGCGGCGAGGGCCTCTTCTTGTTCCCGCATGGGTGCCTGTTCGGAATCCATTTGTTGGATCGTTTGCCCTAGATCATTGAGTCGGGCGACAAGATCGTGTCGTTCACGTGGGTCGGGTGCCGGGATAGTGGTTTGCGCTTCCGGCGGCAATGCCTGGGTGCAAACGGGACAGGTTGTTGCTGGCTCCCGATGTGCGGTGAGGATGTGGCCTTCCTGGAGGAAATCGAACCGGTCGATTCGGGCACGATAGGAGGCGGCGAGTTCCTCGTATCGGCTCCGTAGGCTACGGGATTCTGCCAATGAGTCGCGCACCTGTTGGAGGCGCTCGACGACGTCTTGACCGTGCTCAGTGGCTTGCGTGATGCACTGCTGGACGCGTTCCAGTTCTGCGGTCAACTCGTCGATACGCTGCTGGATCTCTGCCGGGTCGCTACTACCGAGCGCCTTGTCGATAATTTCGATTCGTTCGGTGAGTCGTTCGGGTAGCGGTTTCAGGTAGTCGATGATCGCGTTATTGCGTAGTTTTCTCGTTTCGACTGACTCATCCCGAGCGTAGGCGGCGTAGTCCTTGCCGGTGATCAAGGATGCTAGAGCGCATTTGAATGCAGGCTGAGCGGTGGCTTGGGTAGGTAGAAGGATCGGTGTTTTCGTACTGATCCAATCCTCATCCGCGTAGAGCGCATGCCAGAAGGTACGCCACGTCAACACCTGGGTTTCGAGGTTTTGGTTCCTGATGATTGCCAGGTTTTCCGGGTTGTCATATCCAATGAGTTTGAGCCACAACGAACTCAGTAGCGGGGCGCGGCCAGAGGATTGACGCTTGTATGTTCCTGATTCGACCCGTGGATCTGTACTGGAAACCTCGATGTTATTGGCTCCCTTACCGATGGGGCGCGACAACGTGAGTGCGCCCAGCGGTGTTCGGACTCCCATCCGCACCTCGGTGTAGCCGGAGTTTTCGTCGAGGACGAAGTCGTTGGCTCGTAGACCGAACAGGTAGTCGATGCACTGGAGCACCCATGACTTACCAGAGTTGGACGGCCCGTAAACAATATTGAGTCCAGACTTGAAGCTGATGGTGGAGTCTTGCCGGGTGGGGTGCCCGACCACGGTGATGCTAGTGATCCAGATGCCTAGTGTCATCGTGCTTCTCCTTCCAGGGTTGCCGACCTGATGATCTCGACCAGCTCGTTCGTGCTCAGGTCACCAACCTGTTCGATCGTCTCCAATGCGGTGTCGAACAGACGGCCGGCGTATCGGGAGTGCAGACGGTTGACAACCTTCTCGCCTTCACTAGTGATCGTGAACGAGACAGGGGTCTGGCCGGACTGGAGTTTCACGAATCCTTGGATCGCCAATTGTCGCAGCGCTTGGGTCATCAGGACTGTGCGCGTGTGGAGTTCCCCGCTGGCTAGCCGGTGGGTGCCATTGAGGTTGTCTTCCCCGACCTCGAACGTGTGAGCGTTGACAGTGATGGTGTCCAGGGCACCCAAGTAGTCGGCGTCTGCTGCTTCTCCGAGCAGGAACAGCAAAATGAGCCCGCGCAGTTCAGCTTCAAAACTCGTATCCAAGGATGTGCAGCGCATCAATCCACCCACCCCAGCCGGTCCCGTGCGACAAGCTCGTGGCAAGAACCTTTCCGGCTCCACACATCGATCAAATCAATGATCTGGTCGAGCCGAACACCGTCAAGCTGGACTGAAACAGCTTGAGCAAGTGTCGCCAGAAGCCGTTCAAGCCCATTGGGGTACTGTCGCAGATTCGTGTCAGAAACTCCCGCATGCATTGCTTCGAGGAATTCGTCGAACAATGGACGCCCGTCATGGATACAGTTCCACGACGTTTCCCTCACCCATTCGGCACGGTAAAACGCTTTGCGCTGCTCTTGAAAATGCGCCACGAGACGCAGAGGGATGTCACTGGGCTGAACCTCGACACCTGCACGTGCTTTGTCTTCACAATATGCAGCTAGAAGCGCGGAAACATAAACCAGCTCAGAAGGCTGAACAACGTCGGGCGCTGGCTGTTTTGGCGGTAGCACGACAGAAAGGTCACCTAGCCTGAGACGATTCGTCTTCTCATCGATATACGGGATGCCGCCTTGCTCAGCCCTACCTGCCAGATTCAACGGCTCTGAGCCGACGTCGTCCTGCTCGCCTGCAACCTCAGTGAAGACCTTGTAGAACAAGGTGCCCAACCCTTCGGCAACATTGCCCTTATTGATCGACGGGTCTAAAGCATGGAGCCGGTCGGCCAGATCGTTGAGCGCCGTCTCCTCATACACCTCGGAGACCTGCTCTGCGAACCTGTACTGATCCCAGCGCCCAGCAAGCTCGCTCGCTAACGACTCCGGCAGCTGGCTAGACCCGTTGGCGTAGCCCTTCCACGTTGCTGAGGCGCGCAGCTCAAGCGCCGTCTTCTCACCGCCGTCACCATCGGATGGCACGAGTCCCATGTCGATGAGACCAGCGGTGAACTCGCCGAGGTTACGGGTGCCTTTCATCAGCGGGCGCACGGTCGTCAAGACGGCGTGGAAGTCCGACTTGTACTCCATCACACCGCCTCTCCATCGCGTTCCATCGCTGCCCATCGTTTCCCCACCGATCAGAAAACCACCATCAGAGAACCTAGAAGCACAAGGGCGAACAGCGAACTTGTGTTCCTTCGATCTTACAAGGCCGCTTCACCCTTGTCGTGTTCATCTTCATGAACGCGTAAACGTGTCGGTGTGAACTAGGTAGAAAGCGAGAACAGACATGGGTACACGAAACACGAAGCAGACGTCTCGACCGGTCGCCAAGAAGGCGTCCGCACTGCTACGCGACGGTCGCACCTCGGCCAAGACCAAGTCGGTTGCGGCTTCGGCGTTGGCGCAGGCTAAGCCGCGTAATGGCAAGTAGTCCACACGGCTGTCCTGTTGGCCAGACGTCATCCGGCAGGACAGCCTCCATCTCCGTGGCGGTCTGAGCCGTACCGGTCACCGGCCAGCCGCCAATCTTACTAACTTCCGCATGCGTTCTCAACCGTATTCGGGAGACCTCCGTTGAGCGCTTGCCGGGCACCACCTGACTTCCGGGTTCACGCCGAGTCGGGTCGGTGCCCGTCACTGTTTGCGCTCAACACCAAGGTCTCTCGCTGGTTGCCCTCAACGGGGTCTCCCTTCGCAAGAAGGGAACCCTACTCATGGGATTCATTGCCTACGAGTCGGTGGCCGGTGCTCCGGTCACGACCGACGCCGCCGGGGCCCGCGTGAGCTCACCGGCATCACGGACCACTCGCGGGAAGGATCATCCCACGGCCTGCTTGAGTGGACTTGGTGCCGGGCAGGTCTGGCACCGTGCACAAGAACTGGCTGGCCGAGCGCGGAAAAGACTTCCGTGCGGTGGTGCGAATCACGATGCTCGATCCCCTTCCAGGGACAGCAAGAACGCCATCGCTTGGCCTGCTCCAAGGACGCAACCAGCGTGCGCGGCGCCTTTCACATCGTCAAACTCTCCGGCGATGCCCCACCACACGCATCAACCAACATGTGAGCACATTTACCCCAACATCGGGATCTCCAACAATTTGCAGTTGGAGCCTTAATCGCACCTATGTGCATCTTGAATGCGCCTCGCTTTGACACAACGTGTGCATCCCCGCCGCCCGTGCAGGTGACAGCTACCGATCTGCCACACTGTAAACACGCAGATAGACCCCTGTTTTCAGCGCATTGTCAATGAAGCCGACACCCCGCTCACATGACTCCAATGAGGCCTCACGCCCCCTCGCGCGCATATGACAGGTTGATTGTTCCTCACTGTCACCCGGAGTAGTCTCTGCATTCATCGCCGCGCAGAAAGAATGGCCTTTCCGTGTGTGCGAGATCAGCAATTGTCATTCAAAGGTGAGGCAAAAGCATCATGACCGAGAACAAGTATCTGGCAGACGGTCCTCTCGTCGTAGCAATCGACTCCTCGATGACATCCACGAAGGCGATCGTCGTCGATGCAGAAGGAAACATCTGGCACACGTCGAAGCAGAACATTCAGCTGCACACCCCCGCGATGGACCAGTACGAGCACAACCCGATCCGCTGGTGGGAAACCAACCGCGCGACCATCGGGGAGGTGCTCTCCAAGCTCTCGCCGACGGACCGCAGCCGCATCGCGGCCATCGGCATCACCCACCAGCGCGAATCATTCGCCCCCTTCGACAAGGACGGCCGACCGCTCCGAAACGGCATCCTGTGGCTCGACGGCCGCGCCACCGAGCAAATCCGCCGCTACGGCAGCGAGCACATCCACGAGCTCTCCGGAAAGCCAGCCGGCGTCACCCCCGCCATCTACAAGATGGCCTGGGTCAAGGAACACGAACCCGAGATCTTCGCTGACGCCTACAAGGTGATGGATGTTCACGGCTACGTCGCCTGGATGCTCACCGGCCGCCGCGGACTCCCTCGGCCTCTTCGACATCCAGAAGCGCGACTGGTCCGACGAACTCCTCGACATTGCGGGCGTTTCCCGCGAACAGATGGCAGACCTCGTCGAACCCTCCTACGAGATGGGCACCCTGCGCACAGAACTCGCCCTCGACGAGGCCGTGAGGGAGATGTCGACCCTCGGCACCTCGCAGGGCGCCAACAAAATGACCGCATTCGGACTCCTGGGTGTCGGCGACCTCGAGGTAACGGGGCTGTCCGGGCGCAACAAGTTCTACGGCGTGCGCATCAAGGTGGTAAGCGACTCTTGGTGGGGTCGGCGATGACCGATAAACTCGGCGTCGCCGACCCCACAGACGGTCAGTGACGTATCACTTGGCGTCCTTCGCTTCTTTTTCGAACCCGATCTGCCAAAACCCCATATCGAGCAGCTTCATCTGCGGATAGGTCAGGTCCTCGGTCCGCATTCCGCGCCGCGCTTCCTCGAGGCGGTCGTTGTGGGCCTCGTAGAAGTCCGCGAGCCTGAGGACGGACTTCAGACTGTATTCCCCCGTCGTCACCTTGTGTTTCTTGATGCCGTCGACGAAGAATCTGTCATACGCGGGCACACAGCCGAGCGTTCCCATGAGGATTTTCGTGATGAGCACCGGTGACACCGGGCTCTCGATCTCACGCCCTGCGACCTGGTCGCGCATTGGACCGAAATGGTTGGCGATGGATTTGTACACGGTCTCGAGCATCATCTGGACCTCAGACTCCCTCAGATCCGCGCACGCAAGCCCAAACAGGCAGTCGTAATCGGGCTTCAGGATCTCCTCGACAATGGGCGAAAGCACCTTGTAGTCCTTCTGAAGCAGGAAGGACGAGCCTCGATACATTCCCCAGCTCGCCAAGTAGAAAGCGAGGTGCAGGCTCAAATAGTCATAGTCCGGGCAAGGGTCGGTCCGCGCATCTCGGAAGATGCGATAGCAATGCTCCCACGAGCGGGAGCGCCCATTCTCATTCGCGCGCGCATCGACGTAGAAGGTCCGCGCAGCGTTGATCAACTCATCGATGGATTCCATAGTTGTGCTCCTTGTGTCTTCACGGCGGGCCTCACTTCCTCGAGAGCTCTCGTCGTTTCAGCCGTTTCTCTATACGGTGTGGATTCCGATGCGAGAAATACTCCGCCACATCGCGCCGACATGCGCCGTTCGTTCCCGAGCCTCAATGAGCGACGCCGCTTCATTGCTCAATAACTATATCGCACGGAGGCCAACATCTGCGCCCATACCCACAGCTCACGACGAGGCCGGGGCTCGGGTCTGCACATTCGTGCGGTTACGGGAATGTGGGTGGGAGGATTTGCGTGATGGTTGCGCGGCATTCTTAGTGTTTCGTGTCGGTTCTGCGCGTACCCTGATAGCTAAGGGTCCGCCCCCAACGGCGGGGGCGGACCAACACTCATCTCACGGTGGAGGGCACACCATGGAGAACTCACCCCTGTCTGATCGATCTGCCGCTGAAGAAGACGACGCGGTCCTTGAGCTGGGGTCGCGCGACGAGCAGCGTTCGTACGACCCCGCGTCTCCCGCTCGGGATTCCACCCGCACGCGCCCCGCGGGAGGGCGCACCCGGGTGCGTTTCTGGATGCGTGCTGGTGCTGTTGATTGGGGTATTCGTATCGCCGTTGTGGGGCTGGTGATTGGCGGTTTTTACGCCCTCTATGTCAACGGTGTCGCCGAAGGCTGGTGGCACGCCTGGGGAGAAACGCCCACCGTTGCGGCCACAGGTCCCACGGCCCATCCCGCAGCCACCCCCACAGTGTCGAGTGAACCCGCCATGTCGGGCGGATACGTAATCGGCCCCGACGGCATCCTCGTGCGCCCCGCCGAATTTGCAGCGGACACCTACACCAAACCCGAACTACCCGAAGAAGCCAAAGAAAACAGCGAGCGCGGTGCAGAACTGGCAGCCGAACACTACGTGGCTACTCTCAGCTATGCGTGGAACACAGGAGACACACAAACTTTGGCAGCTTTATCTGCAGAGAAGGTCCCGTTTGCCGAGGGGCATATCAACGCCATCAATTCGCTTTACTCGAACGGCTGGGCATATGGGAATGCTGCAACCATTACGAGCATCGTAGAAGTTGAACCCGTTACGGCAGAAATGGGTGCACCGCCCAACACTATCGGCATTCTCTTCCACGTAACAACTACCAATGGAAGGCGGTGTCATAGGGTGTAAGCAATTTGTGTGGTAGCAGTGCTGTTGGAGGGGCTGGTTGTGAGCTGTCGTCGGATGCTGAGTGTTGAGGATCGTGCGGCGATCATGGCGGGGGTGGATGCGGGCTTGTCCCAGGTGCGTATCGCCCACTTGATTGGGCGTAGCCCCTCGGTGGTGTGCCGTGAGATCGCCCGCCATACGG
>ERZ772910.1044-NODE-1044-length-14558-cov-3.764738_pt1 | contig 14558 bp, 11 predicted proteins | sample MGYA00511357_ERZ772910 | MGnify/ENA primary metagenome ERZ772910 (study PRJEB29015, sample SAMEA2738096) | human oral metagenome | biome: human oral; feature: human-associated habitat; material: saliva | place: China | collected 2193 ... | reverse complement strand
TGACCCTCGGCGTGTGATGCCGATGCTCTGCCATCTGAGCTAACGGTCCAAAAGCGGGGCAGCGGGACTCGAACCCGCCCGCGCCACCCGTGTACATCAAGTGGCGCGCATACCAAACTATACCCCTGACGAAAACACGCCCAGCTAAACCCCGTGGAGGCCAACCCACAGCGCTCAACAGCGCCCATTTCCGCACGCGAACAATGTCGCGCTCTGCGCCGGGAATCGAACCCAGCCCGATCATCCCGGAACACCGGAATGACACTGAACACCCCAAAGAGGGCCGCTCTCCCACTGTGAGCTACGCATTGTGGACCGTACAGGACTCGAACCTGTGACCCTCGGCGTGTGATGCCGATGCTCTGCCATCTGAGCTAACGGTCCAAAAGCCAGCCTGTCTGGGCTGGCACACGCGGACCCCTTAGCCGCCCCGTGGAGTCAGACACCCCCACGGGAGCCTCGGGTTTACCCCGCGCTCTGCCCCCTACACCGCGCGGGAGCACCCACTCACATCGTGTGGGCCTTAACCGGCGGTCTCAGGCGCATTGTGTAACGGCGGGAATCGAACCCGCTCACATGCGCATGTCTGCGCAAGCGACCACACCAGTGGCGCTACTTTGGAGGCGGTCATCACCTTTCCTCCCGCGCCCGCCGCGCACCCGCCGACTCGTGGTTATCAGCCATTAGTCGGTGTGCGCTCGAAAATGACGGGCACTACCAGATGTTGCGGGAGTGGACCCGCTCTCACGAACAGAATAGACTGTCGAGTCTGACTTGTTCGTGCGCTTTACCGTAAGCTAACATCAGTGGACCGTACAGGAATCGAACCTGCGACCTCCTGTGTGCAAAACAGGCGCTCCACCAGCTGAGCTAACGGCCCAAGACCATTATTCTGTTATGGTCCCGCGCAGGACTTGAACCTGCGCCTGTTTTGCGCGCAAAACAGGCGCTCTCCGTTGCAACCTAGCTTACTCTAGGCTACATGACCTCGTTACCAAGGCCAGCTCCAAGTCTCACGACGCTTTTACGCGCCCGCTTGGTTCGCACTTCACGGGGACTAGCACAACATGCCCTGACGGGCTGCCACGTCTTACGGTCCCTCCACGCGCGTTTAACGTCTCCGGGGCACTCCCGGCGACTCTAATGCCGGTGGCCGAAACCACCAGCCGCGAGGACGCTAACCCCCGCGATACCAACTTGGTTAAGGTTGGCACCTGTCGGAGTAGCAGGACTTGAACCTGCGGCCTCCCACTCCCAAAGCGGGCGCTCCACCAAACTGAGCTATACTCCGTTTCTTCTGTTGTTTCTCTATTGTATCAGCTGTCGCTGCGCGTGTCAAAAGATGCTGCCCTGCGGTTCCTCCCCGACGCTGACTTCCACAGCCAATGTCGGAAGCCCTATGCTGGGCGTCCACTTTTCACGCCGCAAGTTACGGCCGTTTTCATCGGCTTCCCTCGCTGACATGAATAATCATAGCGCACAGACGAACGCCACGTCAACACGAAAACAAGTGAACCACGCCACAATGTGGACGGTGTGCGAAACCACCTCCCACACCGCACGCCGGGGCGCGCCACCTCAACGGGGAAACGCGCACGCTGGGTCACGCCCGCACCTCATAGAGGACGCAATCAGCAGAAGAAAACCGACACGCCCACACCACAGCCCGGCAAACCCCTCTCACGCCCGCTCAGAAACAGCGCGCAACATCTCCTTATACTGGCGCACGCACCCCAACACGTCCGGCAACGCACGATGCGCAGCCGGACGGTCAGCCACCCACTCTACGCTCACGCCGCCCGCACGCAGGAAACGAGCAACACTCGACGCATCCAACACCCGGTGGTCCAATGACGCGTACACGCACGGCAGAAAACGCTTCACAAAACCCCGGTCAGCGTGAACACTGTTCCCGCCCAGCCACACCCGGTACGACGAGCCACCATGCAACCCCACGAAAGCGTCCGCGCACTCCTCCAACCACGCGCACATCTCCATATCAACCAGGCCAGCCACCATGCCAGACCCGCCCGCGCGTCGCACGTTCTCGGATAGGCCACTACGCGCGTGCATCACCGCCACACGCCCGCGCAAACCACCCACCACGCGATCAGCCTCCACCGCGCTCCCCTGGTCCACGACGCGACTAAAAGGCTCCAATCCCAGCGTGCGCCCCGACATGTCAGTCACCACACCCGCAACCTCCAACAAGCGCGCGCAGTCCGCGTCAACGCCCGTCGCCTCCACATCCGCCCACAACACAACATCAACCACGCCAGACGCGTCCACGCCCACGCCGTCAACAGGAAAGCTACCAACCACAGCAGCCACAACCCTTCCACACAACGCCCGCGAACCACAGTAGCAAACCACCACCACAAAAAGAAGGAACGCGACACAATCAACAGTAACAGGAACGAAATAGCACAAACAAGCGGGAACAAGAGCACAGACACGCCACACGACGTAGGTCGAAAGAAAACAAGAGAAAGAGACGCAAACAAGAAAGAAACGTAAACCAACAAGAGAGATAGGGCAAGAGAGGCACAGAAGGCCGAGACAAGAGAAAAACAGCAAGAAAGATACGTAGACGAGAAAGAAAGAAACGAAAAGCAAAAGAATAGCGCGGGCTGCCCCGTCAACAGGACAACCCGCGCACCCCAAACAGAAAGAAAGAAAGGGTTACTTCACGGAAGAGAACTCACCACTCAAACGCCACTCACGCTCCTCACCAGGACGCGGCACACCAAACCCAGCAGAAACCCTCTCCTCCACAGGCAAACCCTTATACTTTTTCGCCGCACGACGACACTCATTACGCCGCAACCGGAACACAATCGCCTCATGATACAGCGCCCCATCATCCTCACAACGCAAACCCTCCACCACGTCATCCACGCCAGCGCGCGACACGCACGCGCTCTGCGTGAAAGACCGAACGTTCGCGCCCTCATACCAGCGACACAACACATCAACCCCCGCGCGCCCCCTATCCGCGTACGACTTCACCGCAAACACCGGAACCCCGAGGCCGCGCGTCGCGTACTGCAGAGCCTTATACACGCCCGAACGCTCACCATGGTAGCCCACAACGCCCTGACCGGCAGCAACGTAACTCGCCAGGTGAATACGCCACTCCTGCCACCCGGCAGGCATCGACACAACCACGCCACCAGCAGCCACCACGCGACCACACAACGCGCTCACGCGGCGCGCCCAAACCTCACCAGCTCGCGCCCCCTCCTGCACGATACCGCCAGGCGAAACATCAGGCACCAGCACCACAAGCCCCTCGCCGATAGTCTCATCAAAATCGAGGAGACGCGCCACCATCTCAGCGCTACCAGCGCCAGTAACAGGAACCACTAGGGTACCCCACCCGGTGCCGCCCGTCGCATGACTGCCCGCCACCGACAGAGCATACGCACACAACGCCGCACCATTCATAGACTCGGTAGAAAAAGCCTCCGTGCTCACGCAGCGTACCACGTCGCGGCCAAGCAGTTCCTTGAAGCGCTCATACGCGCCAACCCCAATGCCAGCCGACACGATGGCCGTCGCCTCGCCACCCTCGGGGACAGGCGTGTACCCCGTCTCGTCCACAAAGCCACTCGCGCGTTCGCCCCAACCCAACACTAGTGCAGACACCACGCCGCCACCTGTAGCCTTGCGCCCCGTCTGACCGCCATCATCGTTGGTCTTATTATCGTTCGTCAAAATAGTTATCTCCCATCATATTCTCCCGCCCCTTTTTGCGTGGCCGCTCCCTATTATGTGGGGCATTATCTTTCCCTACACGTTACCACAATCGGAACCGCGCACGCAACGCGAACGCGCACAACCCAGTATCAATTAACCGTGTTCAGCAGCACAAGTCACACAAACGCGAACACTCCACCTGCAACATTTCCTTCTCGCGGGCGGGGCGGGTGGCGGTTTAGATTTCGTCGGACGGTCGCGCGCTCCACGCCTCAGCGATCAGACGATGCACAGCCCACAACTCACCGCACCCGTTCTCGTCGCTCTGCGCCGCGCCCCACACGGTCTCCGCATACCCCTCTACCGTGACCGTGTACGTGAACCACCTGTACGGGGCGAGAACACCCAACACCGCCTCCACCACGGGAGCGAGCGGCACGCCCTCACGCCCGGCGGACGCGACAGCCTCCTCTACGCGCTCACGCCACTGAGCGAGCACATTGCGCGGCTGCGCGGCATCAAACTGGCCGAGCATCGACAGGGCGCCCATGACCGCGTGGTTGCGAGCGTTCAGCCACGCACCCGCATTCACCAAAGATGGCACATACGTGCGCTCCATCACATCCTCGAACGCCGTGACGAGAGCGTTACCGCTATCCAGCACGCGCGCAATACCCGCCTCACCCGTAGGGGTCACATGGCAGGTGGACGCGAGGAGAGACGCGACGTGCGCGGGCATCACGACTTCCATGCGCGCCCCGTAATGGGTGCCAAGCTCATGCACGGTGGCACTCAAACGCTGCCCATGCGGCTTATCCTTGTCCGCCTCATAGTAGACTGTCGCGGACAAGAACCGGGTCATACCAGTGTGGTATCCGGTGCCGCGCGTCACATCCACGCGTACGCGCTCACCGTCATACGTGTCACCCTCATCCGGGCAGCGCATCACGTAGTGGTGGAACACGCCGCCGCTGTGGGCGGCGACATCACCGTACGCGTCATCAAGACTACAAGGAGCGGGAACAGCCCGACCAATCGGCATATTATTCTGTGTCATGCTCATGCCGCCTACCATACCACATGAAAAATCCGCGCGGCAACCGCAACACACGCCACGCGAACAGGAGCGCACACGTGGCACACTAAGCACCGTAGTGCACGCACACAAAAGACAACCAGCAACAATAGGGGGGAACAGGCCATGCGACTGCGGCTCACCGACTTCAAATCCAACACGCGCAAGGGAGTAGAAGGCACATGCGAACTATGCATGCGCACGGGGATACTCGACTACCTCACCTACACGTTCGCGGACAGCGGCGGCGGCGTACACGTCGTCGAAGGTTGGTACTCTGACTGGGGAGACCACATTGTCCTCGACGTTCACCTGCCACTGTTCACGCACTGGCTACACGGCGCAGAGTTCAAGCGGCCGAAGGATGTCGCCGAACTGTCCAACATCGACGGCCTGTCCGGCGAGAGACTCTGGGAGGAACACCTATTCCAGGTCCTCGAATCGGCGGCCTACTGCGACACCGAGCATAAACTCAACAAAAACCTCGCCTGGGCGCTCCTGGGCAGTCAGTCCACGAACTAGCCGACAAACCAGAACAGCAACCAGACACGGGAAATAGGGGTGCGCCTTACGCGAAACTGCGCGCGGTGCACCCCTTACTCGCGCCCGCAAACGAGCGCGGCACAACCGGCCGTGGAAGCTAGCCGCGCAAAACCAGTCAACTAACACGTGTTAGAAACGTGGGAGAACGACCAGCGCGCGCGAAGCAAGCGCAGACACGGTGGGCGCAACAAAACGCGGCGAGAAAGCCACGTAGCAAAACACGCTACCAACAGGCGGGGCGGGCTTCACAGTTCACGCACCACGCAAACATTGCACCCATGCAATGACAGCTCAGGAACGCAAAAGGCGCACCCCCTGGTTGTGGCGTGCCAAAACGCGCAAACTAGCAGCGAACAGTTCAGCGGCGCGCGTGAAGCGACACAGCCGCCGCCTCCAAGTACGCGACATTAGAACGCTGACCCTGATCGGCAACGCCGCGAGCCGCCCAATCGGGAACGCCCTCGCCAAGAAAAAACTCACGAACGACATCCAGAACACGGTAAACCACAGTACCACTCCTATCTCAACAACCCCACGCCAACGGGCGGCGCGCAGGCACGAAAAAACGCGCACGCCCCAAGGAGCGGGATGCACGCGACGCTGACGAGACGCACAATAGCGCACCGGCGACCTCACGCGCAACCACACCAAGGGTGACAACACGGCGAAACTCGTCACATAAAAGGCAGCGGCCGCGCCCCTCTCACATTGAAGAAAGGCACGGCCACAGATGCTCTACCTACACCTGGCAGGTCAAGACGGTTACACAATAGCAGACCGACGACCACACGCGCAACAAGACGACACGACCAGTTATGTCACACGCGCCGTCACCCAGCGACGGGAGCAACCACACCGCCAGACACGGCGATGACTCCACCATTCCACGCGCGCACCATGGCAGCCTCACGGTCACCATTCGACGACGCTGGAATACTCACGCGCCACGCTCCTGGGCGCTCCCCCACCTCGAAGAACACGCCCTCGAACGCCACGTGCGAAAACAGTTCCGGGGTCTCGTCAAACACGCGATTCATCAGGTCACGAACGGCAGGCAACATGTCGGCGCGCAACCAATCCATGTTCGCGTAATCGCGACGGCACACAAGGTCCGTCACGTCAACACCCACTACCCCCTCATCCTCATACACGGTCGCCGGACACCCCTGCGCCCACGGGAACACGCTCGACACCAAATTGCCCGACGTGAAACCGCCTCGCACAGCGGACACGGGAACAACCGCATACATGCGACCAGTCTGAATAGACACGATTAACCAACCTCTCACAGAAAGAAACAAGAAAAGAAACCAACCGCCATAAAACGACTAGAAAGGCTACATAAAATATCAAACAGCAAGAGCAGGCAACAAATTCCCGCCCCTACCCGTAACACGCGGATGACGCCACCGCCAGATCATGCACACCGAGCGCGCAATCCTCCGGCGCATCAAACCCGTACACGCGCACACCAACGGACGCCGCCGACTCGCGAACAAGCGCCTCAAACGCGCGCTCACCAGTGGCCGCCGACTCCCCTCCAACCTCAGCGGACACATACACGTCTACAAGATCGGAACCATCCACCGGCTCCACACTCACGGACGCGCGCTCTACTCGCCACCCGCGAAAACGCGGCAGCCACGCCGTGCGACGCACACTCTCAGCGAACGCGTCGCCAAGAGCGCCACCAAACGACACGGCGTACCCCTGGTAACGGTACTGGAAAAACAACCGGACTCACACTCCCACTTTTTCTTAGCCTACAAGCAAACGATGCTGGCAGCGGTGACGCCGACGCCGTATGTGTGCTCTACGCGTCGCACAGCTCTTTTCTGTCAGTCAGCTCCCACACGAGCGCGCCACCGGCATCAACGACGCGCGTTTTCGAGCACGCGTCCATAATACATGACATGGGAGGCGTCGCCCACTGCTCGCACGTGGCCGCCGCGACACGGAAAGTGAGCGCCCACCGTTCAGCCTCACCGCACAACACAATCCACGCGGGCCGCCCCTCACGCTCGCCGCGACTCTTCGCTCGCTCTAGTAGCGCGCCCGCCACGCGAGAACCACCGTCATCGCCGGGGAACCTCACTGCCATTTCAGCAAGCCACATGCACGAGAACGCTTGCAGGCGCGCCACCCACAGCAGCTCAACCGCCACCCCATCGCCGCCGCCTGCGCCTAAAGGCCGCCTGGCGGCGCGCCGATACACACCCGCCAGCGACTCTACGACCTCCACCATGCGCCCGTAATCAGCGGCTTCGGGAGTACCGGCCTCGAACAAGCCGAGCGCCCTCTCGCACGCGACGTGCGCTTTCCCGACTGCGCGCACCGTCAACCATTCGCGGGACGAGACAACAACGCCCAGCCGTCCACTGCGGATCGTCACCATGGCGTCTCCCATCCACCAGCGTGACCTGTACGGCCACGCGGCGCGCACATCATCAAAATCGCTCACTGTTAGTTACCCTTCTGTTTGTCCGCTTGCTCTCCACAGTCACTGTTCAAAGTAGCCCACACCCACGTCGCCGCCAGTAGCCACTGTACGCTGTTTTAAGGGGCTTTCGCGACGGAAACGATCCAGCGCACGCGCGCGGGCTAAAACGCGTTCAGAAGCCCGGGACGGGCCTCTAGCGCGCACCGTAGAGAGATGCTACCGCTCCACATGCTTCGCACGCTCGATATTCCCCTCGTCTGCTTCCTTGATGCGCTGGTCCAGATCAGTCAGCGCCGCGTTCACGGCGTCGTTGCGGTCCAGGGTCACGACAACGCCCATGTACCGCCACACAGGGTCGTACAGGTCGTCGTCGCTTAGCGTGCAGCCGAGCGCCAACAGCCCCTCCGCCTTGTACCTATCCTTTTTCGCGCCGCCAGCATTGTAGAGTCGCGCGAACGCGGCGCTGCCAACCGGGTAGCGGCGGCGCGCCTCCCTATCGTAATCCTCCGCATACCAGCGCATCTCATAATGCCCTTGGTTCTCTCGGTAAGCGCCGTAACCGTGATGGCTGTAGCCCGCGTCGTACTTGTTTGCGTGCCACCACCAGGAGAGCACCTGCTCCGGCGTGGCGAACTCGAATAGGTGAGACGCGAACTCAGCCCGCTTCTTGTCCGTGTCACACCATGTGTCGCGGCGCGCCTCGATTTCCAGCCACAGGCTCTTCCCGTAGTAGCCGGAGCAGCCGAGCTGTTCGTGGGCTGCGCGCGCCATAGCCGCAACACGCGGGGTCAGGCGGCCAGAGCCGAGCAGACGCATCACGTTCTTACCGTCGTTATTCTCGCAATCCTCGATGAACGACTCATAGGAGGTGATCGCCTTTTCGGCTTCCTGGCTTGTGCTCACACCATAGGAGCGTGCGATAGAACGAAACACGCCGCTCTTCGCAATGCCGTGCTTCCCCGCGTCGTACAGGCGCTGCATGACCGGGATAAACCAGGACTCGCCGTTCTCCCCGGTCGTATCCCTGACGATAGCCTGCGCAACCTCACGCGCGTTCGGGCCGGTCAGCACGCGGCACAGCGTGTACGCGGTGTCGCCATCATTGTAGAGGACATGGGTGCCAATGCTGGGCTTTTCCGGGTAGTTGCCGCACCACGCGTAAGCGACGCGGTACATGTCCTCCTCGCCTGTGAGTCCGCGCGCGTTACGTAACTTCTGGTAGACGGCGCGAGACACCTTCGTGCGCGCATTGTCGCCAGCACGCCAGCCTGCCCGCGTGTCGGCCAGATCGCCGCCATCAGCGAACTCACCGTCACCCGCCCACCACTGGCGGTACGCGTGCATGAACGGGACGAACGTCTTACCTTCAAGTGTCGTCTCGCGAGAGTAGTAGACCCGGTTGCCGGTACGGCGGTCAGCCCACGCCTCCCGAAGAAAAGTGACGAACAGGTCACGGCCTGCTGCCAGCGCATCCTGCGAATAACGCGCGGCCAGCTCATCGAACGGGCGCAGCGCCAGCGGACGACGCTTGCCACTGTTTCGGCGACCGCCACCGTTCGAGTTGTTTCCACGGCCGTTCGCGTTCTTGCGGCGGCCCGCGTTCATGCTGGCCGCAACGGCCGACGGCGACGGGGCGGCGGGACGATGCGCTGTGTTCGTGTTTTCGCTCATGCCCACATCATACCACAACACGGCCACTGTTCGTACGCGAAACGCGCGCAAACAACGAGACCCCGCGAAAAGCGGCTGACGCGACAAAAGCGGGGCGGCGGAGGAAACCACACCTCCGCCGCCCCGCGCACACCGTCACACGCGTCCGACCGCCACCGGCACAGCCGCCACCGCCGCGAACTCGCCGCCACTAGACGAGCGCGTAGACACGGCGACAGGCAGGCCAACGGTCACGCCACCATCACCGTCAGCAACAGCCACACTCTCAGGCTCCCCGACCGCGACACCTGCAAACAGTAGGTCGCTCTCGCGCTTGCGGTTCACGCGCACAGCCATACCGCCCGTGCCCCTGCCCTTCACGTTAAACTCGGCCAGGCCTGTTGCCTTCCACGCGCCCTCACGGATGAGACCGCCACCAGCGTCCGACAAGGACACTACCAAGGTGTCACGCGCCTGAGATGACGGGATGGCGGTGAACGCGATCACGCTGTCACCGTCAGCCACAGAGATGCCAGCGACACCTCCCGCACGGCACCCGGCGGCGCGCACCTTACCAGCGTCAGCGCGCAACACCTTACCGGCCCTTGTGATGAACACCATGTCCACGCCCGCGCTCTCCGACTCGCTCACGTGAACAGCAGACACCAAGCGGTCACCGTCGGCGAGAGCGCACACGGGAACCGTGTCCGCGCGCAAAGGATAATCCGCCTTCACGCGCTTCACCACACCCATCTCGGACGCGACAACAAGGCCGTAAGCGTTATCGCCGCCACCGTCAACCACGCTCACGCCAACGAGAGCGCCGGGGAGGGTGACACCCAGGGTTTTCGCGGTCGCAGGCACACCGTCATGGAAGAACGACACGGGAACCTTCACGCCCTCACCGTTATCGCACACGAGCAACAGTTCACCGCCGCCGTCCGTGCGCGCGGCTGCCGGAACCGTAAACTTCGACGTGATGACACCGTGCTTGTATGCGCGCGTCCTGGGCTGGTACTTCCACGGGCTTGTGGAACACACGACGGCGCCTCCACTGAGAAAGCTCACGTGTAGGTCGCCGGACGCGAGGTCGCTGCCGACGCCAGCAACAGCCCCACCGTCCGCGCCCGGCGCGGCATCCTCAGCCGGGTCCGCGTCATGCAGGACCGTGAGGCGCGGACTAGAAATGAGCTTGTGCGTGTCCACCAGCTCACTTTCAATGAGGTCATTCATCGCATCCGCGTCAGAGAGCACCAGCTCTAGCTGCTTCTTTTCCTCGCGCAGCGCCTTATCTTCTGCCCTAATTTGGTCGCCGTCAGCTTTCGTGAGACGACGCAACTGCATGGACAGAATGTACGAGGCTTGAAAGTCACTGATGTTGAACTCTCGCGTGAGCGCTTTTTGCGCGTCACCGGGCGTTTTCGCTTCCCTAATAAGGCTGATGGCCCTATCCACGTCCCCGATCACCGTCAACAGGGCTGCGAGCTGGGAGAGGCGAGCGTCAATCGCATCCACACGCGCGCGGCTACGCCTGGCAACACACGCGCGCCGGTAATCCAGGAACAGCCTCATACACTCGATGGTCCCCAACTGGCGGGGACGGCCGTCCACGAGGAACGTGTTGTTGACGTTGAACGCGGCCTCCATACTCGTGTACTTCCACAACGCGTCCAACACGCGACTAGCCTGCCACTGTCGGTGTACGACAATCTCTAGGCGCTGGTCCTTGTTGCTCTTGTTGGACGCGCTGGTAATGCCCTTCTCGAACGCCTCCACCGCCGGAACTGGCTTGCCCTTCTTTGTTTTCGGCGGCTGCTCTTCGCTCTTCTCGTTGATCTGTGCGAGAACGTCGCCGACACTCACGCCGTAGGGCAGTTCAGTGACGACGATCTTGGACGCGCCTCTGGGTAGCGGCTCCACGCTCACGGTGGCGCGCATGACGAAGCGGCCTTTGCCGGTCGTGTAGTAGTCGCGCGCCCCCGTCTGGTCCTTGTCGTACACGTGCGCGCCGGTCGGAAAGTCGGGGCCGGGCATGACAGAGAGCACTTCGTCCACGGTCGCGTCCGGGCGGCGCAGGAGCAACAGGTTCGCGGCCAGCACTTCGTCTGGGTTGTGGCTTGGCGTGTTCACGGCGAAGCCAACCGCCATGCTGTTCGGCGTGCCGTTCACCACAGCATTGTTGAACTTGACGGGCAGGTCCACCGGCTCCGTCGTCGTCTCATCATAGTTCGGCTTGAACTCGCACGCCCCACTCTTCGCTTCCACGACGCACGCCAAACCCGCGTCGGACAGGCGGGACTCCGTGTACCTCGCAGCCGCAGGCTTGTCACCAAAATGCAAGCCCACACTGCCCTTCACGTCAATGAGGGGAGCCCTCATGCGGAACGGCTGCGCCACCGTGTACACGGCATCCTGGACGCTCGCGTCGCCGTGCGGGTGGTAGGCGAGCACCAGACCCGCGAACGACGCGGTTTTCTTATGCTTCGCGGACGGCGTGAGGCCGCTCGTGAGGGCCGTCCATAGGATGCGCGCGTGGACCGGCTTGAAGCCGCTGTACACGCTGGGGATGGCGCGGGAGGCGACCGTGGAAATCGCGTACTCGCCGTAGTTTTCCTCTAGCCAGTCGGCACTGTCGGTTGCGACAATACCTGTCCTCTGGCCGACGCTCTCCTGTAGCTGCTCGATGAGTTTTTGCTGACTCTTCGTGAGCTTACTTGCTTTACTTGACGCCATGTTCCTTTTTCTTTTCTCTCCGTCTTTCTTCGCGTTACTTCATGCCGCTAACGTGCGCTCAATATGTTCTGGTGGCTACCGTTTTTAGTCCGTCACCTCAACATCCACGCTCAGACTCATAATCCACTCTTTACGCTTTTCCGTGTCGCCGCCAAAAATCACGTCCAGCACGCGCTCGGTTTCCTCCACGTCGCGGCGCTCCACCCGCTGCCAGCACTTCTCACTACTGAACGCGTACTGGTGTAGTCGCTCGCTCGTGGACTCGCCCAGACCCTTCATGTAGTCCGTCGAATACGACAGTCCAGCGTCAGCCAACTGCCGCATCATGTCGTGCGCCTCCGAAAGCGTGAACGCGGGCAACTCCACCACGCCACCAGCACCGTCACCGTTCTTCACAGACACGACCGCCAAAGGGGTTTTCACCTGAAACAACAGGCCAGCGTCAATGAGACCGGGGAATAGCTTGTCCACGATCACGTACAGGAGCGTCGCAATGTGCGAGCCGTCAGGGTCAGCGTCCGTCGCAATCACAATACCCCCAGGATACCGCATCGCACCCAGGTCAAACGACGCGCCAAAACCCGCGCCGACAGCGTTAATCAGGTCTTTCACCTCACCATTGGCGAGCACCTTCTCCGTGGACGCTTTCAACGCGTTAATGCCCTTACCGCGCACACCCAACAGAGCGCAATCCAGGGTGCGGGCGCGCTTCAAGCCGGACACAGCCGAATCACCCTCACACACCATCAGGAACGTCGTCGCACCAGTGCCCGCGCCCTCAGCTTCTACGAGCTTCGCAGGCAACGCGGCTTTCGCGATCTTCGCGGACGCGAGCGACGCGTCCACCTTCTTCTGCGCGCTCAACCGGGCGCGAGCCGCCTTCAACACGCGCTCACACACCGCCGGAACGTTCTTGTCGCGACCCATCGCCCACTCTTCCAACGGGCCACTCATCATCTTCACGAGAGCGTTCGACACGGCGCGCGAACCATCCAACTGGTCTTTCGCCTGATTAGAATACGTCGCACCCGGCATCCGCACGCTTACGACGGCGACAAGACCGTGCGCCACGTCCTCATACGTCACGTCCGGGTCTTTGACACTCAAACCCTTTTTCATGGACCGCAGGCGCTTGTTGATAGCCGCCGTCAACGCCTTCTGGAACGCCACATAGTGCTTACCGCCCAGGCGAGTAAACACCGTGTTACTGAACGTTTCCACATGCTCACTTGGCGCGTCGCACCACGTAAACCACAGGTCCGCCGACATGGGCACCTCACGCTCACCCGTAGACACACTAGCAGCCCCCTGACGCCCGCCTGACGGCATCGACGTTTTCAGCCACACGGTACTGGACGCGGACACGTGGAACGGGCCTGTGGCGAGCTTACGGGGCGCAGCATCCTCCAACAGTGTTTGCACGCCCTCGTCGCCCTCAAACTTGTAGGTGGCAGTCCACGCGCCAGTCCCACTGTCGATGGTGCCGCCTAGGTTCGCGGCCTCGCCCGCGCCACGCGCAAGCTCCTGGTAGCTGGTGACGGTTGCCTCCATGCCGGGGGTGAGTGCGCACGTGCGCTTCACCCTCTGCGCCGCATCCACATCCGAATACGGGTTATCCGACTGGAACACTGTGTCGTCCAGCCACACGGTGAACCTCGTGCCTTCCTCCCACCCGACGCGCTCCGCCTTGGGGCGCGTGTCCGCGCTCTCGTGCAGCACGCGCGGGTCAACCGGCGTAAACACGTCACCAGGACCGTTATCCGCGTCGAAATACCCCGGCTGACCATCCTTGAAAGAAAGACGGAACTCGCGGCCACTCTTCCACGTCACCGCATCCACGCGCGCAGCAATCAACACGACAGACGAGAAACCCACGCCGTTCGTGCCCACCGCCGAGTGGTTATCACCGTAGTTGCTGGATGTTTTCGTGCGGCCAATCGCATAATACACGCCCGAACCCACCACGCCGTGCTCGTCCGTCTGCTCCGACACCGGCAAACCAATACCGTTATCCTGAACGGTGAACGACCTGTCCTTGTTGAACTCGACGCGCACACGCGATGCATACCCTTTAAGCACCTGGTCAAAAGCGTTCTCGACCGTCTCCATGACGGCCTTCTGCTTCTGACGACTCATCGTTTCCCCGTCGTCCTCCTGGACGCCGAACGTCAACGACAACCGCTTCAACAAGTGCTCGCGGTCGGACAGGACTTGCAGCTTTTCCTCACGGAAACCGCCCCGCTTGCCGCCAGCGTTCTTCTTTGTCGTCATCAACTGACACTCCCTCACTCTTCTTAACAGCCACCTATTGACACTACCGTAGCTTCCGCTACGAGATTCCTGCGAACTAGGCTTTCTTAAACCCCGACACTAGGCCAGAGTCCAGCGGCTTCCCATATTAAGCAGGCTACCCCCGAT
>ERZ772910.1043-NODE-1043-length-14579-cov-3.343087_pt1 | contig 14579 bp, 11 predicted proteins | sample MGYA00511357_ERZ772910 | MGnify/ENA primary metagenome ERZ772910 (study PRJEB29015, sample SAMEA2738096) | human oral metagenome | biome: human oral; feature: human-associated habitat; material: saliva | place: China | collected 2193 ... | reverse complement strand
AATTATAGTCCCTCAAAAGGATTGGTTACTACGTCGTCGCGATCGACTACGTAAGGTATCAAAGCTGCTTGGCGAGCGCGTTTGATAGCCTTTTCGACCATCTCTTGGTATTTTTTAGACGTTCCGGTTAGGCGTCTTGGCATGATTTTAAATCTCTCTGACAAGCAGTACTTTAAAAGCGAAGTATCCTTGTAGTCGATAAATTCTATTTTTGCTTCTGTAAATTTGCAGTATTTGCGTGAATATTTTCTTTTTTCTGCCATTTTTTATCCTTTAAAATTAAAACTCTCTTATCTCTATTAAGTTTTATTTCTTGAATCTCTACTCTAACACTGTTTTTATCTTTTCCCAAAATAACTTTTACTTTATATGGTTCTTTTCTGTTTAAATAAAAACTAATTTCTTTTTCATCTTCATTTAAAAATTCTTCTATATTTAAAATCTCATCAAATATATCAATATTATCTAATCTTGCTATAAAATAAGAAAGTTTTAAAAATACTATTTTTTTAGCAAGTTTCAATAAAATATCCTCATTATAATTCAAACTTTCTAAATATTTTTTTAAATATTTCAAGCCTCTGTTTACAACTGAATAATCCCTATGATCTATCAGAGTATTATTTGGACTAAAGTCCATAGGTCTATCTAAAGAAAATAGTTCATTATTAATCATATCTCTTTTTATTCTGTAGAACCTTTCATAGATTTTTTGTAAATTCTCAGGAATATTCACTGAATTTTCAACATATCTTTTATATCTTTCTTCCAATATTTTATATGCTTCTTTAAAATAATAAACCACTACTCTATTTTCTTTTTTATCAACACTATATTTATTTTTAGGAGCTAAAATTTTTCCCCTTACTCCTATCTTTTCAGCTAAAGTCTTTCCAGGCTTATTTCCTAGCCATATCATAGTTTTATAATCTGTACTTCTAATTTCATTTATAGGCTGTAACTCTGAAACTTTTAATAACTCTCTTTTAGGATTTTTAGCAATTTTTTCTAAAGAACTTAATGTATATTCGATTATTTGAAGAAAGTTATCTCTATACTTTCCTTCACTTTCTATTTCTCTCTTATAGAACCAGCTTAAAGGTTCTTTCAATATTTTATTACTATATGTATCTCTCTGTATTAAATTATTAAATATTGTTTCTAATTTTTCAAGAGAAAAGGGCATTGCCTTTTCTCTTGAGAAGCTTATATTTTCCATTATGATCTCCTATTTATCGCTTTTATCTAATAAATATTCTGAACTATTCCATACAAACACACCATAAGGATTATTTAAAGAATTATCAAAATCAGAAGCTATACCGTTTGCATAAGTTTGTATTTTTGAACTTATATCATTTAAACATTTTTCTCTAACAAGTCCTTCTGTTTCTAAGCCCTTTAATTTAGGCATTAATTTTTGAACTAAAGCATCTTCAAAAGCAATTTGAATAGCTTTTTCTAATTCTTCACTATTTCTGTTTCTTATACTTTCTAAAACTAATGGATAATTTCTTATGTAGTTTTCTATAGATTGCCATACTCTATGTCCTATTGCTCTTCCACTAAATTTTAAATATCCATTAATTTCTTCCATTTTTTCCTTCAAATCATCAATTTTATCTTCAAATTCAGTAATTATTTTTATATTTTCTTCTTTTGTAGTTTCATTTTGCATTAACATATTTTTTACATCATTCCATTTCCAACTTTCCCACAGTTCTCTTTTTAATTTAGGAGCTTCTTCCTGTTCCTTTAACTCATTTCTACTAACAAATTTATTAGGTCTTGGGAAATTTATTAAATTACTTCTATCTATAACCTTATCAGATAAAGATTTAGTAGTTTCATCTTCATTCATTGTTCCTACCCATATAACATTCTTATTTAATTTTATTTCATAAGGATTTTTTTCTGCTATATCTATTTCTAATTTAACATCATCACTTCCTCTTAATAATTCTAGTTTACTTAGTAATTCACTAAAATATAATTCAACATGTGCTAAATTCATTTCATCTAATAATACTATTGTTAAATAATCACTTATGGAATTTTTAGCATCTTCTTGTGCTTGATATAACACTTTTAACAGGCTAGTTGCATTAAATTTACCTTCCAATGAATTATAGTATCCAAATAAAGAATAGGGACTATCCCAGTTAGATTGTACTGCTAATGGTAAAAAATTTATACCTCCATATCTCGAATATAGTCTTGGAAGCTCAGATTTTCCAGTTCCGCTAACCCCTGCTAAGACTGTCAATGGATTCCAATCTCCAACTTTTAAAGAAGTGTGAAAAGCATATAACAATCTATCACTGAATTTAAAACCTACTTCCTTAAAAGAATTTTTTATTTTATTTAGCCATTCTATTTCATTTGTTATTTCCTCTTCATTATCTCTTTCTTCTATTGTAAAATAAGCCTGTTCTATTGTTTCTTTTTTAGCTTCTTCTGACATCTGTCTACTTTTTAATTCACTTATTTCATCTTCTCTTTTTTCTAATAATGCTATAAGACTTTCTTTACTTCTTTCTAGCTCTGGCAATGCTCTTTCAGCTACTTCTAACTTATCTTTGTATTTTATAAAATTTATACTTTCATTGTATAATTTTATATTTTCTTGAGTAACTTTTGTATATTCTTTTTCTAAAGTTTCTATCTTCCCTTTTAAAATTTTTATTTCATCTGTTTGTAAATTACCTTTTCCTAATAATTTGTCTTCTAGTTCTTTTTTTATATTTTTTAAAGTATTTATTTCATTATTCAATTCTTCTACACTAAAACTGTCAGCATTTATATTTTCTAATCTTCTAATTTCTCTATTTGCATCAGTATTTTTTTCATTAAGATCTCTTAATTCTTTTTCTAATTCTGATATTTCTTCTTCGCTTCCTCTTTTTCCTTCTTCTCTAGCTTTTTTAATCGCTTCATTAATATTTTCTTCTCTATTCCTAACATTTTCTTCTTGTTCATTTAGCTTTCTTTCTTTTAGTTCCAATTCTGATTCTTTTTTTAATAACTCTTCTTTACTACTTTTAACTTCTTTTAATTCACTTATTGCTTGATTTATTATGCTTTTTTGTCTTTCTGTTTCATCATTATAAGAAGTAATTATTTCTTTTTGTAAATTTTCTTGACTTTCTCTTGTTTTCTTTAAAATATCATAAAAATTATATTCTAAGCCTTCCTTTGTTTTCTCTAATTTCTTAATATTTTCTTCTAAAACTCTTTTCTCAATTTCCTTATCATTTATTTCTTCTAACAATAGATGCTTTTCTTCTTTTTTTTGTACTATTTTAGCTCTGATATTTTCTAAATCTTCAGTAGATAATTCAAGTTCTTGTTTATCTTTTTCTAATTTTTCTATTTCAGTTTCTATCTTTTCCAATTTTTGTTGTAAATTCTTTTTTTCCTCAACTTCTTTTTTTAGAGTACTTTCTTCTTTTTTCAATTCTTCAATACTCTTTTTTAATAGAGCATTATCCTCTATAAGCTTTTGATTTGTAGCCTTTATTTGATTTGTTAATTCAGTTTCTACTATCTTAATTATCTCATTTTTTTTATCTTCATCTTTCAGTATTTCCTCAACTGATTTTTCATTTTTTCCTAACATCATAAGTGCTTCTTTCTTTAATTCACTGTCATTTAGTATATCTTCTAATAAATCTTTATCTTTTATATTCTTTATCATTGCTGGTAGCATTATTTTTTCTTCTTTAATATTTTTATTACTCATTTTATCTCCCTCCTATAATTTTTAATACTTTTTTTTCAATTTCATATACAGTTTTTAAAAATGCTTCCACATCTTCTAATTCTTCTCTATCATTATTTTCATTTTTAAAATGAAATTCTCCATTATGTCCTCTGAAACTTGAAACAATAAAAACTAATTTAAAAAAATCTAAACAATTATTTATTAATTCTTCTAAAATGCTATTTTTATTTTTTAAAGCTAACAAAGTAACAGCATTATTATTTAAAGTTCCTTTTGAGAAATTTCTACTGGCTCCTTCAACCTTTGTTACTAATATATAGATATCTTTGATTTCACTGAATTTATTCTTAATCCATTCATTTTCTGTATTAGCTTTTAAAAAGTTGGCTTCTACTTCATCTAAATAAATTTTTTCTAGCTTATCATCTTTTTTACAATATTTTTTTATATCTTCTATTTCCAAAATTCTACTTAGATTCTTTTTGACTAGCTTCATATTTTTCTCCAGTAAAATAGCTACTCTATTCATAAATAAAGCTTTATATACTTGATTCTTAAAATTTTTATAGTATTCAAAGAATATTCTAGTTTCTAATAATTCATTTCTTACTTCAGATATTATTACATCAGAGAACTCATTATTTATCTTTTTATTACTCTTCTTTCTTATTTTATTTTCTGTATCTTCATCAATAGTTATAAAATTTATAGAATCTTTAAATTTAAAATTAAATATGTCTTCTATAAATTCATATAATTTTTTTCTAGCTTCCAACTCAAAATCATACTCAATCTCAATATCTTCTTCTGAATCAATACTATCATCTTTTTCATCTTTTGAATGGCTAAATTCATTTCTCTTATCTATCAATTCTTTTAAAAAATTTAGAAAGTTTTTATTTTTTTTTAGATAATTTTGGAACTTCTTATCTTCTTTTTTTTCCTCAGCAATTATTAAATGACATATCAAGTCTATTAATTTTTTATTATCTTTTATATGATTCAATCCTATATCAAATTTTAGATAGATATTTATTAGTTCATCTGAATAATTATTATTTTTTAAAATTCTTTCTAATTCCATTCTTTTATTTTTTATTTTAATTAGATTAATATCTCCTAATAGATACAATAAAATTTCTCCAAAACTCTCATAAATTAATTTAATATTTTCCTTATAGTTTTCTCTGTCTTCTTTTAAACCAGATAGATTTGATAAATTCCTTACTAAATTTGGTAATTTTGATAACTGATTATTAGAATCTTTTATTATTTCCTGCTCTTTGATATCATACTTTATTCTAATTTCTATATTTTCATTTTCACTAGTCTCATTTTCAATATCAATATTTTGATTTATTAAATTAGCAATTAAAGGCTCACTTTTTAGTTTTTCTTTTAATTTAAAGTCTGAGAGTTCTGGTTCAAAAGATGTCTTTATTTTATTTTCTTCTGAATCCAATGAAATCAAAACATAAGCATCTTTTTCCATTTTTTCTGTGAATTTTCTTATTTTTTTTAAGTCTTCTATTTTTTCTTTTAAAAATTCCTTTTTTTGAATTTCAGAATAGGTATCTCCATTTAGATTTTCTACTTTATTATTTAAAGTCCTTAATTCTTTAGCTATAATTTCTATAAATTGCTCTATATCTAAAGCTTTTTTTTGTAAATCTCTCCTATCCAAAAATCTTACTTTTATTTTCTTTGGTTTTCCAGGAGTCCCAAAATTAATCTCCTCTATTTTATCTATTTTTCCTTTTTCTTCTATCAATTCTATTTTATCTAAATTTCTTTCACTTCCTTCCAATTTATATAAGTCATTTATTAAAAGAAAATTTATATATTTTTTTGTGAAAGGATTATAAAATAGACTTCCTAATAATTTTTCATCATCTAAATTCTCCTCAAGAATATCATTTCCGGATTGAGTAATATTACCATCCTTTATATACCCTAACTTTGTTAGTTCTTTTATTATGTATTTGATAAGACTTTCTCTGTCTTCAGTGTTGCTTTTTTCACTATGAAAACTATTTAGTTTTAAAACTTCTTCTATATCTTCCATATTTCCACATCCACATTTATATAACTCCAATATTATTTCTTGATATAAATTTAATTTTTTTCTATCAACATAGACATCTATTAAAATTTCTTTTATAGGAAGTGCAAAATAGTTTTTCTTTTTATCGGCATCTGAAAGTATTTCTCTACTATAATATAGATTCAAATTTCCCATATTCATCATCCTCTTTACACATCTTTAGGTATTCTTGTAATACTTCTATATCTGTATATTTTTCTCCCTCTAACATCTTGCTATCTCCAAATACTACCAATAATTCCTTTTGTCTACTCATAGCAACACATAGTCTGTTTCTATTTGTTAAAAATCCGAATTTATTTCTGATATTCTTTTCATCTAAAGGAAATTTATTACTTCTTACCATAGATAAACATACAAAATTAAACTCCATTCCTTGAAAAGCATCAACACTTCCAATTCTTATTTTTTCACCTATTCCCTCTTCAGTTGAATATTTATATTTATCATTTATCCTATAACTATTATTCTCTCTAATTACAATTAAATCTTGTCCTTCATAAGTTTTATTTTTTTCATTGGATAGTTCTTTTAAGATTTCATCTCTCTGACTAGAATAAAAAGTTATTATTCCAAAATTTTTTCCTTTTGCTTCTTCGCTGTCTATATTTCTATATATAAATTTAGCAATTTCTTTTGCTTCTATATTTCTATAATAGCTTTTCTTCTTTTTCTCTTCTGAATATTTATTTGAAACATCAAACCAGGCGAATGCTTTTCCTTCTAATCCTTTTAATCTATTATCGAACTTATCAGCTTCCAAACCATTCTCTAATTTTCCTTCATAAAAATGATTACTTACAAATGTTCCCATTTTAGGGTGCATTCTATATTGTCTATTCAACATTATCACTCTTTTTATTCCATCATATTTTTCTAATTCTTCACAACTTATTTTTAATTTTTCAAACATACTCTTTTTTATTTGTTCTTCTATAAAACTTTTAACATCTTGTCCCTCTTTTTTTCCTTCTTCATCTTTCAAGTATTCCAATATATTTTCATCTATTAGATGTGGCAGTTGCTTATGATCTCCAACTAATATAATTCTTCTCTTTGCCATACTCATAGGTATCAATAAGTCAGGAGGATTACTTCTTGCTGCTTCATCTATTAAAACATTTTCATAAGTTCTACTTTGATTATATAATTCTCTAGTATTTACTTTATTCTCTAACACTCTTTTTTTAGCTTTAAATATTTCTTTCCCTTGTGTTTGTTGACAAGTTGCTCCAAAAGTTGTTATATATTCTCTTATTGTATCTCTTACTCTCAATGGATTATTTTCTAGCTCATCGAGATATTTTAACTTTATTCTTTCCTTAAAGTTTTTATTTTCTCTTACAATATTATTAATTATTGAACTTATTTTTTCAAAAATTTCTGCTATTTTTTGATTAAAAACTTTATCCATAAAAGGATATTCAACAGGTGTCAATTTTGATAAAATTGAAATTTTACATCCTTTTAGAAGAGAAAAATTAATTTTATTTTCTGCAAGTGAATTTTTTAAAATTTTTAATTCCTCTGAAAAATTACTAGTTTGGATTTCCTTATTTTTTATCGCTTCTTCTATTTTCTCTATGCTCTTTTCAATAAAATCTCTTCCTTTATCAGCTAACATATTTTCTGAAATTGGTATTTTATAGAAATATGACTTATCTATAAAATAATCTTTTCTTACTCCTCTACAGTCATCTTCTATTTTTCTTAATTCCTCCAAAATTTCTTCTGTAAGTTGATATTTTCTTGAGAAAGATTTTAATTTTCCTATCAGAGCTTTTATCTCAATTTCATCTAAACTTTCTTTTACTCTATCAGAATAATTCTTGTAAATTTCTTTTAATTCATTTTCTTCACTTGCCCTTTTGAACTCTGGATTTTCCTCATAGTAAATATTAATAACTTTGTTTATATAATTTTTAAAATTTTTATTAATTAATTCTTCTTCCATTCCACCTTTTATTCCATATTTTTCAGCAGGTAATCCTAAAATTTTTATTCTTGATAAGGCATTATTTACTGCATCGTGTTGAAATGAAGTTAATAGATTATTTCCTGATATATTCCCAACTTCTTTTCTTTCCTCACTTAATCTTTGTAAAATAGCAGTTATTACAGTAGTTTTACCTGTTCCTGGAGGTCCTTGTATTATGGCTATATCTGGTGTATTTAAAGCTAACTGTATTGCTTCTTTTTGGTTTTCAGTAGGCTCATATTTAGGAAATAAACTTTCTTTAGTTTCAATAGAAAGTGCTTCATAATTCCCAGCTGTTTCTTTAGTTACTTTTTTTCCTTCAATAATTAAATTTAATTCTTTCATTGGAGTTTTATTATCTGCAATTAAATTTCTTGCTTTTTCTCTTCTATCATCAACTGTTTTACCACCTTTTATAGAATAGAAAACATAACTATCTTTTTCCCCCTCTAAATCTTCTTCTTTTTTACAACCAACTAATATACTATTATTTCTAAGAGTTTTCTCAATAAAAACTTCTGTATAATCTAATTTCTCAAAAAATTCCTTTTCTACATCTTCTGAATCATTTCCTTTTAGAATTTCAGGATTTTTTTTGGTTATTATTAAAGTATCACCTTTTTCAAAGGGATGCTCTTTATCTAACTGAATCTCAAAGAAAAAATCATCTTCATAATTAGCCATTTTTATATCATTTATTTTGTAATAATCATCTAAATTCTCTCTTAAAATTTTTTTCTCTATATTAGCATAAGCTTCCCATATTTTTAAATAGCTTGATGAATCATTTTTTAATTGGTTGATTCTTGCTTTTATTTCCATGTCTTCTACATATTCAAGTATATCTTCTGTAAATTTTATATTTCCCTTTATTTTCATAATAGTATAATTATACTTTTCAGTATTATCTATTACTTTTTTACCTTTAATTACTTTTAAATTTTCATCTCTAATTGCTAAAAATGCTTCTATAAACTTAGTTTTATTTTCTTTAATAAAACTTACTTCTTTTCTTTCAAGAGCAAGTATGCTTTTAGCTCCTAACAATGAATATTCTTCTTTTTTGCTATCTTTTAATTTTCCAAACAGTATATAGCTAATACCTTGACTTTTAAATACATAATTTTTTTCTATATCTCTTTCTATAGACTTCTTTACTTCATTATACTTTTGAGATTTTTTACTTTTTTTTATTTTCAAATATTCATCTCTAAATATAGAAAAATTATTTATACTCATTTCTTCTTCATTATATACAAGTACTTCAACAGTTTTCATATCAGTTAATTTAGCCAAATAAGTCTTCTTTCTATCTATTAATTCATCTATAAAAGCTTCATCATTAATTTTAAGATTTATTTGAAAATACTCTTTTTTCTCATCTCTTACATCTTTTAGGTAGTAATTTTTTTCATTTTTTAAAAATATAATTAAGTCATCTATTTTTATGTTTAGCTTTTCTTTTTCTTTAAATTCAATATCTATAACTTTATGTTCTCTATAACCTCTTAATTCTTCAAATCTCATTTGACTTCACCTATAATTTTTATTTTTAATTTCTCTTTAACTATATTTATAACCAATTCTTCAAATTTTATCACTTGTCTTCTGTCTTCAGATTTTATTCTAATTTGCTCTTGTCCATCCAATTTATGATTTTGCTCAACTATAATTTCTTTTGAACTATTATTTACTATATAATTTTTATTATATTTGGAGTTAAATTTTAGATATGTTTTTTCTTTTTCACTATACTTTCCTATCCCTAAATCACAATATTTAATTTCTATGACTTCTTCTTTCTTTCGTATAATTCTTTTATTTTTTTTACATCCTTGATAGGTTATTTCAAAAATTAAGTAATTTTTATTTTCTATATCACTAAAATAATAAGAATTTATGCTATCACTATCTACTAAGTTATTTAAAAGATTATTAATTTCTTCATACCATATTCTTAAACTCGGTCTTTGTTTAGGATTATTTCTACCAATATAACCTAAGGTTTCATTAAATAAATTTTTTAATTCAGGAGAAATCATTTTATCCATACTTGTTGAAAGACCATATATTGGCTTATTACTTTCATCATTTTCTCCAACCCAAGGTACTTCACCTAAATCAAATTTCTTTTCATCATCACTTTCATCATCCCACCAATCATCACCATCATCTTCATTATCTTCTAATAAAATACTTCCCCTAAAAGGATCTGCTAAAAATAGTACATTGAATGCTAAATTTGCAAAAGCATAAATATCATTTTCTATTGTATTAGTTTGTTTTCCCATATTATATGGTGCTAATACTTTTCTAATTTCTGGTGAACAAAAGCCATCTGTACCTATTGTGTAGTCTATATCATAACTATAATCAATATTGTCACAATCAATAAACCATACTTCTGCATATTTTGAGTCCATTGAAATAAATATATTATTAGAAGAAATATCTCCATACACTATTCCCTTGCTATGTAAATAGTAAAGATTATAAGCTATCTTTTTTAATATCTCCAATCTCCTTCTTAAACCACCTGTTTCCTGGTTATAATAGTTATAACATTCTTCTATATTTTTAAAAGAATTTTTCATAAGATGTGAAATTGGTTTCATATCTTCCATCATTCTCATTATATAGCCTTCATAATTTTTATTAGAAATATTTAATTTAGCTATTGGTAAAGTAAACTTTAAATTTTTAGCTAAATTTAAACTTTTTATTTTATCTATTTTTTTTCCTAGGTAATTTTCTTCTTTTGTTTGATTTATTTTTATCAATATATTTTTATTTTCTCCCCTATAAACTGCTCCTTGTGCTCCCATTCCAATTATATTAGCTATATCTATTCTATGAACATATCCCTTTTCATCTATAAAAACTACATCTTTATCATTTATAATATTTTCCATAATTTCTCCCTTAAAAAAGGGATTATCATATAAAAATATAGTAATAATCCCTAGTCAATTTTAGTTTCTATCTTTTACAATTTTCTTGTAATCCTCATTTATGCCTTTAATAAAATCTGTTGCATTAAAATCTGTAGATAAAGTCTTTTCCTTTATAGTCATAGTCATAAATTTAAAGAAATCTATGATGTTAGTTGAGTCTTTAGCTTCATATACTTCGCCACTTGAAGAGAACCTTTTTAAAACATCATAATCATAATCTCTACCAATTCCCATACACTTTTGGCTTCTACCATCATTTATAAATCTATGCATCTCATTTTCCCAACCATTATCATTTGGTGCTCCATCCGACAACAATAAGATAATAGGTGTGTATGATTTAGATTTAATAATTTCTCTATTTTCTATCATATCTTTAGCAATTCTTAATGCTCCTCCTAAGGGTGTTAAACCTCCCACTGTAAAATCATTAAATTCTATATCAGAAACTGGAGTTAAAGCTGTATGAAGATTTGCTCCTCCTTTTCCAAATGTTATAAAAGATATATAAATCTCAGCTTTTAAGGATTCTTGTTCTTTTAATGTTCCTAACATATCTCTAATAGCAGTATTTAACTCTCCTATACAACTATTCATTGAACTACTTGTATCTGCTAATAATATTAAAGGTAATACTCTTTTTGGTTGTGATGTAAATTCCATTTTATTCCTCCTAAATTTTAAATTAAATCATAAATATCTTGATATTCAAATACTATTCCACTTGTAGAAAATTTTTCCAGAACATTTTTTCTATAACCTTCTCCGATTCCAACTGAAATTCTTTCTATCTCATCATCTGTACTTCTATTTTTTTCATTTAAGAAACTATTGTTTTTATCATTAAGATATCCATCTGAAAATAAAATAACTTTTTTATCTCCTTCATAGTTTTTAAATTTTTCTTCTATCATTTTTAAGGCTTCCTCAATATCATCATTTTTCAATTCAATTTTTTCCAAAAATACATTTTTAAAATCTTTCTTCTGAATTAAAATATCATTATTTTCCAATATTATTAGTAGTAACCTTAAAGATGTGTTTTCTAAATACTTTCTTTTAAAACTTTCCATTAGAAGATTTATAGAATCTTCTAATGGTATTTTTTCATTTTCTACTGAGCCACTTCGATCTGCTATTACTGCAATATTTATGCTATTCATTTATCTCTCCCTTCAATTTTTTATGATAAGCTAATATTTCTTGTATTAATTCTTCTTCTGTTAAGAAAGGATTACATTTTGATAGTTCTTCAAAAGATTCAAAGCCTTTCTCCTTTAAGAAGTATGTTATTTCTTTTTGATGCTCTTCTTTTAATGGATTTCTTTTAACTATATCCAAATCTCCAAATTTATAACCATTTAATTTTTTCAAGTTTTTTATAAGTACTTCTTGAGTTATTTCACCTTCCTTTAATAGCTCAAAACCTTCTTTTATATTATTTATAAATTCTTCTTCCTCACCTTTTAAGATATAATTTATTAAATAATCTAATAATTTTAAAAACCTATTTTCTTCACTTAATGCTGAGTATTCTATTATATTAGTTACTTTTTCATCAAACATATTTTGTAAATATATATGTAAATTATTGTCTGTTAGATCATTTAAAATCTCATGTAGTTTTATAACTTTTTTAATTTTATCTTTATTAAGATTTATAAAATTCTTATCCTTTATTTTTGATCTATACCTTATATTTGCTCTTGTATCAAAACTTAAAAATAGTTCATTATTGTCTATACAATAGTCTATCAAACTTTTATCTACTCCATCTATATTTCTTTCTACATCGGCATAAAATACAATTTTATTTTCTACTATTGCTTCTCCTATTAATCTGTATACTTTTTTTGCTGTTTCTGTTCTTTTATTATTCTTTAGTGTACTCTTTTTTAATTTTTCTACTTCAGAATATACACTATCAAGGATTATTATACCATCTATATTTTCAGTTGGCAAAATAATATTCAATGATTTCACTAAAGTTTCAAAGCTCATTTTTTCTTCCTCAAACAATTCCAATAAAACATTTGTATCAATAACTACTTTTTTCATACTATTACCTCCAAAAATTTATTTTCTATGACTCTATAGTATCATATGTTTTTATATTGTAAAATAATTTTTAAAATAATATTTTAAAATATATTTTTTTATTTTTTTTATTATATTATAATATAATTTTATTTTATTATAACTTTATTAAAATGTAATTTTACATTAAAATATAAAATTATTAATAAAAAATACTCATTAATATTAATGAGTATTTTTATATTAAATCTGAATTTCTTTTAATTATTTTTCAACAAATTTCAATTCTGATGACAATAAATTATCATTTTCGTAATTGAGAATCAAATGAAAAAAAGGAGCATCTTTTTCTAACAATTCTAAAAAAATTCTGTCCCCCTCCCAAAGATTTAACTTATATATTTCGGATTTATCTATCCATTTTAAATCCCCCTCTGAGCATTCTTGGATTTCTCCAGAAAAATTTTTAGAAGTATATAAGTACATATCTAGTGGCTCATCTTCATTATAGTTAAAAATTACTATGCCTCTATGAACATAGTCAATTAAATCTAGCCCTGTTTCTTCTTTTACCTCTCTTATTAGGCATTGCTCAGGAGTTTCACCTTTTTCTAACTTTCCTCCCACTCCTAACCATTTATTTTTATTTATATCATTTTCTTTTTTTGTTCTATGTAACATAAGATATTTATTTTCTTTTTCTAAATAACATAGGGTTGTTATCATATATTTCCTCCCTCACAAAACATTTCGAATTCTTCCTGCCAATTATTAGAAATATGTTCAAAGTAAAATTCAAAAGTCTTTTCTAAATTTTCTTCAACAAATTTTATAATTTCATCGTAGTTATTATTTGCTTGAGCTTCATTTAAACTATTGTAATATTCTAATCTATCTTCATTTTTTATTATACAAATAGGATACCCTGCTTTCATAAGTTCAAAATTCATTATCAATCTACCTGTTCTTCCATTTCCATCAGAAAAAGGATGTATTTTTTCAAAATTAGCATGAAATTTAGCTATCTTTTCAATAGCATTTTCAGTTGAAGAAAAATAATCTTTTAAAATTTTTTCTAAATCTTCTTCCACAAAAATAGGATTAGATGTTTCAAAAGTTGAACCTGCTATCTTGTTTTTAAATTTTTTAAATTGTCCAGCAATCTCAGGATCAACTGGTCCCAAAATAAGAGCATGAAATTCTTTAATAAGTCTAAGAGATAAAACTTCATTTTCTTTAATTATATTATTCAAAAAGTTAATAGCATATTCTTGTCCTTTTACTTCAAGATGATCTTTTAAAGGTTTCCCTTTTACAGTTACCCCATATTCTAATATGACTTCTGTTTCTTGTCTTGTAAGTGAATTCCCTTCAATAGCATTAGTATTATATATAAAATCATTTCTTAAAGTATTTTCTATTCTAGAAAGTATAGATTTTTGAATAGGTCTTTTTGAGTTTAAAAAACTTTTATAAAGTTCTATTTTTTTCATTTCCCTTCTCCTTTTTAAAGATTTTCTACATTATATTATATTACATATTTTTAAAAAAGTCATATGTATATGAATATTCATTAATCTTTTATAGTATGCTATAATTAGTTACTTTCTACACTAAAAAGGAGATACATTTGAAACAAAATCAAAATTAATATGTGAAAATAAAAAAGTCAGGTATATGTGGTAGTCCTGACTTTTTGCCATTTAATCTTAGCAATTATTACTTTGTTTCGACTAATTATAGCATATTTTCTTTTTTATTGCAATATGTTATAATTTTATT
>ERZ772910.1042-NODE-1042-length-14584-cov-3.368917_pt1 | contig 14584 bp, 15 predicted proteins | sample MGYA00511357_ERZ772910 | MGnify/ENA primary metagenome ERZ772910 (study PRJEB29015, sample SAMEA2738096) | human oral metagenome | biome: human oral; feature: human-associated habitat; material: saliva | place: China | collected 2193 ... | reverse complement strand
CAATTGTCGACAGAACGAGTTAATTAGCCTTCAATTTAGCGTGAAAAAACCTTTACAAAAGCAACAATGAAAATCAATTGTATCTGCCAAAATCTATAATCAGCCCCTCTGTTTAGAATATTTGAATCTCCCATTTTATTCAGTTCGCAAACTAGTTGATAAGATACAGTCCGATGATGCGACTAACCGAGAAGGTGTAGTCGCTCAGGCCTACTTCAAAATTTTAATTACGGATGGATCACGACGAGATAGTAAATGGACTCCTTCTCTAGACTATGGTTATTCGATTATTAGATCTGCAATTATTCAATCATTGATAGCCCATGGATTAATGCCTTCAAAAGGGATTCACCACAATAGCATTGAAAATGCATTTAATTTAGCGGACGATCTTATCGAACCATTTAGACCAGTTGTAGATTTTTATATTGATTGCATCGTACAAATTAAATGTAGAGTTATCACATGAGGTCAAAGTGGCTTTATCTAAAGTTTTAGAACTTTATGTTTTTCAAAACGAAAGAAAAATTTCCGTAAGACAGTCAATAGACGAGTTAATTGAATCCTTAATTAAGAGCATGAAAAAAGAGGATTCTTCCATACTTTCATGCCCTTCTCTTTTACCCATTGAATTGATCACTTTTGAATAAGGAGAAAAATGAGAGTCATGAGATTACTAATTATGTTTGACCTACCGACCAGAATCCAATCTGATAAAAAGGCTTATCAAGCATTTCACAAGTTCTTAGTCAACTCCGGCTGGGTAATGGAGCAATTAAGTGTCTATAGTAGGACAACTTTAGGTACTGAAAATACGAATAGTCACCTTTTAAGAGTGAATAAACATCTTCCTCCCAAAGGATGCGTAACTGTTCTTGAACTTACTGAAAAACAATACACAGGAAGGAAGATTCTTTGTCAATTCATCGAAAAAGAGGTGGGTTGTCTTACAATCCAGCTCAACTCTCGCTAGAATTTTGATTCTTTAAAAAATTGAACCATATCATTCCAAGCGCGTCTTCATAAACCAATTCTATCTTTGTACTTTTATCCCATTTTCTAGTTATCATCAATTCTGGATCGCTATTTTTAGAATCATAAAACACAGGTGTAAGTTTGAGTGTTTTTTTAGCAATATCGACTGAATTGACTCTAAAAAATGAAGAGTCTACTTTAATAACATCTTGTCTATGAACTATCAGAGGTTTGTTTTTTGACAAGACATCATCAGGAACTGGTTTCCATTCATCATTGGTTGCATTATAAGTGGCGATATATTTTGGAATATATGTACCATCTTTTATGGACTGTAAATCGGCAAAATAAACCGGCTCGATTAGCCATTCTCCTTTACCTTCTCGAGCATTTACATCAAGCCAAAGTCTAATATAGGCAACATCTCCAACAATTTTTACATGCTTGCCATCTTTTTCATTATCAAAGAAACGAATATTTCCTGATGTTTTCTCTTTTCCTTCTTTTCCTATCAAAATATGTTTATTTGTCTTCCCCGCATATCGATAACGTCTATCTTCAAACAACAAGCCATTCTTTTTATTGGGACGGTACATTGTAGGAATTACCCATTCCCTTGCTTCTCGCACCTGATCTGCGAAACCTTCCCAAGGCTCTGCAATAGTAGAATTCTTTGTTTCATTTAATCTAGAGTATGAAGATGCAAACTCTTTAACCATAGATGCACTACAGGCTGCAATCACTGCAGCATCAATAGCATGATGTCTTTTATCGTTTCTATCTTTAATGCCATTCTCACCGAAATTTAAGCCCCATTCTTTTCTCAATTTTGACGTAATTCTTCCATTCGTTGCATAGACATGTTGTTTTTGGCCATATCGCGATGGGAAATCTAAAGTATCAGAAAGCCACGCAACAATAGCTTTACTCATATACTGAGTATCTGAAAGATTACGATTCATAAATTGAACTTCTTTTTTATCGAAGTCTTCTTCTAACAATCTCCATTTCTTGCTATCTGAAATTGACAAGTCAGTAGATACTCGGATAGCAAACTCTTCCCATGAAGGATGGTGCCCATGACCTGAAGTCATCCACTCATATGGCGTTCTGTTGCCTTTATCTTGATTAGATTTGGCTAAAACCAATACCTTATTTGCAATAGAATCATCAGCGCTTCTTGAATAAGGTAATATATGGTCAATTTGACAATAGCTGTCATCTTTAAGGTATGTAAAATCGTCAGCATACAAAGACGGTTTTAGGCTCTCCCCTGTATATACGTCTAAACCTTTTTGTTCTTCATATAATTTTTTCTTTAGAATCTGTTTTTTTGTTACACAAGAAGAATCAATTTCAAGAGCTTTAGAAATTTCTTTTCTAATCCTTTCATTTTCTTTCCTATTTTTGTTTTGTTCTTTCGCAATTTTTTCTCTTTGCTTAGGAGATTTTGTTAACTCCTTAGCTAATTCAACTCTAATAATGTCCGGCATTCCAAATTGTTTAATTCCGGAATTTATCATTTTTCTGGCCTGAGAAAGAGATCTTAAAACGACAGGATTAGTACACTGAGGGTCATAATCAGAATATGGAGGAAGAAGTCTTTGTTTAATTCCTTTGTCCCTTAATCTAAAATCTTGAAGTCCCGATTGTTTTTCAGCTTCATCAAGTGTGAAAGCCTCTCCCTCTATAAATTGATCGTATAGCATCTCAAGCGCTTCAATGGATCTTGAGCCGTATCCTTTAAAAATTTTTGAATTATAAGGTAAAGATTCTATTAAAGTAAGCTCTTCCTCAGAGATTTCTAAGTTTTCTTTATCTTGATACATTAAAATTCTTGATTCAAGACTTTCAAGAGATGTCGCGTAAGTCAGGGACTCTGAAATCGCATTAGCAAATTTAAAGTCTTTCTTCATTCTATTTAACAGTTGAAGTCCAGGATCAGATGCAGAAAACACTCTACAGTAGATATTCCAGGCCTTTGGAACAAACACTGGGTTATTCTCTAAATCTGATTTGATTCCTTTAAACTCAATCAAATTTTCGTTATCTATTAATTTGCGCAAAGTTTTATATGTTATGGATTTTACCCTGCTACCTTGATGAATGCTAAACATCTCATTAATAACCGCATCTCTAACTTCCTTAGTTAGATTTTGCTCTGACTTATAGTCAAATTTCAAACGTATATTTCCAAGCTTTTCATAGGCTTTAACGACTTCAGAAATTAAATCAGCATTTGCCGCCCTTTTTTGAGGTTCGTCACTATATTGATCAAAGTAAACACAGTAACCCACCTTTTGATAGGTCAACTTATCAAAAGCCATAGTATCTTTAAGCCAATTAAGTTGTCTTAAATAGGCCTCTCTAAATTCTTCTGAAGTATATGTATTTCCGAGTCTCTGCTGATGCTTAAATAACTCGTTAATCTCATCAACAACCATTGGATGAGACACGCAATGCCTGTATTCGCCATTTTTATTTCTATAGCTGCGAGTTGTTGCATAACTCTCTTTAAAGAGGTACTCACCAAAAGTTCTATAGCCCGATTTCTTTAGTGCCTTTCTATTATCTGAAATAGCAGAAAGAACTTTTCCTGCTTCGTCAGATTCAGAAGAATCTTCAACTGAAGCTTCTTCATTACTTAGAGCCTCTTCTCCTCGATTAATGTATCCGCGCTGGCTGCAGAACCAATAAAGAACCCGAGCCCACTCTCTATTAGTAAGCATTCGATCAAGCCCCTGACTTCTTAATATAATAATCGGTAAGTCGACCCCGCCGTTACCGTTCTTTTTTGTTTCAAACCATCTGCTATCACATTCTTGACCAATAATCCCGAATTGCTTTAGCACCTTTATAATGTGCTTTTTTCTTGTTGACTTCCTATCAAGCTGTCGTCTAATAGACCGTGCTTCTCGTCTAACTTTGGCAAGTGATTTGCCAGCTCTATCCTCTGGAGCCTTAAAAGGTCTACTTGAAAGAAAAGTGATATCTTTATTCTCGTAATCGATACGCGCTAGACCATTTCCAGATTTTCCTAAATCAACTCCAAAAACAAGTCCACGATCAGATTTTGACATGGCAGCTCCTTGATTAAAATTAAACGAGTTGATGTAATTTTATATCTGCTTAAAATTCTGAAAGATAGATTTATTCCACTATTCCATAAACGGTAATTCTTTTATTCAATATAAACTTAAATCGAACCAAAACAGCCTCACCCATACAGGAGAGGCTGTTGTTAGTTCAAACGATTACGAAGAGCACTGTAGCGCTGTAGTCCAGCGACTATGCACGCTTACGAAGACGAATACCAGCAGCCATAGCGCCTGCAGCAGCAATCATGCTGACAGAAGACAGAACAACGGAAGCATCCGAGGTATCTGGCAGTACGCCCTTCTTGTGCGACTTGCTCCTCTTCTGTGAGCTGTTCGTACCGTTGTTGGTGCTGTTGTTGGAGCTACTGTTGTTGCTGTTGCTGTTAGATGGATCGCTTGCGACATCAGTCACAGTAAGAGTTCCAGAAACGTAAGTGAACTCATAGTCGTCTGCTACGCCACCTGCAGGCGTCAGCTCGTAAGTACCAACACTCAGGTCAGTTGCACTGAGGGTAGGAGCAGTGTAGTTGCGAGCGGTATCAGCAGTCTCACCGTTTACAAAACCGGTAACAGTAAGAGTAAGCTGAGGAGCAACGCCCTTCTCGACAGTCTCGCCAACATAGGTCACAACAAGCTGAGCCTTATTGATTGTCCAAGTTGCATCCTTGGTGTTAGTGGTGCCGTCTTCCCAGGTGTAGTTCATAGGGTCAGCAAGATCAAGTTCAACTTCATACGTACCAGGATAAGTTGCTGAAACCTGGCCACTAACAACTACCTGTGGGTTAGCGGTGGTATCAAAACCACGCTGATTATGACCGTTATAGGTATAGTTGGTTGCGGTTGGAACAGCAACGGTACCCTTCTGAACGCTCATCTTCATAGGAACGGTGAAGTCGTACAGGCTGCCGTTCTTGATGGTGATGCGTGTATAACCGTTACTTGCAGCAGTTGGAGTACCAGAAATAGTTGCGGTGCTTCTACGAGCAGTTGCATCATTTTCCATTGGGCTGAGTGTAAGACCAGCAGGCAGATTGTCTACGGTAAAGGTGTCGTAACCCATAGTGGACGCTGCCCAAGGAATGGTGATTGGCTCGTTGTAGGCCTCGCCAACCTTTGCAGGAGTGATCTTGTTAGAAGGAAGCACTACGCCTGCGGTATTGTTGGAATTCTGGAACCTGGTATTCTCGATAGTCAAATCACCGCCATTGGTGGTAGTAAGATCAATCTGAACAACCGTGGAGTTCTTAACAGTTGAAGTACCCCTGTTATCAAGACCGTTATAGAACGTAACATTATCAAAGGTTACGTTTGCACCAGCCTCAACAATAACCTCGCCCTCAAACTTCATGTTTGAAACGGTTCCGTTAAAGCCGACTGGGAAAATAATGCGAGAACCCCTAGGGCTTAGACCAGCGTAAACCTGAACGCGCGTACCGTTACCCAGGTACGTGCTCTGATAGGTACTAGTAATATTTGTTACGGTAGTAGGAACAGTGAAGTCCTGAATAGAAGAACCGCTACTGGCGCCAATAGTCACCCTTGAACCAGAGAAAGACCATGTAGATGCAGCATCCATTGCAGCCTTGTTGTTGCTGTAGATGTATTGCAAACTACTAGAACCATAGCCCGAGAGCCAGTCAGTAATCTCAAACGTACCATCAGCGTAAGCCTTTGTTGCAAATGGCGAGAAAAACAAGCAAGCAGCAATTGCCATCACAACAGCAAACTGAGCACGGAGCCTACTTGGCACATGCTTAACGTACATAGAGCTTCCCCCAATCTAACTGTTTTATGTAACTCCTCCAGTGAGCCATAACAGTTTTATCCATAAATCACTCGTATCTTATCAGATAAGTTAGACTAGGGTAACAAAAAGACCCAAGTTTTTAACCTTGGGTCAAATAAATGCTTTAAGTAATTTACTTAGGTTCTTAGGTTCTTAGGTTCTTAGGTTCTTAGGTTCTTAGGTTCTTAGGCACTTCTTAATTTCTTGCTTAAAAACAATGAATCGAGCAAGAAACGCAGCAGCTACAGGAATGACCAATAAGGGCGCCACCACAAAAATACCCGCGACAGCCACTCCCTGGGCCGTAACTCTTCTACCAGGTCTTGATAGAATGCTGTTCAAAGTATCGGTCATAGTGAATACAAATGAGCCATCGGTAAGCACATACGCAAGTATCAACTCAAGCGAAAATAGAACAACAAAGACAAGCGCCATGGCAATTCCGGTCTTTTTGCATATAGCAAGTCTCTGGTCAAATGAAAGATCATCTGCCTCAGGAACCTTCTCAAACCATTTAACTGCGCGGTCTTCTGGCGTCATTATGCGCCCTCAATCTCATTAAGCTCTGCATCAACCAACGTTGCTCCAAGAGTGTTCTTAAAGTGCGAAAGAGCAAACTGATGATTCTCTGGCGTTAGCGATGCAACTGCTGGCTCAACAACCTCAATGTGATAGCCCAGGTTGTAAGCGTCAACCGCTGTGTGCAGAACACAGATGTCGGTAAGAACGCCGGTTAGGATAACCGTGTTAATGCCGCGCTCCCTCAGACGAATATCAAGATCAGTTCCCGAGAAGGACGAGTAGTGACGCTTGTCCATCCAGAACACATGGCTATCGTCTTTGTGCTGCTGATAGAAATCATTCAGAGGGCCAAACAGGTCTCTACCACTTGTACCAATGATATTGTGGGGTGGGAAAAGCTTAGTCTCTGGATGGAAGTTGTCTTCTGGATCGTGAGCATCAATAGCAAAGAAAATATAGTCTCCACGATCAAAAGCGCACTTTGTAGCCTCATAAATTGCGTCTGAAATAGCCTGAGCTGGCGCACCTGCTGTGAGCTTTCCGTCATCTGCTACAAAATCATAGGTGTAATCAATCGAAATCAAAGCTTTCTTCATGTTTGGTCACGCTTCTTTCTTGAGTTTAAAAGAGCAGTCAGTAAAAGAATAGACGCCACCCATTGTACAGGTGACGTCTCTGTATTCCACGTTCAACACGTAAATGTTTTATGTGTACGTACTTGTCTCATTATCAACGGCACACTTACTTCTTCTGAGAGATTATCAGGTCAACGTTTTCTGTCTTAGTGTCTTCCATACTCTTACCGCCTTTGATGTGGTAGTACTCAACAACTGCGTCTACCTCGGTCTGATCAGCAAGAGGCTTTTTCTGATTTGCACTATTAACTACAAATGCAAAGACCCTCTCGCCACGCTCAAGATAGTTAGAGTCGTTAGCCCATACGGAATTCTCAGAATTATCTAACTTAAAGGTGCAATTTACCCAGTTTTCAGACCTATTGATAATCTCAAAGACGTAGCCTTCAGAGTAACCATCTGGGGATTTAGCAATACCAACATACCTGACATAGAGATCGTCATTATCGATAAGAACCTTGTCCACCTCGGTCTTCAGCTTAAAGCGCATCTTGTATTCGCCCTTAGTAGAAGAGAAGTTATATGCAATGGTACCCTTGTCTGCCATTGCATCAAAAGGCTTGTACTTAAAGCTGGAATAATCACCAGATGTTTTAGTGACTTGCTTCAATACTGCCTTGGAACCATCAGAACCCTCAATGGTCATCTGGCCTGAGGAATCAACAGTTGCCGTGTAACTTCCAGCATTACCTGCAAGGGTGATAGTGAGCTTTCCGTCGGCATCAACAGACCAGGTAAAGGGCTTCTGAGCGCCAAAACGGATGAAATTGCCCGTGCCGTCATCAGCAAAGTCATAACCATAAATTGACTTCATGGATTCTACTGCCGTTGGGTAAACACTCTCGGGGATATCTCCCTGGCTAGGATCACTAATAGACTTTGCTTCCCAAACGCCCACAAACGGAGCGCGCGCCGCCTTCTTCTCTTCTGCTTCCTTTTGAGCAGCAATCTCTTCAGGAGATGGTCCGCCGATGTTAGGAGTGCAAGCCGTAAACACAATGCTGGTAGAAAGCACAAGTGTAAGTACAAGCATAAAAAGTAGTCTACGCTGTTTCAAGAAAGTCCCTCCAACACCAAAGCTCTCTAGATTGACAATGTCCTTTATTGGCGACACTTTTTTGACAAAGTTCATTATGCTCAATCTAGGTATCGTCTGAGTGCATTACTTATTCTGTGAAATCGTCAAATCAAACTGCTCGGTCTTCTCGTCTTCAAGACTGCTTCCATCTGCAACATGGGAATACTTAAAAGTTCCCTGAGATTCAGAAAGCTTAGCCAGAGGTACATCTGCTTTGGAGCTATCAACTACAAACTCATAGAATCTCTCACCAGGCTCAAGAACATTAAGAGTTGTTCCAAACACAGTGGAATCCGAATTATCCACCCTAAAGTCATATGAGGCCGTCTTATCGGACTTGTTGATTACCTCAAAAACATAACCTTCGGTTTGACCGCTTGGTGTTGTGGCGATTCCAACATATCTGACGTACATGTCGTCATTATCAACAACAACCCTGTTGACATCGGTAACTACCTTAAAATTCATATAAAAGTCATCATGGGAGGAATAATTTCCTCCAATAGTTCCCTTACCCGTAAGTGCATCAAATGGAGCATATTTAAGAGAAGAGTAATCGCCTGAAGTCTTAGTTACTTGGGTAAGCACTGCCTTGGAACCGTCAGAGCCCTCAATGGTCATCTGGCCTGAGGAATCGACGGTTGCTGTATAGCTTCCAGCATTGCCTGCAAGGGTGATAGTGAGCTTTCCATTAGCATCAGCGGTCCAGGTAAAGGGCTTCTGAGCACCGAAACGAACGAACAAACCAGTGCCGTCGTCGGAAAAGTCATAGCCGTAAATAGCCTGGAACGTGTCTCTTGCTGTTGGATAGACGTTCTCGGGAATTTCGCCCTTCTTAGGATCACTAATAGACTTTGCTTCCCAAACGCCCACAAACGGAGCGAGCGCAGCCTTCTTCTCTTCTGCTTCCTTCTGAGCGGCAATCTCTTCAGGAGATGGTCCACCAATGTTAGGAGTGCAAGCTGTAAACATAACGCCAGCAGAGAGCGCCAAGACAAGCGCAAGAACTGGTAGCAGTTTATGTTTTTTCATCAAGTGTCCTTTCAGTGGTAGTGGTGAGTACGCTGAAGATAAGCGTTCTTTTGCTACTCAGACTTAGGAGGGATATTTAGGTCAAGTTCTAATCTCTGCCTTTGCTGAGTAACTACGCTAGTTGTTGGGTCATTGTAAATAGTATCAACCGTAGCTTTTGGATTAGAAAGTGCCACAAGAGATCCTGGTGTCTGCGAGACATTAGGAACGAACAAATAGAACTTCTCACCAGGTTGTAAGGAGGCTTGACCAAAGGCTTTCAGAGGACCATGTAGATCTCCAAGAGAGAACTCTCCGTAAAATGACTCAGGACACTTATTGATAATCTCAAATACGTAACCTTCTTGAGAGCTTCCTGGTACCTGAGCGATAGCATACAGATTCATATACAGCTTATCTGTATCGATAAGAACTTTATTGACCTCTCGAGTTATTTCAAAATTTTTGAACTTGAGATCGTCATACCTAATCATGGTTGGTACGGTACCTTTATTGGTAAGTTGATCAAATGGCTGATAGGTAGCACTTGCATAGTCTCCAGCAGTAGTTGAAATCTGCTTAAGCTCGGCGTCAGTCTCATCGTAGCCAGTACCCTTGAGCCTTAACCTGCCAGTCTCAGCGTCAATCTCTCCGGTAAAGGAGCCCGCAGTTCCCTCAAGGGTAACTGTAATCTTTCCTTCTGCATCAACAGTCCAGGTAAAAGGCTTCATTATGCCAAAGCGAGTAAACAAGCCAGTTCCATCCTCAGCAAAGCTGAAAGCATAAATTGCATGGAACTGTTCTTTATAATCGTCGTAGGCTGCTCCCTCCCTCAGGTTTCCTAGTCCGGGTTCAAAGATGTCATAAGCTTCCCAAACACCTACGATCTGACCAGCAGACTTTTTGTTTCCTGCGGGACTGTTATCCCCTGATGAGCATGCACTAAGCACTGCACTTACGGAAAGCACCAGTGCAAGCAGACATCCTAACAGCATTTGACGCTTTTTCATTAAACTTCCTTCCATACGTGCAGCGATATAAAACTAACTCTTAACTGTTACTTGCTCTGCCCAGTAGGCAAATCAAATGTCACGGTTTTCTCGTCATTATGAAGGGCGCCATCGCTAGAGTGGTCATACTCAAGAGTGCCTTTTACATCTGTGACTTCAGAAAGTGACTTATCTCTACGTTGGTTATTAAGAACATATTCATAGACTCTCTCACCTGGCTCTAACACGTTAAATCCATAAGCCCAATAGCCATCGGTTGGATCTTGAATAGTAAATTGATAGCCGGTTGTATAAGGAGTTCTATTAATAACCTCAAAGACATAGCCTTCAAAACCCTTGAGGTCTTTAAGGGAAGCAATGCCAATAAGCCTTACATAGAGCTCGTCGGTATCAACAATGACCTGATCAAGCTCAGTGGTGATATTAAAGCGTAGTTTAGTTTCATGCGATGATTTGTTCTTAGAAATATTGCCCGTTCCTGTTAATGGATTAAAAGGCTCATATCTAATATGAGAATAATCACCTGAGGTAGTGCTTGCCTGAGTAAGAATAGCTTTTGAACCGTCAGAGCCCTCAACGGTCATCTGGCCTGAGGAATCAACAGTTGCTGTATAGCTTCCGGCATTACCTGCAAGGGTAATAGTAAGCTTTCCATCGGAATCAACAGTCCAAGTAAATGGTTTCTGTGCACCAAAACGAACAAATAGGCCCGTGCCATCGTCAGAAAAGTCATAGCCATATATAGCTAGATAAACATCCCTAACATCCTTGTACATATCTTCGGTGACTGTGCCCTTATTTTCATCCTCGATTGACTTTGCTTCCCATACACCAACATATGGAGCCATGGCAGCTTTCTTCTCTTCTGCTTCCTTCTGAGCTGCAATCTCTTCAGGTGATGGCAAGCCAAAGTTAAAGTTACACGCAGTAAATACAACACCTGATGAAAGCGCAAGGACTAGTGCACAAGTCAGTGCTAGTTGGCGTCTTTTCATTAAGCATCCTTTCGATAGGTGGGGTGCAAAATTAAAAAATTTAAGACCGTACTATCCAATATGTTACAATAAATCTCTCAAATAGGATAATTTTAATATCCTGAACGGTTCTACCAGTTAAAAGGAGGACGCTTTATGTCACTTCCAACTCCACCAGAAACACCACAAAAACTCGCTCAAAAACAAGAAACTCCAGGCAACGTTTATCTCTACGATAAAAACGATACCTCTCCTATTTCTCTTACCTACGATGTGATTGATTTTGGTAAACCTCAGGGAGCTGCGAGCCCTCTTGTTGGTTGGGCAGCCGGTGCGTTTTTTGCTGTTGGCGGCCTCTGGAATTTCTTTAATTTAAATGGTGAGGGCACCATTTTTGCAGGAATTCTTTTGTGCGCCATTGGTGGCCTACTTATTGCAGCTGGTTTCTTTATGAATGGCTATAGCATTATTGCTAATGCAAATGGATTCAGGTCTGGAACAGCCAATAGCGGAGAAGTTACCGAGTGGCCTGTTGCTCGTGGTTACTTTACTGTTAAGGTCCGCCTTGGCACAAACAAGACCGCTCGCATGGCCATGAACAGCGCAACACTTACTATTACCAGACCAGATAACCTTCCTCTTTCTGTCCAGCAAGTTACTTTCACAGGTTCTAACACTGCTGAACTTAAGCAGCGCTGTGAAGTACAGGCTGACCGCATCTGGAACTGGGCTGTTGCAAAGGGATATATCTTTTAGAGTGTCCTAAATGCTCGACTAACCGCAAGCCACAAATTGCTAAAAAGGAACGCCTCTAGAAAATCTTATTTCTAGGGGCGTATTTATTGCTTATTAGCTCTTATGATTTTCTATTGCATTTTCTTACGCAGGCCAAGTGCAACAAGAGTAGTGCCAGCTGCTGCGAAAACACCTGCTACAGAACTTGTATCGCCCGTGTTAGGCAGAACGCTCTTCTCGCGCCTTGGTGCAGGAGTTTGGGTTGCATCAGAGGCAGGCACAACTGTGGCGGGCTCTGGTTCTGGCTGAGGCTCAGGCTCAGGCTCTGGCTCTGGTTCAGGATTTGGTGCCCAAAGAGGAGCAAAAACGTAATAGTAAGTTGTAGTGTCATCACGAAGATCATCAGTAACGGACCACGAAGAAATGTCAGCAAAATTCACGTGGACAAATCCGTTGGCATCAACGGTATAAGGCATCGACTGGTCCGCAGTTGCATTATCCCTTTGATCATTTGAAAGCAATTCTGACGAATAGCCTACCAATGTGTAACCTTCACGCTGAATATTTCCATCAAAAGTGAAGCTCTTATGATCGTCTGAAATCGTTGCAGGGATATAGGCATTTCCGTTGTATTGAGTGCCGTATGCGACGACAACAAGATTGATCCTAGTGTTCCAACCAACTTCAGGATCATAAAAACGAACAATAGTTGCACCATTATCATCTGTTGAGGTGGTGTTGGCAGCAGCTTCAGCTGAAGTGGTTGTCTCAGTTGTCGCAGTCGTCTCAGCTGCGGTGGCTGCTTCAGTTGTAGCGGACGACTCGGTCGAGACGGTTGTCTCAGCTGCGACGGTTGCTTCAGTTCCATCGTCAGTTGCAGTTGTTGCAGTAGTTGCGGTTGCTTCTGTCACCTCAGTACCCTCTGCAAGCGCAAGAGAAGAAAATATTGGCGAGAAGACCAATGCTCCTACAAGAACACCAGAAAGAATAAGGAGCTTTGTGCTGTTGTGAAAATACTTAGGCATAAGGATTTATTTCTACTAGGAGGCGACTATTTACTGCTGCATTTTCTTGCGGAGGCCAAGAGCAACAAGAGTGGTGCCAGCTACTGCGATAACACCTGCTACAGAGCTTGCATCTCCTGTGTTAGGTAGAACGCTCTTCTCGCGCCTTGGTGCCGGAGTTTGGGTTGCATCAGAGGCAGGCACAACTGGAGTGGGCTCTGGCTCTGGCTCTGGCTGAGGCTCAGGTTCTGGTTCTGGTTCTGGCTCTGGCTCAGGATTTGGTGCCCATAAGGTAGTTAGATGATAGCGAATCGTAATAGTGTTTGTATCAATATTGTCGGTAATGCTCCAGGCAACAATATCATCCAAATTCATATGAACATTGCCACTCTCATCGATAGTATATGGTTTCGACATATCTGGTGTTGCATTGTTTATTTCCTCTTGCGAAAAATAACCTGTTGAAAAACCTACCAGTGTGTATCCCTCACGCTGAACATTGCTGCTAAAAGAAACACTCTTAAAATCATCTGAAATAGTTGGTGGAATATAATCTTTTCCGTTATAAGCGCCGCCATCTGTTGAGACTGAAACGTGGATTTCACGCATTATGCCATCGGCACCCATATAAGATCCAACAGCCTCTGCATCACTGTCGTCATCTGTACCTGTAGCAACAGCAGTTGCTTCAGTTGTTGTAGTTACCTCGGTTGTAGCAGTGCCCTCAGTTGTGGCGCGTGCCTCAGCTACCTCAGTACCTTCAGCAAGAGCTATCGCAGAAAGTACTGGCGAGAAAACCAACACGCTTGCCATAATGCCTGCAATTGCGAGCAGTTTTACGTTGTTGCGCAAATACTTTGACATTTCATATTCCTTAACTCGTATGTTTCAAGATAAACAATTATTTTTTCTTTTTTTGAACATGTTTCAACGGTTTGGTAAGTATATATGAAAAGAAATCGCAGTTATACCGCCAAAACACCCAGTTGTAGATATTCTTAAAATATCTACAACTGGGTGGTGAAACCACTTTTATACAGCAATTACAGCGACTGAATAATTTCTTCTCCGCGAGCATTCTGTGGGATAAAACGAACCTCACGACGAGGCTCAGCGTCATCGGATCCCAGCTCTTCCTCAGACAGTCTAGAGACGTACACATCAAGGGTTCTCTCGCCAATTTGCTCTGCAAATTGCTCTCCCCACTCGATGATGGTTGGACCGTCAGACTCAAGTGCATCGTATAGACCGGTATCTTCAAGCTGATCGGGATCATTCAAACGATACAGGTCAAAGTGGTAGAGCGGCATGGCCGTGCCCTCATAGACCATCTCAATGGTAAAGGTTGGGCTGGTCACGTCATCCGTGACGCCCATGCCAGCAGCAATGCCCTTAGTGAGCTGTGTTTTTCCAGCGCCCAGGTCTCCCGTAAGCACCAGAACGTCTCCCGCTTGCAGGAGTTTGCCCAGAATCTGACCAAGAGCGATGGTCTGCTCTGTAGTGGTAGAGATAAACGTACCAGCTGTCGTTTTCTCTGGCAGGTTGTTTGCTGCGGTGTTGCATGTTGCGGTATCATTTGCGCCAATATTTGCGCTAGTAGACAGGTTAGTCACACGAGCCTCCTCGAGGGTGTTCCTCAAGCCAATCAGCAAGAAGTCGCAGGTCGTCCTTGAGGAACTGCGCCCACTCCTTGCGGTAAATAGTTGATGCGGGATGCATAGTAGGTAGCACGCTAAAGGCGCCTATCTGGTAAAAC
>ERZ772910.1034-NODE-1034-length-14647-cov-14.145354_pt1 | contig 14647 bp, 10 predicted proteins | sample MGYA00511357_ERZ772910 | MGnify/ENA primary metagenome ERZ772910 (study PRJEB29015, sample SAMEA2738096) | human oral metagenome | biome: human oral; feature: human-associated habitat; material: saliva | place: China | collected 2193 ... | reverse complement strand
ACCGGTGTTGCCGCCGTGAGAGGGCGGAGTACTAGGCCGCTATACGATGGGGCCGCAACCTCCGTTAGGAGGTTAGCTGGGATACCAGGACTCGAACCTAGAACAAAGGAACCAGAAACCTTCGTGTTGCCAATTACACCATATCCCATTACTCTATTGAGTTACCGTTCCGTTTTTCGCTTTTCGGCTTATCACCGGAACGAGTAATAACTATACGGGTCTTTCTGGAGGCGCGCAAGCCGAAATCTGGAGAGCCGCCTCACATTCACGGCTTCATGCCCGCTACTTCCGCTTATTTCCGGGGTTTTTAGGGCTAAAAAGTTTTTTAAATTTCTTCAAAAAGAGAGTTTTGGGGCCGATCTTCGCTCTTCAAAGCAGCTTCGAGGGGGCTCGGAGAGCAGCTTTAGCCCCCTCCCCTGCACGCTTTGCGCCCCTATATTTTTTGAAGTTTTTTCTTCCCATCCTGTTTCCCGAGCAGCAAGCTCGCCAAAGCAGTCACCTCGGGAAAGATCGCAAAACCCTCACCCCACCCCGCACCCCCAAAACCAAGACTTGCCAAAACTTTTGGAGACAACGAAAAAGCCCCGAGGCGAACCTCGGGGCTTTAGTGGAGCGGTTGACGAGACTTGAACTCGCGACATCCACCTTGGCAAGGTGGTGCTCTACCAACTGAGCTACAACCGCATGTTTTCGCTTTGAACTTTTCAGTTCGTCGCAACAACAGGTACTACTATACGAGCCTTTACTGGGGTGTGCAAACCAAATTCTTGCCACACTCCCCCAAATGGAACCAGAATTACCCCCATAAAAGATACTGACTAGTAGTTTTACAAGAAATATCCATCACAAAAAATATTCTCAATTTTATGAAAAATCCCCTTATCCGCCGGGTTTCGTCAGACTTTTCGGTCGTCTGATTCCCGCTGGATAAGGGGATTCTCTTGAACGTAGGTTCTCGCCGGGCTCTCGCTGGGCTCTCAAAGTACACATCGCAGGTGCCTGCGAGCGCGCGCCATGAGTAACTACGCCATGTAGCTACGCCGAAAGTAGCTAGAGCTTAGTCGCTACTACCGCCGGAGTCGCCTCCACCGGAGTCGCCGCCGCCAGAGTAGTCGGAGCTGCTGTAGCTGCTGTAGTCCGAACTACTGGAGCTGCTGGAGCTTCCGGCGTCGAAGTCGCCCGCGTCCGGGTCGGGGCCCGGGTCCACGAAGTCGTCGTCCTCCTCTTCTTCGTCCGAAGAGTCCGAAGAATCCGAAGAGTCCACGATAGACGATGAGCTACTCACGTCGCCGCCGCGAGCAGCGTTCTGCATGGCGCGTGCCTCCAGGAATGCGGTCACGTAGGCGAGCGCTGCGCCGGCAATAATGATGATGACCATCCACACGGAGCGGTCAAAGCCGGCGATGTAGGCGAACAGCCAGATAATGCAGGCGTTGGTGAGCGCCATGAGGGTGCCCTTCAGCAGCGCCTGCCCGGTCACAGACTTCTTCATGGTTAGCTCAGTTCAGCGGCAAGCTTGCGCAGGCGTGCGAGGGAGGATTCCTTGCCCAGAATCTCCATGGATTCGAACAAAGGCGGGGAGATGCGCTCACCGGACACTGCGATACGCACGGGACCGAATGCGAGGCGCGGCTTGATTTCCAGGCCGTCGACGATTGCGGCGCGCAGGGCTGCCTCAATGTTGGCTGCGGTGAAGTCCTCGAGGGGCTCCAGAGCTTCGATTGCGGCGGCGAGGACCTGCGGTGCGGATTCCTTGAGCTGCTTGCGTGCGTCGTCTGCAGTGCTGATTTCTTCGTCAGCCTTGAAGAGGAATGCGAGCAGGCCGGGTGCTTCGCCGAGCAGCTGCATACGCTCCTGGACGAGGGGGGCTGCTTCGGTGAGGATCTGCTCTTCACGCTCGGTGAGGGTCTCACCGAGTACGCCTGCAGCCTGCAGGTACGGGATGAGGCGGTCGCGGAAGTCCTTGGGGTCGAGCGCACGGATGTGGTCGCCGTTGATGGACTCTGCCTTCTTCACGTCGAAGCGTGCGGGGTTGGCGACAACGTCGTGTACGTCGAAGTGCTCGACGAGCTCGTCGATGGTGAAGACGTCCTGGTCTGCGGAGAGGGACCAGCCCAGCAGAGACAGGTAGTTCAGCAGGCCTTCCTTGATGAAACCGGCGTCGCGCAGCAGGAAGAGGTTCGACTCGGGGTCGCGCTTGGAGAGCTTCTTGTTGCCCTGGCCCATGACGTAGGGCAGGTGGCCGAATTCGGGGATGAAGCTGGTCACGCCGGTGTCGATGAGCGCGCGGTAGAGCGCGATCTGGCGCGGGGTGGAGGAGAGCAGGTCTTCGCCGCGCAGCACGTGGGTGATGCCCATGAGTGCGTCGTCGACGGGGTTCACGAAGGTGTACAGCGGGTCGCCGTTGGAGCGGACGACCACGTAGTCGGGTACGGTGCCTGCCTTGAAGGTGATCTCACCGCGAACGAGGTCGTTGAAGGTGATGTCCTCGTCGGGCATGCGCAGACGCCAGACGGGCTTGCGGCCTTCGGCGCGATAGGCTTCCTTCTGCTCTTCGGTGAGGTTGCGGTCGTAGTTGTCGTAGCCGAGCTGCGGGTCCTGACCGGCTGCCTTGCGGCGTTCCTTCACCTCGTCGGGGGTGGAGAAGTCTTCGTACACGTAGCCGCCTTCAACGAGCTTTGCGAAGACCTCGTTGTAGATGCCTGCGGTCTTACGCTCGGACTGACGGTAGGGCTCGTGGGGGCCGCCGACGCCGACGCCTTCGTCCCAGTTGATGCCGAGCCAGTGCAGGGATTCGAGCACCTGGTTGAACGACTCTTCGGAGTCGCGTGCCGCGTCGGTGTCTTCGATGCGGAAAATCAGCTTGCCGCCGGTGTGGCGTGCGTACGCCCAGTTGAAGAGGGCGGTGCGGACCATGCCCACGTGCGGGGTGCCGGTGGGCGAGGGGCAGAAGCGGACGCGGGTGTCTGCGGGGCTATTGAGTACGGGACCGTGGTATTCGGTCATGATGTCTCCTTGACGGTGTGTTTCAGGATGTACGTTACGTTTGTGGGCGCGGACTGTTTAGTCGCGCACGCGGGTGACGAGGGAGCCGATGCCTTCGAGTTCGACCTCTACTTCGTTGCCGTCGCGCAGTACGCTGATGCCGGCGGGGGTGCCGGTGAGCAGTACGTCGCCGGGCAGCAGGGTGAAGATTTCGGAGGCTGCGGCAACCTGTTCGGCTACGGAGTAGTGCATTTCGGAGGTGTTGCCTTCCTGCACGACGTCGCCGTCAACCCAGGTGGTGATGTTCAGCGAGTCGGTGTCCAGGTCGGTTTCGATCCACGGGCCGAGCGGGGTGGAGCCGTCGAAGCCCTTGGCGCGGGTCCACTGGCGGTCTTCGAGCAGGTCGCGGGCGGTGAGGTCGTTTGCCACGGTGTAGCCGAAGATGACCTCGTGCACGCGCTCGAGAGGCACGGACTTGGCGATACGACCGATAATGACGGCGAGTTCACCTTCTGCGCTGACGGCTTCGGAGTACTCGGGCAGGGTCACGGGGTCGCCGGGGCCGATGACGGTGGTGTTGGGCTTGAGGAAGAACTGCGGGGAGGCGGGCGCCTCGGTTCCTGCCCAGTTTGCGATCGCTCCAATCACCTTGGAGCGGGGGATAATCGGGGCGAGCAGGCGCACCTGGTCGATGGGGTAGGTGGTGCCGGTCGGTTCGATGCCCGAGTAGAAGGGGTCGCCGGCGAGTACGCGCAGGGTTTCTTCGCCTGCGTCGCCTTCTACCAGCCCGAAGTGGAGCTCATTATTTACGGTAAATCGTGCAATACGCATACTTTCTAGGGTACCAGCCTTCGAGGGTTGCGGCGGCGGGGTGCGCCTCCCCTCCCCTATCCTCGCGCTATCAACGCCGCGCGCACTATTCGCCGGGCAATTCGCCGGGCGCAGCGAATCCCCGCGGGCTGCTCGCCGCGCGATGTGCGGGTCGGGCGGGGCATCCTGCGGGGATTTCGCGGGTTACGTTAGATTCACGTTTTAGAGATTCACGTTTTAGATGAGGCGGGTCAGCCAGCCGTGGCGGTCCTCAACGGTGCCCAGCTGAATGCCGACGAGCTCTTCGCGCAGGCTCTTGGAGATTTCGCCGAAGTGCTCGGTGGGTGCCGGGATTTCGAAGTCTTCTGCCTTGAGCTTGCCGATGGGTGCGACCACTGCTGCGGTGCCGCAAGCAAAGATTTCGGTGATGTCGCCGTTTGCCACGCCTTCACGCCACTCGGTGAGGGTGATGGCGCGCTCTTCAACGGTCATGCCGCGGTCCTTGGCGAGCTGAATCAGCGAGGAGCGGGTCACGCCTTCGAGGATGGTGCCGGTCAGTTCGGGGGTAACGATCTTGTTTTCCTTGCCGAAGATGAAGAACACGTTCATGCCGCCGAGCTCTTCAATAGCGTCGCCGCGGTGCGGGTCCTTGAAGATGACCTGCTTGCAGCCGTGCTTTTCGCCTTCGGTCTGGGCGATCATGGACGCCGCGTAGTTACCGCCGCACTTTGCCGCGCCGGTGCCGCCTTCGCCTGCGCGGGCGTAGGTGGTGGAGAGCCAGATGTCCACGGGTTCGGGGGTGCCGAAGTAGTTACCTGCGGGCGAGCCGATGACGTGGTACTGCACGTGGCGTGCGGGGCGAACGCCCAGGAACGCCTCGGTTGCAATCATGAAGGGGCGGAAGTAGAAGGCTTCACCGTCGCCGGTGGGTACCCACTGCTCGTCCATCTTCACGAGTTCGCGCAGGGATTCGATGAAGGTCTCTTCGGGCAGTTCGGGCAGGGAGAGGCGGCGTGCGGAGTTCGCGAAACGTGCCGCGTTCTTCTCGGGGCGGAAGGTCCATACGGAGCCGTCGGCGTGGCGGTAGCCCTTGATGCCTTCGAAGATTTCCTGACCGTAGTGGAAGACGGATGCTGCGGGGTCGAGAACGAGCGGGCCGTAGGGGTGAACTCGTGCGTCGTACCAGGTGCCGCCGGTCTTGTAGTCGCCTTCCCAGTCGATGGTGACCATGTGGTCGCTGAAGTAGTCGCCGAAGCCGGGGTTTGCGAGGATTTCGGCGCGGCGTTCGGCGGTGGCGGGTGACTGGTTTGCTTCGTGGCTGAATTCGATGGCCATCGTTCTGCGTTCCTCTTCGTCTAGTTGCCTCTGTGGGCGTTCTTTGAGTGGCGGTTCTCGCGGCGGGGCGAGGGACCGGTGTGTGCCGCCGGGCGCGTTGTCGTGCGGGGCAGATGGTGCATCTAGCGGTCTGTGCTAGTCGGATGCATCAAAGCTAGTGGTGGATGGTGTCCACCGCCGAGGTGCCGGGCGGGTGTGCCTGACCTGTTTTAGAGTACCGGAAAGATGCGTTTGCCGCATGTGCACCTTTTCTCCCATTCAGGATGTGAACAGGGGCTGCGCGGTGAAGGTATGGGTGAAGCCCGGAAGGTGTGTTCCTTCCGGGCTTCACGGGTGTTTTGGGTTCAGCTACTACGGCAGATGAGTTCTAGCCGAGGCTGTTTTAGCCGCGTGAACTTTAGTCGAGCAAGTTTTAGCCGCGTGGGTTTTAGCCGAGGCGTGCAAGCACGTCCGCGCCGACCTGGTCGGTTCCGCGCACGCTGGCACCGTTCTCGCGCATATCTGCCTCGACGGCGTCCTCAATGCGGGCCGCGGCGGCATCGTAGCCGAGGTGGCGCAGCAGCATCGCGCCGGCGAGGATTGCGGCGGTGGGGTTTGCCTTGTTCTGGCGGGCGATGTCCGGTGCGGAGCCGTGTACGGGCTCGAACATGGAGGGGAACTCGCCGACGGCGTTGATGTTGCCGCTTGCCGCGTAACCGATACCGCCGGTGACCGCACCGGCGAGGTCGGTGATGATGTCGCCGAAGAGGTTGTCGGTGACAATCACGTCGAAGCGGGCGGGGTCGGTGACCATGAAGATGGTGGTCGCGTCAATGTGCAGGTAGTCGGTCTCGACCTCGGGGAATTCAGCCGCGATTTCGGTGAAGTAGCGGTTGTAGAGGCGACCGGCGTGGGTGAGCACGTTGGTCTTGTGCACGAGGGTGACCTTCTTGCGGCGGGTGGAAGCCAGCTCGAAGGCGTAGCGCACCAGGCGCTCCACACCGTGTGCGGTATTGAGGGAAACTTCGGTGGCGATTTCGTGTGGGGTGCCGCCGCGGATCACGCCGCCGTTGCCAATGTAGGGGCCTTCGGTGCCTTCACGCACGACGACGAAGTCGATGTTGCCGGGGTTGGCGAGCGGGGAGACTGCGCCGGGGTACAGGCGGGAGGGGCGCAGGTTGATGTAGTGGTCGAAGGCGAAGCGCAGCTTCAGGAGCATTTCGCGTTCGATGAGGCCGGAGGGAATCTTGCCGCTGCGCGGGTCTGCACCGATGGCACCGAAGAGGATCGCGTCGTGCTGTTTGAGGGCGTCCATGGTGGAGTCGGGCAGGGTTTCACCGGTTTCCAGCCAGTGCTCGGCGCCGAGCTTGTAGTGGGTGGGGGTTACGGTGATGTTTTCGAGCTCGCAGGCGCGGGTGAGGATGCGCTGGGCTTCGGTAATGATTTCGGGGCCGATGCCGTCGCCGGGGATGACGGCGAGGTCGATGCTACGTGCTTCAGTCATGCCTCTACCGTAATACGCGCCGCGGGTGGGCGGTAGAGCGTGCGGGCGGGTTCTCAGACTCTGGGCTAGACAGGCTCTGGGTTAGGTGCAGCTCCTACCCGGCTACTCCCCTACCCTTCTGGTTCGACCCGGCGCCCCTGGATTCTGGGGTGTTCGGCTCCCACGGGTTAAAACAATATTCCCCGGCTGAATCATCAGCCGGGGAATATCGTTATGAGTTCTCACTCAGAGTGAGAGCCCTAAAGGCCTATGCAATTACGCGGTGCGCTTGCAGAGGGAGACCTTGACGTAGCCGTTGCCACGCTTGCCACGTTCGGTCGGAGCGTTGCCTGCGGACTCGATGGAGCCACCGGAAACACCGGGAGCAACGTAGGAGCCACCAGCGCCACCGCCGCCACCGAACTGTGCGAAGCCAACGTTCTGGCGCAGACCGTTGGGGTTGTTGTTCCACTTCTGGGTCAGAACGATTGCGGAGGAGGAGGTAGAAGCACCGGAGCCACCGCCACCGTAGCCTGCGCCACCACCTGCGGAGATGACGGACTCGTAGCCGTTGAAGTTGAAGCCGATGGATTCGTACTCGAGAGCGTAGGTAGTACCGTTGTGGGTACCAACTTCCTTCTTGGTGCGATCGTTGTTGTCGATCAGGTAAGAGTAGGAGCCCACGCCGTCGCCACCGTTACCCTTGAAGCCGTCGCCACCCTGGTTACCGGACTTGGAGGAAGCGTAGATCTCCTGGTTGTTAGCGGAGGAGTAACCCAGAACGCCGTTGGGGGACTTGCCGGAGGGCAGGTCGGTCTTGGAACCACCGTTACCACCGATACCTGCGGAGCCACCCTCACCTGCGTTAACAGTGGTGGTGACGGAGGTGTCAGCAGCGTAGGTCAGTGCACCCTGCTTACCTGCGGAACCTTCAGCACCCTCAGCGGAGCCACCGGTAGAACCGATCACGGGGTAAGCGTTGCGCTTTGCGCCGGAGGGCCACAGGCGACCTGCGTCAACTGCGCCAGCCTCAGCGTAGTCGGGGTTGTTGTTAGCGCCACCGGAGTTCACGAAGCCAGCGCCACCGCCGCCACCTGCGACTGCAACGGGGGTACCGTTGATAACCAGAGCGGAGGAGCCACCACCGGATGCGGAGTAGATGATGCGCTTCAGGCTGGAGTCCTTCGGCCAAATAGCGTTCACGCTCTGCATGACGCTTGCGGGGATGGGGGTGGGCAGGTTGGAGGAACCGCCGTTACCGTAGCCCTCGCCACCCTCTGCGGAGGACAGGGGGCCGTTGCCAATGCCGCCAGCGCCAGCTACAAGCTGAACGGTCTGGCCGGGCTTGACCTCGATGATACCGGTGATCTTAGCACCGGAACCTGCTGCGATATCGTCGTAGTTGGTACCACCAGCGCCACCGACGACCTCGAACTTGATCTTGTCGACCAGCGGGGGAACGGTGAAGGATGCGGAACCCTTGGCACCGGAAACGTTACCCTCTGCGGTGTAAGCTGCGGTGGACTCCCACTCACAAACGGTGGAAGATGCGAAAGCGGGAACTGCAGCGGAAGCTGCGACAACCGGAGCAGCCCATGCTGCGCCAGCGACAACCTTGCGGCGAGAAATGTTAGTAGACATGTATGTCCTTCGAGAGTGATGTCATTTTGAGGAATAAAAGTTATCACCCGCCGTCGTGTGCGGCGAAGAACGTCACCTGATGAGATTCGAGTGAGTGAAGTAGGCTTGCGCCTAACCTCTTGGTGATAACGACATAATGCTGTAACCGGTCCCCTGCATAGGGACTTTGCGTTTCAGAGCGCTTGGTGTTCGCTCCGTGAGGTCTTAGCTCATGGTCGCAGAATTTCGGTACGGCTAAAACTATACCCACCAAGAACCTATCCCGCAATGGTTCCAAAAATGGTTTGATGAGGGGGTTTCCCTTAAACTCTCCGCATTGGTTGAAGGTTTTTCAACCAAAATAGGTTACTTAAGGGAGTTACAGGTCTCTTAAACCCGAATTGGAAGCCCATATAACCCCAAACTCTCAAGTTACAGTTGAAGAAATATTTTTCAAAAAAGTAACTAAGGTCACTAAAAATAGCTATTTTCGGCGTGTCATACTCACCCAAGCACACACCCCCACACACAAACCCACAAAATATTCCTGCATGTGAGCACCCTAAAAGCACTTCCAGGCCCCGCCCCACCACCCCGATACACTGGAAACATGCCCCTCAAGCACACCGAACCCCAGCAGAACCCACAGCATGGCACAGAGACAGCCGAATCAGGCTACGCCGTAACGCATACCCGCGGCACCTCAGAAAGCAACGACCTGCCCGCCGACGCAATCACCGCCTCCAGCCGCGTGCAAAGCTACCTCAGAGACAAACGCAGCTGGATGAACGTCCTCGTCGTCGCGCACATGCAGTTCTTCTGCTGCGTGCTCTCCGTTGCCTTCATCAACGGCTACGGCTGGATCCCGGTCATCTCTGCACTCTGTAGCACCACCGCGCTCTACTTCCGCTACCGATTCCCCTACGGCAGTATCTACGTGGTCATCGCGGCGCTCTGCCTCACCCTCGTGTCCCCCTTCCCCGATTCACTCGCCCTCACCTGCTACCCGCCGGTCAGCCTCGCCGCCTACCATATCGGCAGGCACTGGACCCGCCGCGCCCGCTTCCGCGGCCTCATTCTCGGCTGGGTCGGCGCACTCGCCGTCACCGTGCAGGCATCACTCTCATTCCTCTACCACTGGGACGACATACCCGCCCGCATCTTCATTTCCCTGATGCTCGGCGTGCTCTGCGGCTCCATCTTCACCGTCTTCTGGTTCCTCGGCGACTCCCGCCGCATGCGCGAACTGCGCAGCGAAGAATTCGAAGAACGCGCCCGCCGCCTCGAATACGAGCAGGAACAGGAACGCCGCCTTGCCGCGCAGGACGAACGCACCCGCATCGCCCGCGAAATGCACGATATTGTGGCGCACTCGCTCTCCAGCATTATCTCCCAGGCGGACGGGGCACGCTACGCCGCCGCGAGCGCCCGCACCACACGCGCCCAGCAAATGCAACAGGCAGAGCAATCCGGCCAGGCTCAATCGAGTCAAGCTCAGCAGCAGAGCACGCCCGATATTGCCGAGCAAACCCTCGAACTCATCGCAGACACGGCACGCGACTCCCTCACCCAGATGCGTTCCCTCCTCGGGCTACTCCGCACGGACGAGGCAACCGCCTACGCACCCGTGCCCACCCTCAGCGATGTGCCCGCCCTCGTGGAGCAGAGCCGCCGCGCCGGACTACCCGTCACCTTCACCGGAATCACCGGCACCATGGCGCGCACCCTACCACAGGGTGCCGAACTGGCGGCGTACCGCACCGTGCAGGAGGCGCTCACCAACGCGCTCAAGCACTCCCCCGGCGCGGCAACCACCGTCACCATTCACTGGGATGAGGACGGTCTGCACTTGCGGGTGCTGAACGGCCCGGTTTCCTCTGTTTCCCCTGCCTCGCCCTCTGCCGTAAATCAGCGCGCCAGCAGTCCTGTACCCAGCAGCCCGGTACCCGGTAGCGGTAACGGTCTGCGCGGCATGAGCGAGCGCATCGCCCTCTACCACGGCACCCTCACCTACGGTCTGCAACCTGACGGCGGCTGGCTCGTTGAGGCGACGCTCCCCTACCGCGACCTCTAATACCCGTACCCTCTACTACCTCGTGATCTAGGATTGAAACTATGTACTCTTCTGCACCGCAGAACACCCAGCCAATCCGCGTGATGCTCGTCGACGACCAGCGCCTGGTGCGCGGCGGCCTGAGCATGCTCGTCAACTCCCAGCCGGACCTGCAGGTCGTCATGGAAGCTGATGACGGCCTGGCGGCGATTGACGTTTTTGACCGCATGGTGTCTGAGGGGCAGGCACCGCAGGTCATCCTCATGGATGTGCGCATGCCGCACTGCGACGGTCTGGAGGCGGCGCGCCGTATTCTGGAGCGTGACGCTCAGCGTGCGGAAAGTGATTGTGCGGGAAGTGATTGTGAGGCGGATGAGCGGGTGCGCATTATCATGCTCACGACCTTCGATATTGACGAGTACGTGTATTCGGCGGTGCGTGCGGGGGCGAGCGGTTTCTTGTTGAAGGACACTCCGCCAGAGCAGCTGCTGGAGGCGATTCGTACGGTGCACCGCGGCGATGCGGTGATTGCGCCGTCTGCGACTCGCCGTCTGTTGGAGCAGATGATTCCGGTGCTGGACTCCCCCGCTCCTGCCACTCCTGCCGCTCCTATTGCCGGGTCTGTTCCTAGTACTCCCCCGGCTGCGGGTTCTGAGCTTCCTAAGGCGACGTTTATTCCGGCTGATTCTGCGAGCCTTGCGCCTGTTGAGGATTATCCGCATCGTGAGTTGATTGAGCAGTTGTCGCCGCGTGAGTTTGAGGTGTTGGGTCTGATTGCGCGTGGCTTGTCGAATGCGGAGATTACGCGGGAGTTGGTGTTGTCGGAGGCGACGGTGAAGACGCATGTGTCGCATGTGTTGGCGAAGTTGGGTGCGCGTGATCGTGTGCAGGCGGTCATTATGGCGTATGAGGCGGGTATCGCCCACTAGCGCTCCCTATATATGGGCACAGCAGAATAAAGAGCACGACAAACTAGAGGACACAGTGAAGCCCCGGCGGGCGCCCCCTTTATCGGGGCATCCTCCGGGGCTCTTGAGTTAAGTGGTTTCTTGTATCTTATCGATGATTCGTTCAAAGTCGCTCATCAGTTCAGGCAGTTTATTCCGGGCGACATCCCATAGGACAGCAAAATCAACACTCACATAGCTGTGAGAAATAACGTTACGAATAGCGATGAGGTACTGCCACTCAGCCCGTTCATACCGTTCATAGTCTTCTGGGTACTTTGTACGAATCCTGTTGAGGGTTTCGCCTATGACCTGAAAGCGCATACAGAGCGCATCTTGGACTACCGCGTTTGAGTCGTCTATCAGGTCTTCATATCGCTCGGGTGTAAAAGCATAGATACGCTGGGCTGACTCAAGAATCAGGGAGAAGTCGTCAAGTGAGCTTTTCATAGCGGCAGCTCCACCATGTCCGGTTCTGCTTCCGCATAGATGCGGGGGCGCAGCCGGGTCACCATATCAACGCTACGGCCGGTCAGCTGTTCAATGCGGTGCTGAGCATCCACCATCTGCATGAACTCGTCAAAAGGGGCTACACCCGGCATCTGCACCAGAAAATCTAGGTCGCTGGTTTCGGTCAGCTCACCGCGGGCGGCGCTACCGAAGAGTCGGGCACGGCGCACACCAGCGTCACGGAGGATCTGAAGAACCTCCGCTTCATGGGGTAGCGTGTACCCGCGACGCAGATTGGGGTGGCTAGTGCTCATACACCCATCATACGCGCAAAGCCAGGATACAGGTCAGCTCCAAGAATCTGAGAGCCCAGTAGATTAGAGGGCGCAGCAAACTAGAGGACACAGTAAAACCCCGGCGGGCGCCTACTAATCGGGGCACCCACCAGGGCGTTACTTTCTCACGCTGAGTATCCGGGCTTGCCGGGTACTGTGACTATGCCGGGTTAGCCGCGCATACCCTCAACCGGGGACATGCGAGCCGAACGAGCCGCCGGCAGAGCCGAAGCGAGCATCGCGGCGAGCACACCCACAATGAGGATGACCGCGTACCAGATGTACGGCAGGTCAAGCACGAGCGGGGCGCTGGAGCTCACGGACGCCATCACAATCTTCGCGGAAACCGTGCCGATGACCGTACCGGCAATCATGCCGAGCACCACTGCGGCGAGCGTAATCAGAATCGCCTCAATGGAGATCATGCGGCGCAGCTGCTTGCGGGACAGGCCCAGCGAGCGGAGCATCGCGTTCTCGCGGCGGCGTTCATTGACCGACAGGGTCATCGTGTTCGCCACACCAATGATGGAGATGACCACTGCGAGCATGAGCATCACCAGGGTGAAGGTCAACATGATGGTCAGCAGCTGGTCAAACGTCTGGCGTTCCTGCAGGCCACCGGTGAAGGAGTTGTCTGGGCTGATTCGGTCCAGTTCAGCCTGCAGGGTCACGTTCTCGCTACTGGTCAGCGGGGACGCCGCACGCACCAGAATGACGGTGCCGTTACCGCGTGCCTGGCTGGTGACGGTCAGCTTCGCGGCCTTTGCCTGAGCTTCCTGATCGCCGCTCGCGATTGCCTCTTGCATGCGCTTCTGAGCTTCCTCAGCGGCGGGGTTGGGAACTTCCTGTGGGGTCTTGGCGTCCTGCAGCTTGGCTGCGGTGGTCGGGTTGACAATCAGCAGGTGCTGCTTGGTTTCAGACTTGACGGGCTTGAGTTCCACTTCGCCGAGCGGGCCGTGCGCCTTCAGGCGGCTGGACTCATTCAATCCGGCAGCCTTCCAGAGTTCCTGAGGTACGAGCACGGTGTCGTCGGCAAGGTTCGAGTTTTCGTCCGGCAGGATTGCCTTCAGATCGGAGGAGCTCAGCGCCACCAGGTCAGCGTTCTGGTTGACGCTCTGGCCCTCGTACTCGACGGTGTAGTCAACCACGCCGGCGGCGTAACCAACAGCGGATGCCTGAACGTTCTTAATGCCCTTGACCTTGGAGGCAATCCCCTCTGCCTTGGTCACGGTGGAGGCCGCCTCAGACTGGTCGTACGAGCTGTACTTCGCCTGCGCAGAAATTGGGTACTGCTGATCCAGCGCCTTGACGAACGATGCGCTCAGAACCGTATAGCCGGTCAGCACAGTCGACACGACCAGGGTGCCGACGAGCACGGCGCGACCGGTGGAGACGGTGCGCTTGGGCGAACGCAGTGCGTTGGCGAGCGCGAGCTTACCGGTCTGAGTGCGGGTTACCGTGCCGAGGGCACGTACCAGCGGCGGCAGCACCAGCGGGGTGATGAGGAAGACTGCAATACCGAGCAGCAGTGCGGCGAGCATGCCGAGGAAGATCGCGGAGTTACCGTCACGCTCCGTGCTGGTTGCCTTATCGAGAGCAGCCACAACAGCAACCACGCCACCGATGGCGAAGAGCACACCGAAGATCGGGCCGATCTTGCCGGGCTTGCTGACTTCGCGGTTGGTGTGCTCGCTCATCGCGCTGATGGGCGAGATGCGCAGGGCGCTTCGTGCCGGGGAGAGCGACGCCAGAACCGTAACGATGGTGCAGATCAGGGTACTGATAATCACCGGGGTGATTGAGTACGAGATCATGAAGGTTGAAACCATGCTTCCCACCAGCATACCGGCAGGGAAGGTCAGCAGTGCACCGATGAGGGAGAACACCACGCCCACGGTAATGGATTCGACGAGCAGCATCCGTACGAGGGAGCCGCCGCGGGCACCGAGAGTACGCAGCAGGGCGAGCTCGCGGATGCGCTGGCCGACCAGCACTGCGAAGGTGTTGGAGATGACGAACGAGGAAACCAGCAGCGCCAGGGCGGCGAAGGCACCAAGGACCACGCTAATGGAGGTGAAGACCGTGGAGATACTCTTCTGGTAGTCTTCCAGCAGCTTCTGACCGGTCATAACGCGCGGGTCGTTCTTGGTGTCACCAGTGTTGAGGGTCTCCTGCAGGCTCTTGAGCTTGGTGTCGGTTACGCCGTCCTTGAACTTGAGGTAGATGAGGTTCGCGCCAGCCGCGCTCCGGTAGCCTGCCGGGGCGCTCTTGCTTTCTACCTCAGCTGTTTTCAGGGCGGCTTCGCCGAGGCTGGTGCCACCAATGAAGACAGCCTGATTGGTGGTGGAGCCCTCAAAACCGGGGTCAAACAGACCGACAACGGTGTATTCGGCGGTCTTATTAGTACCGGGAGCACTGACGGATTCTACAACGTCGGTGCTGGTGACCTTGCCGTTCAGCGAGAGGTTGTGCTTCTTCGCAAAGTAGGTAGAAACCATGATTTCACGGTCGCTACTGGGGATTTTGCCCTGCACCTTGTACGGGAAGAGACTCGAGTCGGCGGGCAGCTGGTTGTACTGCACCTGGGCTTTCTGATCGCCGGTGCCGATCGTACCCGCAACGGCGTACTGCACCCAGTAGCCGGAGAGCA
>ERZ772910.1033-NODE-1033-length-14656-cov-3.389151_pt1 | contig 14656 bp, 12 predicted proteins | sample MGYA00511357_ERZ772910 | MGnify/ENA primary metagenome ERZ772910 (study PRJEB29015, sample SAMEA2738096) | human oral metagenome | biome: human oral; feature: human-associated habitat; material: saliva | place: China | collected 2193 ... | reverse complement strand
CGTTTTTCCTGCGCCGGCGACACATAAGGCGTCCCAAATGGTTCCCGCACCGCAGGAGGCGTATTCTTCCGATCGTTTCCTCCCAAAATGGCGGATTTGATCGAATCGGATAATCCCATCGACAGACCGTTGGTGATCTCGGTGACCCCTGTCATAATTTCATTGGATAAGTCCCCGTAATTGCCGCTTTTCACCGCCTGATTCACGGCATCCGTAATCCGGTCCCCGGCATTTTGAAGCTCATTTAAATTCATCTCATTCCCCCTCACCTCACACCCTTTCAGGATGCGAGTGTCAAAAGTTCTAAAATTCGTTTGGAATTCCCGCCCCTTTGACTCTTGTCATTTTATCATAAAAAAGGAAGTTCCAGAATCCTGCAATCCCTATAAATCAAAAATACTGATTTGATTGCTCTGCGGCAGTTCACTTAACAGCCCGATTTCCGTCAGTTTGTCCATGACCGCCTGCGGGCACTTGGTCTTTTCCCTGAATTCGTCGCGGGAAAGAAAGGAACCGCCCTTGACCGCTTCTTCAATGGCAATTGCGGCAATCGGACCCATGCCGTCGATGGACTGGAGAGAGGGCATGATTTTACCGTCAATCACCTGAAAGCTCCTGGCCTTCGCACGAAACAGATCCAGTGGCATAAACTCGATTCCTCTCTCATACATTTCTTCCACCAGGCGCATGTCCTGCAATTCCAGTGCCTCCGTGTTGGTCAGCTCGTCCTTGCGGTTCCTGAAATCCTCCATCACCTGATGCAGATGCGCCTCTCCCTGACACATATCCTCATAGGAAAAAGCCTTGGCACGGATCGAGAACCAGGCAGCGTAAAAGGCCGCAGGATAATACACCTTAAACCATGCAATCCTCCATGCCATCATCACATAAGCCGCCGCATGTGCCTTCGGAAACATGTATTTGATTTTCAGGCAGGAATCAATGTACCAGTCGGGCACCTGCGCTTCTTTCATTGCTTCCTTCATTTCCGGTTGCAGCCCTTTTCCTTTTCTCACCGATTCCATCGTCTTAAAGGACAACGATTTATCCATCCCCTTTTGAATCAGATAGATCATGATGTCGTCTCTACAGCAGATCGCCGTGTCGATCGTCGCCTGCCCCGACATGATCAGATCCTTGGCGTTTCCCAACCACACGTCCGTTCCGTGGGAGAGACCGGAGATGCGGATCAGGTGAGAAAAAGAAGTCGGCTTCGCATCGATCACCATTTGCATCGCAAAATCGGTGCCAAACTCCGGCAGTCCCAGGCAACCCAGTTTCGTGCCGCTAATCTGCTTGGGTGTAAGCCCGAGCGCCTCCGTGCTCTGCCAGAGCGTCATCACCTTCCGGTCATCCAGGGGCACTTCTGTCGGATCGATGTCCGTAACATCCTGTAAAAAACGAATCATTGTCGGATCATCATGCCCCAGAATATCCAGCTTCAGCAGATTGTGGTCGATCGAGTGGTAATCATAATGGGTCGTTACCGTCGCAATATCCTTGTTGGCGGGATGCTGGACCGGTGTAAAAGAATTGATGTCCTGTCCGACCGGCAGCACAATGATTCCTCCCGGGTGCTGACCGGTTCCCGTTCGAATCCCGGTGCACTTGAGTACCAGGCGATTGATCTCGCTTCTTCTCTTCTCCTCGTGCACCGAGTCAAAATATTTTTTTACATACCCGTAGGCAGTCTTATCCGCTAAGGCTGCAATGGTGCCGGCTCTGAAAGTCTGTCCCGCGCCGAAGATCACCTCCGTGTATTTATGCGCCTTCGACTGGTATTCTCCCGAAAAGTTCAGGTCAATATCCGGTTCCTTGTCTCCCTTGAATCCGAGGAAGGTTTCAAAAGGAATATCAAAGCCGTCCTTCTTCAGCTTTGCCCCGCAGTGTGGACAGATTTTATCCGGCATATCACAGCCTGAATTTCCTGCGTAGGCCCTCACCTCTTCCGAATCAAAGTCGGAATATTTGCACGAGGGACAAACATAATGGGGCGGAAGCGAATTGACCTCCGTAATGCCCGCCGTAAATGCCACAAAGGAGGAGCCGACCGAACCGCGGCTGCCGACCAGATAGCCGTCTTCCACGCTCTTCCACACCAACTTCTGTGCGATGATATACATCACCGCAAAACCGTTGGAAATGATGGAATGCAATTCCCTTTGTAACCTCTCTTCCACGATTTCCGGCAGAGGATCCCCATAAATCTCATGTGCCTTCGTATAACAGATATGCTTTAAAATGCCATCGCTGTTTTCGATCACGGGCGCACATTTATCCGGCCTCACGGGAGAAATGGAATCACACATATCCAGGATCTCACGCGGATGATCAATGACGATTTCTTTTGCCTTCTTCTCGCCCAAATAGGCGAATTCGTTTAACATCTCCTCCGTGGTATGCAGATAAAGCGGTGCAGAGGACTCCTCTTCCATCCCCCTCCCCGCCTGAATGATCGTGCGGTAGATTTCGTCCTGCGGATCCAGAAAATGCACGTCGCAGGTCGCCACCACCCGCTTATTAAACTGCTCTCCCAGTTTGACGATCTTCCGGTTCAGTTCTCGCAAGTCCTCTTCCGAGCGGACATTTTCATGCTTCGGAGCGTCAATCATAAAGGCGTTGTTCCCAATCGGCTGCACTTCCAGGTAATCATAGAAAGAAACCAGTTTGGCAATTTCTTCTTCCGAACGTTCCTCTTCGACCGCCTCAAAGAGTTCTCCTGCGCAACAGGCGCTACCGACGATCAGTCCCTCTCTGTACTTTTCCAGCACGCTTTTGGGTACGAGCGGATATCTGTGGAAATAATCCAGATGTGACTTCGATACCAGCGTATAGAGGTTCACCCTCCCCTTCGTGTTCTTGGCAAGCAGGATACAGTGGTGGGGTCTTAAATGTTTGACCGCCTTCTCGGGCGCATCGTTCAGGCCATTGATCTGTCCCAGCTTTTCGATCTTCTTCTCTGCCAGCATCGGTAAAAAAGCGAGGAAAATTTCTGCTGTACATTCTGCATCGTTGACTGCCCGGTGATGACCTTCCATCTCATGACCCGTGATCGTTTTATAGACCACATTTAAGGTATGTCTCGCCTGAGTCGGGAAAAACACCCGCGAGAGACCGACCGTATCCACGCTGGTATAGTCAAAGGCAATCCCCAGATCCTTAAAATTCTGCTTGATGAAACTGACGTCAAAAGAGACGTTGTGTCCCACGAGCACGCTTCCCCGGATGAATTCCGCAAATCTCGGAAGAATCTCCTGTCTGGTTCCCGCATCCATCACCATCTCATCGGTAATGGAAGTCAGCTGTCTGATTCGAAAAGGGATCGGAACTTTTGGATTCACAAATTCCGAGAAGCGATCCACGATTTTTCCCTGTCTGATTTTGACGGCTCCGATTTCAATGATCCGATTCTTGAGAGGGGAAAAACCGGTCGTCTCCAGGTCAAAAACGACATACTCGGGATCCTCTACCCTCTGCCCCTTCTCGTTTGTGACGATCTCTTTCTTATCGTCCACCAGGTAGCATTCCACCCCCGGTACGATCTTGAAGAAATTCTGCCTGTCCGGTGCCTCCCGTCCTGCCTCTTTTGCTGCTTTCTTTGCCTCTTTATAGAGATCTTCATACACATGATTGGCATCGGTCAGCGCCTGTACCACTCCATGGTCGGTAATGGCGATCCCGGGCATCCCCCAGGCATACGCCCTCTTGATGATGTCCTTCACCTCCGAGACCCCGTCCATGTTGCTCATCTTGGTATGGCAGTGCAGCTCCACCCGCTTATTAGGCGCCGTGTCCATTCTCTTCACGGTGAAATCCGGGATTTGCAGGATGCCGGAAACGGAGGAGATCGTCACTTCCTTGTCAAAGGAGTCAAAACGGGAAACCCCTTTCAGCTTCACGAAGGTTCCCTTTTTCACCTTCGCTTGAAATTCCTCATTCTGTTCCTCATTCACAAAGACCTTGACCGTAATAGAGTCGGTAAAATCGGTCAGGTCCAGAATGTAGAGATGTTTTCCGGTCTTGGTGACGCGTACGTCCAGGGAAAAAATCTGTCCGTGGATACAGACATCCACCCTCGGCTCCGCATCCAGTTCACGCAGCGGGATGATCTCTCCATCGAATTCTTTGCCATACAGGAGCGCAGGATTTGTGCTCTTTGGCGTCTGTCCCCCTTTTCTGCCTCTCCTGTTTCTGAAAGACGTTTGTGTGCCCGTCCCTGTCTGCCTGCCGGAAGTGGAAGAAGCCGGATCGTCCTTTCTTTTTGCCTCCGTACTTCCTCCCTCAGCACTCTCCTGTGCTTCCTTGGCCACCCTCTCCTGTCTGTCCCGCACTTCCTTCCTTTTCTTTTCCCAGGAATCTTCCGCCACCGGCTCCGCCTTTTCTCTTTGGACATAATTGGCTTCAATGGCGCAGGATAGCCCGCACCTCTCGTTCAGGATCCGGTCCAGGATGAGACAGAGTTCTTTGCTGTAGCTGTGTCCCAGGATTCCTTCCTCCAGGGACACCACCACTTTCTCATTCGAAAAAGAGATCTCCGCATTTTTAAAGACCGTATAAAGGACAGGGTTGTGACTTTTGAGTTCCAACAGGATACTGTCCTTATAGGAATCAAGCAGATTCTCAGGCGTATACTGAGAAGAAAGCACAAAACGTTCCCGAATTCTGACCGATAGAGAAACACCCGGAAACAGCTGCTTCCGGATGGCATCTTCTACACGATAGAGATCCGACTTGGCAATCAGATTCGGGCTGTGCAGATAAATGCGGATCAGATCCTGCTTCTTCGTTGCAGTGACCTGATCCACGACTGTTTGATTCATCAGTTCCCGTATCGGCTCTGTCAGCTTTAAGGTCGGGAAAACCTCTGCGAAACCTTTGGACATGCTTATTTCCCCAATTTCACTTTCACGGATCCCTTAGGACCAGTGATCCAATTCCTCTTTTAGCACCTGTAAGAGCTGATCTTCCGGGAATTTGCGGATGATTTCCCCGTGCTTCATCAAAAGCCCCTCTCCGTCTCCGCCCGCAATGCCAAGATCCGCTTCTCTTGCTTCTCCCGGTCCGTTCACGGCGCACCCCATGACCGCTACGCGCAGATTCAGATCGTAATCTTCCACCATTTCCTCCACCCGGTTGGCAAGCCCGATCAGATCAATCTTTGTCCTGCCACAGGTCGGACAGGAAACCACATCTATGCCATTCTTACGAAGTCCCAGTGCCTGCAGGATTTTTTTTGCGGCTTTGATTTCCTCTAACGGGTCTCCGGAGAGAGAAACGCGGATGGTGTCTCCGATGCCCTGACTCAAAATCGCTCCCAGACCGACTGCGGATTTGATGGTGCCGGAATAAACGGTTCCTGCCTCCGTGATTCCGACATGAAGCGGATAATCGGTTTCTTTTGCCAGAAGCTGATGCGCTTCGATGCACAGCGGAACCTGAGAGGATTTAATGCTGATCACGAGTTTGTCATAGCCCAGCTCCTCGATCAGATGCGTTTTATCCAGGGCGCTTTCTACCAGCCCCTTTGCCGTCACACCTCCGTATTTCTCCACCAGATCCTTTTCCAGAGAGCCTGAATTGACCCCGACGCGGATGGGGAGTCCTCTTTCCTTACAGGCATCCACCACCGCACGGATGCGATCCAATCCCCCGATATTGCCCGGATTGATTCGAATTTTATCCGCCCCGTTTTCGATGGCAAGCAGCGCCATACGATAATCAAAATGAATGTCTGCTACCAGCGGAATATGGATTCGTTTCTTGATCTGCGAAATGGCTTCTGCCGCTTCCTTTGTCGGAACCGTACAGCGGATAATCTCACAGCCTGCCTTCTCCAGTTCCAGGATCTGGGCAACCGTCGCTTCCACATCCTCCGTCCTGGTATTGGTCATCGACTGGATGAGGATCGGATTGCCTCCTCCAATTTTCCGGTCTCCGATTTGAATGACTTTGGTATGATTCCGAATCGACATCTCTCACCTCTTTCAACAGAATTTTTCAGTGGAAAAACCTTCCCACGTCATTGAAAAGGACCACAACCATCAGTGCTATCAGCGCCACCATTCCGGCGACTGTGACATAGCCCTCCTTCTCCGGAGAAATCGGCTTGCCACGCAAAACCTCCAGAATCAGGAAAAGGAGCCTGCCTCCGTCCAGTCCGGGGACAGGGAGTAAATTCATGATTCCCAGGTTCACCGACAGAAGGAGTGTCAGATCAAGCATGGTTAAGAGGACGGAGGGAATTCCCAGGGGTCTTGCCTCCTGATAGGTTTCATCCACCATCTGCACCATGCCGACCGGCCCGGAGAGAGATTTCAGACCCACCTTCCCCCTCACCAGAAGAGAGAGGCTGCGGAAGGTCATCTCCGCATACCCTTTCACCGTATACCAGGCGTAAGGCAGTACGTTTTTCGCTTCTACCCTGCCCTGTTTCCCGATTCCCATGCCGAGGTAATATCTGTTGTCTTCCTTGCTATAGAGCGGTTTGACGGTGATTTCCTTCCTGACGCCGTCCCGCTCAATTCGAATTCGAATCGGCTCTCCTTCGTTAAAAAAGGAAATCTGCGTCACATCATAGGCCATGTGCACGCTTTTCCCGTCCATGGCAAGGATCCGGTCGCCTTGTAAAATCCCGGCATCTTTGGCAGCGGAAACCTTTGCAAACCCACTTACCACCGGGTAGTTCCAGACGCCAAAGATGGTCGTGATCACCGCAATCAGATAGGCTAAGAGAAAATTAAAGAGAGGACCTGCGATGACCGTCGCGATTCTGGACCAGACCTTGGCATTCGGAAAGGCGTGTTCATCTTCCCTGTCCACTTCAAACTTGAATTTGCCGCTTCCATCCCCCTCGTCTTCCCTGTCATACACATCCATGCCGTCAAAGATACAGGCGCCTCCAAAAGGAAGGACACGGAGGGCATAATTGGTCTCTCCCACCTTCTTCTGCCAAAGGGCGGGGCCGACGCCGATCGTAAATTCCTTCACGCGGATCCCGTTGGCCTTTGCAATCAGGAAATGTCCCCCCTCATGAGAAATGACGAGGATACTGAATATACAAAGAAAAATGAAGATGCTGATGAACATATTCACGGAACAAGCTCCTTCAGGAAGGCGTCGGTTTCCTGTTCGATTTCCAGAATCTGCGAAAGCGTCGGATTTGCAATCGTTTGGTGGTGCTGCATGGCCTTCTCGATCCAATCATAAATCGTCAAAAAACGGATTCTGCCTTCCAGAAACATACGGTTTGCCATCTCGTTGGCTGCATTCATCACCGTCGGCATGCTCCCGCCCTCTCGAATGGCGGAAACAGCAAGTGGCAGTCCTCTGAATGTATCTGTGTCGGGCTCTTCAAAGGTCATTTCCTTCAGGGAAAAGAGATCCAGCCTTTTTTCCTGCAGAGGCAGACGATCCGGATAAAAGAGGGCATACTGGATCGGCAGCTTCATATCCGGCACGCCGAATTGACCGATGATGCTTCCGTCCACAAATTGAACCGCCGAGTGCAACACGCTCTGTGGCTGTACAACCACCTGGATTTGATCCGGATTGACGCCAAAGAGATGCACCGCTTCAATCACCTCCAACCCTTTATTGATCAAAGAGGCGGAGTCCACCGTGATCTTCGCTCCCATGGACCAGTTCGGATGCTGCAGAGCCTCTTTTACCGTCACCTGCTCCAGTTCTTTTTTCGTTTTTCCGCGAAAAGGGCCTCCCGAAGCCGTTAACAAAATCTTCTCGATTCTGCCCTTCTTCTCCCCGTTTAAAGACTGGAAGATGGCGCTGTGCTCGGAATCCACCGGCAGGATGCGCACCTTCTTTTGCTGCGCCAGGGGCATAATCAGATGCCCTGCACAAACGAGCGTCTCCTTGTTGGCAAGTGCAATATCTTTTCCACACTCGATCGCCCGAATGGTCGGCAGAATTCCGATCATGCCGACCACTGCACTGAGCACGGTATCGGCATCTGATTGTTCCATGATTTCCAGAATCCCCTCCATGCCGGAGAGAACCTTTGTCTTCGTGTCTTTTAGACGGGAGCGCAGTTCCTTTGCCGCTTCCTCCTGAAACATGGCACAGCAGGGCACACAAAATTCCCTGGCCTGCGCCTCTACCGCTTCTACCGAACGGTTGGCAATCAGGGCGGAAACAGAGAGCCTGTCTCTGTGCTGTCTCACGACTTCCAGCGTCTGTGTCCCGATCGAACCGGTTGAACCCAGCAGGATGATTTTTTCCGCCATAGGATTCCTCTTTTCTTCAGATCAAGTGAAAAAGTGTAAGCATCAGATAAATAAACGGTGTGACAAAGATCACGGAATCAAACCGGTCCATAATTCCCCCGTGCCCCGGGATCAGATGCCCGTAATCTTTCAGGTTATGGTTCCTCTTGATTCCGGAAGCAAAAAGGTCTCCGAATTGAGAAAGGATCGAACCCAGCAAAGTCATACAGGCAAACTTCCAAAGAATGGCAGAATCAAAGGACTCTGTCTTCATCACAAAAAAACCAAAGAGCATTCCGACCAGTGCTGCACCAAGAATCCCGCCAAGCGCCCCTGCCACGGTTTTCTTGGGCGAGAGGAGGGGGACCAGCTTTCGCTTCCCCAGGGCTCTTCCGCACAAATATGCGAAGATATCACAGACCCACGCCACAAAAGGCACCCATGCCAGATAAATCCCCAGCTTGCTCTCCCGGATCAGATAGATGAAGGAGAGCAGAAACGGCACATAGAAAAAAGAGAAGATGACACAAAAGACCTGTCTGCTGTCATACCTTGGAAAAGAAAGCACATAGAGGATGGCGGTCACGAAAAAGACCAGGAGAAAAGACCAGATCCCCCAGGACAGTCCCCCCTCCTTTCCGCAAAACATCAGACCTGCATAGTGAAAGATGGTTCCCAGATACCCTCCTATACAGAGGCTTGATAACCCTCTTTCCTCCTCGATTCCCATTGCCATCATCATTTCATGAAAACCGATGAGAGAAACCGCACACAAAACAGCGGCTAAAAGATAGCCGCCGCTGATCAGAAGCACAAGTAAAATCATTCCCAGTACGACACTGCTGATGGTTCTGGTTTTCAATGGAGTCCTCCGTACTTCCGATCTCTTTTTCCATAAGAAGCAATGGCTTTTTCGAGTTCTTCCTTGTTAAAGTCCGGCCAGGCCACAGGCGTATAGTAGAATTCCGTATAAGCACACTGCCAGAGGAGAAAGTTGGAAATGCGCTGCTCTCCACAGGTTCTGATGAGCAGATCCGGATCCGGCAAAGGATAGGTGTCCAAATGCCTGGCAATCACTTCTTCCGTGATTTCTTCCACTTGCAGTTCCTGCTGCTTTACCTCCGTCGCGATCTTCTTTACGGCACGGGTGATCTCATCTCTGCTGCCGTAATTGATGGCAATGGTAAACTGAAGCCCGGTATTGTCCTTCGTCGCTTCCTCCAGCTTCTCGATCGCCTCCAGAATATCCGGTGCGAGCCTGGATCTCTCCCCGATCACACGGCACTTGACCTTGTTTTTCATGGATTTCTTAATGCTGGTGGTCAGATAGGTCTTGAGCAGCTTCATCAGCGCACTCACCTCATCCTGCGGTCTGTTCCAATTCTCGGTCGAGAAGGCATAGACGGTCAGATACCGGATGCCGAGATCTCTGGCATCCACCAGGATTTCCTCCACCGCCTTGGCTCCCTGAAAATGGCCTGCAGTGCGAGGAAGCCCCTTGGCCTTCGCCCACCTGCCGTTGCCATCCAGTATGATTGCCACATGTGCCGGAACACGGTTCACTTCCTCTATCATTCTTCTCCCTCGCCGGCCTGTTCCATCCAGCCTCTATTTCTCAAATCGTCATGATTTCTTTCGATTTCTCTTCCACCGACTTGTCCACTTCTTTGACATAGCGGTCCGTCAGTTTTTGCAACTCTTCTTCGAGATCTTTGATTTCATCCTCCGAGACATCGCTTCCCTTCAGTTTCTTGAAGGCATCCGTACCGTCTCGGCGGATATTGCGCAGCGCAATCTTGGCATCTTCTCCCTTCTTGCGTACTTCCTTGGAGAGCTGTTTTCTGCGCTCCTCTGTCAGCTCCGGGAAAATCAGGCGGATGTTGGTTCCGTCATTCGACGGTGTGATGCCGATATCGGAAGCTAAAATCGCTTTCTCGATATCCTTGATCAGCTTCTTATCCCAGGGTGCAATCTGAATCATGCGCGCTTCCGGAACCGACACATTTGCCAGCTGCTGAATGGGCGTGGGGGTTCCGTAATAGTCCACCCTAAGTTTATCCAGAACGTGCGGATTGGCTCTGCCTGCACGAATGCTTTGAAGTTCCTCGCCCAGAAACTTCACGCTCTTATTCATTTTTTCATCGTAAGAAGTCAAACGTTCGTTCATGATTCCCCCCTGCTCAGACCGTCACTGTAGTCCCGTTAAAATTGCCACTCGCTGCTTTAATAATGCTGTTTTCCTCCTGCAGGGCGAAGACACGCATCGGCATCCGATTATCCCTGGCAAGGATGGAGGCGGTCATATCCACTACCTGTAAATTCTTTGCAATCACATCCTCAATGGAGAGCGTGTCGTAACGTTTGGCATTTTTGTCTGTTGCCGGATCCGCATTGTAAACACCGTCAATGGACTTGGCCAGCAACAGCATATCCGCTTCCACTTCGATTGCCCGCAACATTACTCCGGTATCGGTAGAAAAATACGGATGTCCTGTGCCTCCCGCAAAGAAAACAACCATGTGATGTGCAAAATATTTATTTGCCCTGTCTTTAGAAAAAAGTTTTGTAAAGGAGCCCACTTCGAAAGGGGTCAAAACCGAGGTCCTCATGTTCTCGGCTCTGAAGATCTCCGAAACATAAATGCAGTTCATCACCGTGGCCAGCATACCGATCTGATCCGCCTTGACCCGGTCAATGCTCTCGCTGGTCCGTCCTCTCCAGAAATTTCCTCCGCCGATGACAATGCCCACTTCTATGCCCTCTTCCGTCAATTTCTTTACCTGAAGAGCCACACGGCGCACCGTTTCCTCATCAAAGCCGGTCTTGTTCGGTCCGGCAAGCGCTTCGCCGGAAAGTTTCAACATGATTCTCATTTTATTGTTCCTTTAAGCCGTCAAAGAAAGCGGACGGATTGACTTCCGCATATACCTGCGAGCACATTCCCTCAATGACTGCGCCGTTATTTACCTGCACAGACTGGGAGCGAATGTTTCCCATGACGATTGCTGTCGTGTCTAAGATCACCGGTCCGTGTACGTCGATGTCTCCCTTTACGGCACCGGCAACCACTGCGCCGTTTGCAGAAATATTGCCGATGATGACGGTGCTCTGTCCGATCTTCACACTGCCCTTGGAATGAATCTCTCCGTTGATTCTGGCAGATTCCGCATAGATTTCCGCGGCGGTGGAATCTCCGGTAATCTCTCCGCTGATGGTGAGCTTCCCGTTCACCGTCACATTTCCGGTTACCTTGCCCAGAAGTTCCATGTTGCCCGTAGTAGAAATGTCGCCGTTCACCACCATCCCTGCGGTAATAACTGCATCTTCATCTGTTGTTACTGCTGCTCCGTTCTGTTCTTCCATCATAAATCCCCCCTCTTTCTGCCTGTAAGTATTCTGTGTCTGCTGTAATGCTCCTGCTTCCGGTGTGAGAACCGTCTCCTGTACCGTCACGGAAGCAGTCTTCTCTCCCTTTCTCGCGCTGTCCTGCTCTTCCTCAAAAGACGGATTGGAATTCAGCGCCTGTGACAGCCTGGAGAGAAAATCATCTCCCTCTGTTTCCTGATCGGCGGAAACTTCTCTCCTGCGATCCTCCTCTTCTGCCTGGCTTTCGAATACGGGCTGCGGAAGATCCTCCTCCGTACCGGCCTGGTCTGTACCGGCCTCCTTTTGCAAATCCACCTCATCCAGGTGATTCAGCATCCTGTCCAGATCCACATCGCCTTCAGCCGTCCCATCTTTTCCTGCCTGGCCTTTTTTTTCCGACAACGACAGATCCCCCTTCAAATCCGAAAAAAAACCCATTTTTCACCCTCCGTCTTGTATATTTTATGATGTATGAATCAACGGACACGATTTTTCCGTGATAGGAAGAATCTCCGTATCCTTCTGGCTTTGCAAATATTCAATAATACCGGGTAGCGCACTCACTGTTGCCCGCTTGTCTGCCGCATCATGCAAAAGAATCACCGATTCCTTGTATTTGTCTACATTGGCTGTTACATTTTTGACGATCACCTCCGCGCTGATGCCGTCTCCCCCGTACACATTCCAGTCAAAGTAGGCAATCCCCTCTCTGTCCAGATAAGCTTCCAGATCCTTCATGCTAACCTTGGAAGCCGTGTTGGAACTGCCCCCCGGAAAGCGATAATATTTACACCAGACACCCGTCTTGTCAAAGAGCAGATTCTGCAATCGGTGGAGGTCTTCTTGAAACGAATCCAGAGAAACATACAGCTTTGCATAATCATGGCTGTAGGAATGCATGGCGAGCGTGTGTCCCTCGTCTACAATCCTTTGGTAGAGCGCAATCGATTTCGCATCCTCTCTTCCTACCACGAAAAAGGTCGCCTTCACCTTGTACTGCTTCAAAATGTCGAGCACCTTCCCGGTCTGTACACTTGGACCGTCATCAAAAGTCAGATACACATGATGCTTGCCGTCTTTGGGAACGGTCCCTGTCAGAGAAGCCGCATCGGAAGGCTCCATGACCACCGGGCGGTTTTGTTTGTTCTTGCTGATCGCACTCTTCCCGCTTCCCTGCCCGCCTTCTCCGATTTCCTTCGCCTGTAGCGCCCTTTCCTTCTCCAAATGGTTCAGCATCTCCCGCATCCGGTCGTAGCGAATGGCAAGAACGACACTGGCACACACCAGAACAAAGGCAGTCAAAGTAAGCAGTACTTTGGTTAAGAACCAAGAAGAGGATTTCTCCTCCGCCTTCCCCCTCTTTCCTTCATCTGCATGAAAACTCTCTCCGCTCTCCCACTCCGGGTTCACTGCATGAAACGAAGGTTTCTCTTCGGGGGCTTTTCTCTCAACAGAAGCGGTTCTCTCTACGGGATTGCTTCTCTCTGCAGAAGTGCTTCTCTCTGCAGAAGTGCTTCTCTCTACAGAAATGTTTCTCTTTGCAGAAGGATTTCTCTCTGCAGAAGTCTCTCTGTCTATAGGGGCGCTTCTTGTAACGGATGCTTCTCTTTCTATGGAGGCGCTTCGCCCCGTGGAAGAGAGTGCCTTCCGCGCCTTTACGATGTCCCCTTCAGCAGTCCGTTTTGCTGTCATTTCCGGTCTCACCGTTCTTCTTACGGAAGCGACATCAATCTTACCGGGCAAACTCTCGGGCGGATCCGCATGATGGATTTGATTGTTTGTATTTTTCCGGCTTTTCCGGACCCTCGTTCCTGCAGGCATCTTGCCCCCAACTCTTCTGATACCAGTGTAAAAAGAGTCAAAGCGTCAACCATTTTGACGCCACCTCCTCTTTTCATACAGGGGATACGCTCATCCCAGCAATTTCAAATTTTACCACATTTACGAATCGCGTACAATCGACAGCGCCAGTTGAATCTGCGCAAGCTCTTCTGTAAGCTCCCTCATCCGATTTTTCCGGACCGTTCTCTTTTCCAGCTCCTCTAGCAGAGAATGCGCCTTCCGCTCCTCCCTTTGCAGGAATTTTTTCAGGACCGGATCCTTCTTCCTCAAGAGGACCGGGCCGAAGGCATCCATGATGGCAAGCAGGCGGCTATCCTCCATCTGCGAGGGTGTCTCCTCTGCCTTTGCTTCCAATGCAATCACCGGATAAAAATGTCCATTCTCTTCTACCATTTTCTCATCGGTGATCGAAAAGAACCCGGGTCTTCTCCCTCTTCCTGCGGTTCTGAGAAATTTTCGCAGCGCCGCCACTTCGGACTGCGGTTCCAAAATCAGGTGCCGGATTCCTTTGTCATAAGCAAAGCCTTCTTCTAAAATCTTCCGCATCAGTGCGCCGCCCATGCCTGCCAGAACGACCGTATCCGCCTCTCCCTCTTTCAGTGCGGAAAGGCCGTCTGATCTGCGAAGAAGAATCCGATCGGACAAACCGGCTTGCTCTACATTGGCAGCCGCTCTCCTGCAAGGCTCTTCTTTCACATCCATGGCAATCACCTGCGGGCAAATCTTTTCCCGAATCAGATAGATCGGCAAATAGGCGTGGTCGCACCCCACATCGCAGAGGATGCTTCCTGTCGGAACCATTTGTGCCACTGCCAAAAGTCTTCTGGATAATTTCATTTCTTCAGTCCAGATAGTCCTTGAGTTTCCTGCTGCGGGAAGGATGACGCAGTTTACGAAGTGCCTTGGCCTCAATCTGGCGAATTCGTTCCCTGGTGACGTTGAATTCCTTCCCCACTTCTTCCAGGGTTCTGGCTCTGCCGTCATCCAAACCGAAACGCAGTCGAAGAACCTTCTGTTCCCTGTCCGTTAAGGTACTAAGCACCTCCACCAGCTGTTCTTTTAACAGCATAAATGCCGCAGCGTCCGCCGGTACCGGCACGTTGTCGTCCTGAATAAAGTCACCCAGATGGCTGTCATCTTCCTCACCGATAGGTGTCTCCAAGGAAACCGGCTCTTGGGCAATTTTGAGAATCTCACGAACCTTGTCAGGCGTCATATCCATGCGCTCA
>ERZ772910.1029-NODE-1029-length-14677-cov-25.242169_pt1 | contig 14677 bp, 13 predicted proteins | sample MGYA00511357_ERZ772910 | MGnify/ENA primary metagenome ERZ772910 (study PRJEB29015, sample SAMEA2738096) | human oral metagenome | biome: human oral; feature: human-associated habitat; material: saliva | place: China | collected 2193 ... | reverse complement strand
CCATTTCCATGGCCAGGGGGGCCATTTTACATTCGGTGTATCGCGGCGCAGCCGGACCCAGGTTACCGGGGGTACCGAAGTTACCTTGCCCGGCCACCAGCGGGTAGCGCATAGACCAGGGCTGTACTAGACGGGCTAGGGCATCGTAAATGGCGGCGTCACCGTGGGGGTGGAAGCTACCCATTACGTCACCCACCACACGCGAAGACTTAGAGAAAGCCGCGTTGGGGCGGTAACCTCCGTCGTACATGGCGTAAAGAATGCGGCGGTGTACCGGCTTGAGGCCGTCACGTACGTCCGGCAGGGCGCGCCCAACAATCACACTCATGGCGTAGTCGAGGTAGGAGCGCTGCATTTCCAGCTGCAAATCGACGCGCTCAACGCGGTCGAATCCAGGCTCCTCGATTACTTCGATCTGGTCATCACTCACGAAAGTTATTCCTGTTCTTTAAGTAGTCGAGGGCTCAGATATCCAGGAAGCGCACGTCGTTAGCATTGCGTTGGATAAAGCTACGGCGTGATTCGACGTCGTCACCCATCAAAACTGCGAAGGTTTCGTCAGCGTCGGCAGCCTCATCCAAGGTGACCTGCTTGAGGATGCGGTGGGCTGGGTCCATGGTGGTGTCCCACAGCTCGTGGTCGTTCATTTCACCTAGACCCTTATAGCGCTGAATGCCGTTTTCCTTGGGCATACGCCAGCCCTTGGCAGCGCCAGCTTCACGCAGGCGGTCGCGCTGCTCATCGCTGTAAGCAAATTCGTGCTCGGCGTTGGACCACTTGAGGCGGTACAGCGGCGGCATAGCGATGTAGACGTGACCGTTTTCGATCAGCGGGCGCATGTAGCGGAACAGTAGCGTCAGCAGCAAGGTGGCAATGTGGGAGCCGTCCACATCGGCGTCGGCCATAATCACGATCTTGTGATAGCGCAGCTTTTCAAGATCAAAATCTTCACCAATGCCGGTACCAAAAGCGGTGATCAGCGAGCGGATAGTGTCACTGGACAGGGCGCGGTCTAGGCGGGCCTTTTCCACGTTCAAAATCTTGCCTCGGATTGGCAAAATCGCCTGGTGCTCGGGGTCGCGGCCACCTACCGCTGAGCCACCTGCGGAGTCACCCTCAACGATGAAAATTTCAGATTTGGAGGCGTCACGTGAGGAGCAGTCACGCAGCTTACCTGGCATAGAGGCGCTCTCCAGCACCCCTTTACGGCGGGTAGCTTCACGGGCTTTACGGGCCGCTAAACGTGCGGCAGAAGCCTGCTTGGCTTTGCTAATAACCGCCTTGGCATCTGCCGGGTGAGCGTCAAACCAGTCGGTTAGCTGGGCGTAAACCGTCTGCTGCACAAAGGAGCGGGCCTCAGTGTTACCCAGTTTGGTTTTGGTCTGGCCCTCAAACTGGGGCTCAGAGAGCTTAATGGAGATAACTGCCGTTAGGCCCTCACGTACGTCCTCACCGGAGAGGTTATCTTCCTTGTCTTTAAGCAGGCCCTTTTCGCGCGCATACTTGTTGACCAGCGTGGTCAGGGCGGTGCGGAAGCCTTCTTCGTGAGTACCACCCTCGGTGGTGTTGATGGTGTTGGCGTAGGTGTGTACCGACTCGGAGTAGGCGGCGGTCCACTGCATGGCGATTTCTACACTCATACCCCCGTGCTCGCCGCTTTGCTCAGCAGAGAAGTCAATGATTTCGGGGTGGATCAGCTCGGCCTTCTTGGTTTTGTTCAAGAAGTGCACGTAGTCGCGTAGACCGTCGGAGTACATGTAAGACACGCTGCGGTGCTTGTGCTCCTGGGTGTCTTGCTCGCTGCCGGCAATTTCGTCGCCGTCAACGGATAGGTCACGCTCGTCGGTTAGCGAGATGCGCAAGCCCTTGTTCAAGAAGGCCATCTGCTGGAAACGACGACGCAGCGTCTCAAAGTCGAAAACGGTGGTTTCGAAAATCTCGGGGTTGGGCCAGAAGGTGACGGTTGTGCCCGTCTGGTCAGTGGCCTCGCCGCGACGTAGGGGAGCAGTGGGGACGCCGTCGGCAAAATCAATATTCCAAACGTAACCGTCGCGGCGCACCTCAACGGACAGGCGGGAGGACAGGGCGTTAACTACCGACACACCCACACCGTGCAAACCACCGGAAACGGAGTAACCGCCGCCGCCGAACTTACCGCCTGCGTGCAGCACGGTAAGTACTACCTCAACTGCGGGCTTGTGTTCAGTGGGGTGCTCATCAACCGGGATACCGCGACCGTTATCTACCACGCGCACACCGCCGTCGGGCAGGATGGTGACTTCAATGTGGTCACAGTAACCGGCTAGAGCCTCATCTACGGAGTTATCCACTACCTCGTATACGCAGTGGTGCAGGCCGCGCTCACCGGTGGAACCGATATACATACCGGGACGCTTGCGGACAGCTTCAAGGCCTTCCAAAACCGTGATATTTGAAGCTCCGTAGCTGTCGTTAGTCACAGTGCTATCCTGCTCAGCCACGTCTAATATGCTCCTCGTTCTTGCTTGGCAGGGTCAAAAAAGATCCTTGCCTTTGCATTAGGTCTGTATGTGCCGTCTAGGGAGGGTTTAACGGCACGTTTAACTACCCGGTAAGGCAGCTCAAACTACCTATATTCTACCGTGTTAGGCGCGATTTTCCGGCCTGGCGGCGGTGTGGCCCTAAGCAAATACTGTGCCTTAGCTATCACTTAGGCTCCGGCTGCCCGACGGCGCCTGGTGGCGGCGCTTAGTACCTACAGCCGACGGCGCCCGCTTGGGCAAGCCGCGCACTTTAGCCGTAGGTGTCGCGCACCCCGCGCGCCCCGGGCACAGCCAGTTTGCCGTGCTGCCAGGTGTAATCTGCGTTAGGGCCGCGCACTTTAATGCTTTTGACAATGCCCGGGCCTACTTCGCGCTCAAATAGGGCCTCCAGTTGGGGCATCATCAGTTGCAGTTGCTGCGCCCAGTTGGTGGAGTGGGCGCGCATTACCAGGCGTCCATTTTTGAAGGAATAAATGCTGCAATTTTCGGCCATATCCTTGCCGACAATCTCTTCCCAGCGCACCTTGACACTGGCTATGCGCAGGGATTCTTCCCAGCCTTGGCGGTGAAAAAAGCCGTCCAGCTCGCGTTTACCTGAGCGCGGATCGCGCCAATACACGCGAGCTTGGGAGACGGGTTGGCCGTTGACGATCTCGGCATGGCGTTCTTGGCGCCGGCGAATACGCCCAATACTGACTGCGTCCCAGGGCGCTAGTGCGTCCGCATTTGCGGCTGGGTTTTGGGCGGCGTTTACAGGTGCGTTTGCGGCGCCATTATGGGCTGCGCTTGGGTTCGCATTTGGGGCGGCATTTGCGCCCGCGTTTAGGGCTGCGCCCGCAGTTTGCCCGTTCAGCGACGACGACGACGGAGCCCCGCCTGCTGCTTGGCTTGCTGCTAGCACTGGGCCACCAGGGCTTTTACGAGGTAGGCGCTTTAGAGCATGGCCCGCGTTCCAGGCCTGCTCGCGCTGGCGTGCCAGCGCGGCCACAGCCATTTGGTCGCCGTAATCTTCACTGTTCACGGCTAAACTTCGCTTACTACAGAGCCGGTCACGCGCAGACGGTGATGATCAAGTTCGCTAGGGACGTCGTCGCCAACCGCAGCGGTAATAAGCACTTGCTGAGCCTGGGCCACCATCTGCGACAAGGCCCGACGCCTGCGCATATCTAATTCCGCAAAAACATCATCAAGAATCAAAATCGGGTCTTCACTCTTACCATCAATGCTAGTCAAGGCACTATCAGCGCGCATTAGCTCAAAACTAGCCAGACGCAGCGCAAGCGCCAGCGACCACTGTTCACCGTGTGAAGCAAAACCTTTAGCGGGCAGATGCCCCAGGAACAGCGTCAAGTCATCGCGGTGTGCCCCTACCAGGTTCACTGCCCGCTCTAGTTCCCGCTGACGCAGCTGACCCATAGTTTCAAGCAAAGCTTTACTGGTGGCCTGCACATCCAGGAGAGAATTTTCGTAATCCTCCCACGCCTCGGTGTCCGCAATGGCCGGGTCAGCTACGCCGCGCGCAGCCAACAGGCTCGTGCGGTAGGCCAAATTTGCCTGCGATTGCGCTAGCGAAACCGTTTGATAAGACTGGGCCACCCAAGGGCGTAGCTGGCGCACAAGTTTGACGCGCGCAGCAATCAGCTGGGCAGCTAACTGGGCTAGCTGCTCATCCCAAACATCCAAAGTGGCTAGGGCGCTGGCGCGTGCCGAGCCACTTTTACGTTTAAGTCCCCGCAACAATCCTGAACGCTGGGCTAGCACCTTGTCGTGGTCTGCGCGCACCCCAGCTAGCCGCGGGCTCATCATAACCACCAGGTCATCTAAAAAACGCCTACGCACCTGCGGATCTGAACGCACCAAGGCTAGATCCTCAGGGGCAAACAGAACCGTGCGGCAAATCCCCAGCAGCTGGGTAGGCCGGGTGGGGGCCCGGTTTAGCCGGGCCCGGTTAGCTTTGCCGGAAATAATTTCTACTTCTAGCAGCTGCGGGCGGGCAGCAGTGATTAGTTTGGCGCGAATAACAGCGGCGTTAGGCTGATTTTGGCCGCTTGCCTCACGCCTAACCAGGGCCGTATCGGCGCCAACTCGATGAGAGGAAAGCGTAGCCAAATAGTTAATAGATTCAACCAGGTTGGTTTTACCCTGCCCGTTAGAGCCCACCAGTACCGTAGCTCCAGGCGGAAAACTGACTACCGCCTGCTCATATGAGCGGTAGTCAGTCAGCGCCAAATCAGCTACGTACATACGCCTTACACGCCAAAGCGAATAGGCATCAGCAAGTAGCGGAAGCTGGGGTCAGGCTCAGTGCCAGGCTCATCTACCCCAACCAACACTGCCGGCTTATTGGGGTGGGTGAAGTCAAAGCGCACATAGTTACTAGATAGCGCGTTTAGGCCCTCTTGCAGGAAAAGCGGGTTGAAAGCAGCAGAGATTTCGTTGCCATCTAGGTGAGCTACCAGCTCTTCACTAGCCTGTGCATCCTCACCCTGGCCAGCCTCAAGATGCAAGTTACCCTCGGTGAAAGTTAGGCGCAGTGCAGTGTTGCGTTCGGCCACCAAAGACACAAACTTAACCGCATCTAGTAGCTCTTTACGTCCCACCGTGGCATAGGTGTTGACCTGCTCGGGGAACAGGCGACGCACCTGGGGGTATTCGCCGTCGCTAAGCACTGAAGTAGTGCGGCGCTCACCGGATTCAAAACCAATCAGGCGTGAGGCTACGGCGTCGTCGTCATTAAGCGCAATCTCAATGGGGGCGCCGGAAACCAGAGACTTAGCCACATCAGCTAAAGTGCGGGCCTTTAGCAGCACCACAGCATCCAGGGGCTTAGCCGGGTTCCACTCAACCTCGCGCATAGCTAGCCGGTAACGGTCAGTAGCTAGCATGGTCAGCTTATTGCCGCTAAATTCCATGCACACATTGGTCAGCAGCGGCAAGGTGTCGTCGCGGGCAGCAGCAATCGAAACCTGAGCTACCGCCTTAGAAAGCACGTCAGAGTCGATGGTGCCCACCTGGGCAGGCATTGAAGGCAAAGCTGGGTAGTCATCAACCTGCATAGCTGGTAGCTCAGAGTGGGCTGAACCACAGGTGAAACGTACGCGAGTGCCCACCAGCTCAATATCTACCGGCTTGTTAGGAAAGCCCTTAGCAAACTTGGTGAGTGCACGCCCAGGAATAAGTACCTCGCCCTCAACCTCAACCGAGGCCGGGATTTCACAACGCCCAGAGACCTCATAGTCAAAGGAAGACAGGATTACAACATTCCCCTTGGCCTCCATACGCACTCCAGCCAACACCGGAACCGGCGGGTTGGGCGGCACTGAGCGAGCAGTCCAGGCTACTGCTTCAGCTAAAACGTCACGGGCTACCCTGAGCTTCACGTTGGGAGGCCTTCCTTAGATGGATATAGAGGGGCGGCTTAAAAGTTTAGCCGGTATCTCCCTATAGAGCATCTCAAAAGGGTCACTGTGGGACTTTTGCACGCTTTGGTTTGCGCCGTCCGTAGCTGAGGTTTTCCCCAATTGGCCTACGTTGGCGAGCTTGGAAATCGTGTGGGGTTTAAAAGTCAGTAGTAGTAGTAGCGGGTGTGGAAGTTGTGGAAAACCACTTTTTGGCCCGGTGGCGCGCCGACGGCGAATGTGGGCTGTGTGTGGGCAAAGCTTGGGATAACTCGGGGCGGCTGTGGAAAGTGCTAAAGCTCATAGCACCAATCCACAGGCGAGCCTTAGTTAAGCACAGCAAAACCGGGGTTGCCCACAGCCTTACCAACAGGGCCTGTGGGCGAAAAACCACGTATTTGAGGGCAAAAAAGGCCGCCGCTAAGCCCAAAAACAGGGCCCAGCGGCGGCGTCGGGAATTAGTCGAAAATTAAGGGAGAAGCGGCTAAAGCGCACGGCAAAGCGCAACCAGGCGCGGCCAGCACACGCCGCAAAATCAGAGCAGCGGCTAGGGGTGAGGCGTGGCCGCAGCCTGCTTAATGCGGCTGGTTAGCTCAGTTACCTGCGTGTAAGTGTCTGCCTGGGCAGACATTTGGGTGCGTACCTTCTTATCCGCACTCATCACGGTGGTGTGGTCGCGGCCGCCAAACTCGCGCCCAATCTTGGGTAGCGACAAGTCAGTCATTTCGCGGCACAGATACATGGCGATGTGGCGGGCGGTAACAATAGTGCGTGAGCGGTTGGCCGAAGACAGATCCTCAATGGTGATCCCAAAGTAGTCGGCGGTTTGCCCAATGATCAGTGCGGCAGTGATATTGCCGGTGTCCTGGGTGGAAACCAGATCTTTAAGCACCATCTCGGCTACAGGCAGATCAACCTTCAGCTTGTTAATTGAGGCGTAGGCAGTTACGCGGATAAGTGCGCCTTCCAGCTCGCGGATATTAGCCGAGATACGGCTGGCAATGTACTCCAAAACCTGTAGGGGCACATCCAATTTGTCGGCCTGGGCGCGGCGCGACAAAATTGCGATACGGGTTTCTAGATCCGGGGGCTGAACGTCAGTAGATAGGCCCATGTCGAAGCGTGAACGCAGGCGCTCATCAATTTTCAGGGCCTTGGTGGGTTGGTCGGAGGTCAGCACTACCTGCTTATTTGCGTTATAGAGCGCATTGAAGGTGTGGAAGAACTCCTCCAGAGTCTGCTCTTTGTCTTGCAGGAACTGGATGTCGTCAACCAGCAAGATATCCACCTGACGGTAGCGACGTTTGAAGGCATCCATGCGGCCTTCAGATACGGAGGTGATGAAGTCAGAAACGAATTCCTCAGAGTTTACGTACTTAACTTTGCTCTTGTGGTAGGCGCGAGTGTAGTGGCCAATGCCGTGCAGCAGGTGGGTTTTACCAAGGCCTGAGCCGCCGTAAATAAACAGCGGGTTATAGGTTTTAGCTGGGGTTTCTGCCACGGCGTAGGAGGCGGCGTAGGCAAAGCGGTTGGAGGAGCCAACCACGTAAGTGTCGAAGGTGTAACGCGGGTTCAGCTTGGAGTCATCGAGGATGTCGCTGGGGCGCACATTCAACCCCTTGCCGCGCGCGGCCTTTTTGGGCTGCTCAGGGTGGCCAAACTCCACTACGGTCTGGGTATCTGGCACCACCAGGCCGTTTTCTTGGCCCAGCTCTAGGCCTAGTTGCTGGGGGGCACTTGGTGCGGCGGCGTCGTTAGCGCCGTGGCCTAGGTTTAGTTCGGCTGGGGTGGGGATATTGCCTTTGAACTGCGACGACGGCGCCTGGGTTGGGGCAGTGGGGGAAGCAGCGGGGCTAGCGTCGTCGTCGGCATTTACCCCCGGGGCGCCAGAGATAGCAGAGTTCCCATGCACGGTGGCGTGGGCGGCCTTAATAATGACCTCAAGATCCTTAGCTCCCGGCGCGACAGTGTAAATAATGGGCATGTCATAGCCGATTTGGTCAGCAACTGCCGCCTTGATTGTGGCTGACACTGAGCGGTCGGTTAAACGCTGTTTAACGAATTTAGAGTTGACCACCACTACCAGTGTGCCCTCAACATCGACGGCGTGGCAGGTGCGAGCCATGGCTAGGTAGCTGAGAGTCAGTGAGTTTGAGGTGGTCAGAGCTTCTACAACACTTTCCCAAAGCTGAGCGCCGAATTCAGCGCCCGGGTCAGTTACCGGATCGGACACGGCGTCTCCTTAAGTTCATAAAACAACTAATTGGGTAAGGGCCCTACGGACTGAGCCCAAGTTGTCCACAGAGATATCCACACCTGGGGATGGAGTAGATGTCCGCGAACAATTTTAGGCCGCCTATTGAGGATATACGCAATCTAACTGGTAGGAGTGGAGTTACAAGCTTGTATTTTCCTGTGGATAACGTGGGGTTATCCACATGCTGTGGGCTAGTGTTTTACGCAGGTGTGGAGAAGAAAATGGGTAAAATCACCCCCGGATGTAGGCAGCCTCACGGCAAAGATGCTTTGACCGGTGGGTGTAAGACCATATAACGTTAGTTAGTCGTACGTGTACATGCGGGTTCCACTCAGAGGATCCAGTGCACGTGACCTCATCAAAATGGTGAGGTACCACAAACTTTCGTGCGGCCATCCGGGCGCGCGATATAGACCTAGCAGGAGTACCCCGTGAGCAAGCGGACCTTTCAGCCGAACAACCGTCGCCGCGCCAAGGTGCACGGCTTCCGCCACCGTATGAGCACCCGCGCCGGTCGCGCCGTCCTGGCTGCGCGTCGTCGCAAGGGTCGCGCTCGCCTCGCTGCCTGAGACATGCTCAGTGCGCCGCATCGGATGCTGCGCAGCGAAGACTTCGCGGCTGCAGTTAAAGGCGGCGTGCGCAGCGGTAACCGCGCGCTGGTGGTTCATTTGAACGCCGACGATGATGGAGGTAACTCTCCTGCACTCGTCGGCGTTGTTGTGCCCAAAAAGCAGGTTGCCCGCGCCAGCCACCGTAATCGGATTAAGCGGCGTCTGCGCGCCCTGTTAGCTGCCCGAGTGGACTTACTGCCTGCCGGCTCGCGCCTGGTGGTACGTGGTTTGGCAGGTGCCGACGGCGCCTCTAGCCAGCAGTTAGCCCGCCAGCTTGATCGGGCCTTGGCCCGGGTAGGAGTAGTGGTACCTCAGTCTGTGCCGGGCCAGTTAGCACCAGGCGGTGAAAGTGTTTAAGCGTTTGGTGCTAGCTCCCATTGGCTGGTACCGCAAGTACATTTCCCCAGCTATAGCGCCGCGTTGCCGCTACTATCCCAGCTGTTCCACCTACGCCGTCGAGGCTATTGAGGTACACGGAGTTTTTAAGGGATTAGCGTTGAGCGCGTGGCGCATTTTGCGTTGCAATCCCTATAGCCGTGGCGGCGTGGATCATGTGCCCGAGGTGGGGTACTGGCGTTACGCCTACCCCAAAGATGTAGCCCGCTTCCAGGTGCCTAGTGCAGCTGCGGGCCAAGAAGCGCCGCAGACGCGGCAAGGCCAGCTTGGCTGACCATAAAAGGAGAGTTTAATGGACGGACTGCTAATGCCACTGAAGGTGGCCGAGGCTTGGGTGATGGTTACCATCCACAAGCTGCTGGTTGCCCTCGGTATGAGTGATGGGCCTGGCCCCGCTTGGGTGCTGTCAATCGTAGGCCTAACCATAGTGGTGCGAGTGCTGATCATGCCGCTGTTTGTGAAGCAGATTCGCTCTTCACGCGGTATGCAAGCCATGCAGCCTGAGCTGCGCGCCCTGCAGAACAAGTACAAGGGTAAGAAAGACCCCGCATCGCAGGAGCGTATGCGTGAAGAAATGATGGCGCTGTACCGCAAGCACGGCACCAACCCACTGTCTTCATGCTTGCCGCTGCTGATCCAGATGCCGATCTTCTTTGCGCTATTTCGTGTGCTGGCGCGCCTGCAGGAAGTGGCTAACTCTGCCGGTAGCGCCCACCCGATAAAGATCGGTCCGATAACTCCCGCCGTGGCTGCGGATGTGCAGTCCTCCAGCTTGTTTGGGGCACCGCTGAGCTCTTCCTTCATGCACGGCGGCTCTGCCAACGTAAAGATTGTGACCATGGTGCTGATCGTGCTGATGACTGCCACGCAGTTCTACACCATGCACCAGCTGACCATGAAGAACATGCCTAAGTCGGTTACCGATTCCGACAACCCGGCTATGCGTACCCAGCGCATGATGATGTATGGCATGCCGCTGATCTTCTTTATTACCGGCCCTCAGTTCCAGGTTGGTGTGTTGATTTACTGGCTGGTTTCTAACGTATGGACCATGGGGCAGCAGTGGTGGACTATCCGCAACATGCCCGCAGTTGGCTCTGAAGCTTACAAGAAGCGCCAGGAGCGCCGTCGTCGTAAAGGTCTGCCGCCCGACGACGAAAAGAAGCCCGCCGCAGCCGGCAGTGAGGATGAAAAGGCGTCGTCGGGGCCGGGGCAGCGAGTCCAGCCGGTACGCAATAACCGCAAGAAAAAGAAGAACCGCACCGCCTCTACCGCTGAGCAGCGCTACGCTGAGCGCGCCCGCGAACGCCAGCAGGCTTTTGATGCCAGCGGCGCTAAGGGGGACGGCGCCAAGGGTGCTGGCGGGGCTGCTAACGGTAAGAGCGGCAATAAGTCCGGCGGTTCCAAGAAGAAAAAGGGTTCTAAGGGCGGTAACTCCGCTAAGAAGTAGTTCTTATAAAACTAATAAGACTTAGTTATAACTAGTGGAAGGAGTTTTCTGGTGAGCCAGGAAACCGTCAAGCAGCTTGAGGAAGAAGGCGAAGTTGGCGCTGACTACCTAGAAGAGCTACTAGATATTGCCGATCTGGGTGGGGATATCGACATTGATGTGGACCACGGGCGTGCCTCTGTGGCCATCATCCCCGGCGAGGACGGCGACGAGCGTGAACTAGCCGCCCTAGTGGGGCGTGACGGCGAGGTGCTTGAAGCCCTCCAGGAGCTGACCCGCCTGGCCGTACAGGCTCGCACCGGTTCGCGTTCGCGCCTAATGCTGGACATCGCTGGTTACCGCGAGGAGCGCCGTCAGCAGCTGACTGCTATCGCCGCCGAGGCGGTTAAGTCCGTGTTGGCTAGCGGCAAGCCGGTAGCGCTGGAGGCCATGAACCCCTTCGAGCGCAAGGTCTGCCACGATGTGGTTGCTAACGCCGGCCTGGTCTCTGAGTCTGAGGGGGTAGAGCCGCACCGTCACGTGGTGGTTCTGCCCGTCGACGACGCCGAAGATGAGGTTGAAGAGGCTGAAGAGGGCGCTGAGCTTGTGGCTGATGAGGCCGACGCGGCTGCCGAAGCCAAGTCCGCTGAGACCGTCGAGGCCAAGGCTGGTGAGTCCACTGAGACGGTAGACAGCCCGGCCGACGCCGTCGAGGAAGCCTGAAATGAGCCATAACGCCCAGGGGGAGTGCTCCCAGAGCGAGCAGGCTCTGGAAGTACCCACCGCCGAAATGCGCGACATGTTCGGTATGGCCTGGTCTGGCCTGGAGCACTATGCCCAGATGCTGGCTGAGGAGGGGCAACTGCGGGGGCTGATCGGCCCGCGCGAGCTGCCGCGCCTCTACTCGCGCCACCTGGTTAACAGTGCGGCGGTGGTGCCTTTCCTACCTAGGCACGGTAGCGTGGCGGATCTAGGTTCAGGTGCGGGGCTGCCCGGAGTGGTGGTGGCCTTGTCGCGTCCGGATCTGGAAGTGACGCTGATCGAGCCGATGGAGCGCCGCTGCGCTTGGCTGGGGCTGGTGGCTGAAGAGCTAGACCTGGACAATGTGCGGGTGTGGCGGGGTCGGGCCGAAGAAATGCGCGAGCGTTTCGATGTGGTGACCGCCCGGGCTGTGGCCAACTTAAGCAAGCTGACCCGCATGGCCTCCCCGCTGATCGCCCCCGGTGGCGTGCTGCTGGCACTGAAGGGGGAGCAGGCACAGCGCGAGATTGATGACGCCAAGTACGTCATTAAGAAGGCCAAGCTGTTGCCGGCAGTGCTGCATGAAGTGGTTACTAGCGACGACGACGTCACCCGCGTGGTGGAGGTGCGTCGGCCCCGCTAAGGCTGAGTCAAGCTAAGGATGGGGTAAAGCTAAGGCTTGGCCAGAGCTAAAACTGGACCCAGTCAGGGGCAGCTAAATAACATGAGCGAGGCTCGGGAAACCGGGCCTCGCTTTTGTTTGAAATGCTGCAGAACGTAGTGAAGTGGGCGTGCTCGCTTGGGCGTGGCTTTTATGTCTGTGCTCCAGTAGTTCTACTTGTTAACTGTGTGACTGGGGAGCTCAGTCTGTTGCGTGTTGTTTCACGTGAAACAACTGTATTATTTTTTGGTGCGCCTGACCTTTGTGAGGGCGTCGATCGCGTAAACTTTAGTCCTGATCTGATCGCACTCGTGAGGAGCAAAGTGTCTGGCTCATCCATTTTCGACCAACTCAAGGCTGATACCACCGCCCTGGAGAAGGTGCGTGAACTAGGCTTTGCTACACCCACCCAGACCCGAGTTATCGCCGTCGCCAACCAAAAAGGCGGCGTCGGCAAAACCTCAACTGCGGTAAACGTAGCTGCGGCACTAGCTGAAGCGGGCCTGAGGGTATTGCTTATTGACGCTGACCCGCAGGGTAACGCCTCCACCGCATTCGGGCTGGAACACCCCGAGGGTGAACCTTCCGTCTATGACGTGATAGTGGAAGGTAAACCCATCAGCCAGGTAGCGAAGGTTACCGAGCTAGGGGAGAACCTACAGGTAGTGGTGTCCAATATCGATCTTTCCTCAGTGGAAATTGATCTATTAGAGGCGGTCGGGCGCCAATCGCGACTACGTGAAGCAGTGCGCAACTACCTCATTGAGGTAAACCGCAGCGGCGGTAAGCGCGTGGACTACGTGATTATCGACTGCCCTCCCTCACTTGGCATTATCACCATTAACGCCTTCGTGGCCGCCGGTGAAGTGCTAATCCCCATGCAGGCCGAGTACTACGCACTTGAAGGCTTGGCTCTGCTTACCCGTTCTATCGATCGTATTGCCAAGGTTTACAACCCGGCACTACACGTATCGATGATTGCCCTTACCATGTTCGACAAGCGCACCATGTTGGCGCGCGACGTCGAATCCGAGGTGAAAACCTACTTCCCCCAAGCCACGCTAGAAACCAAGATTCCTAGGTCGGTTCGTATTGCCGAGGCCCCTTCCTACGGCGAACCGGTGGTCACCTGGGATCCGCGCTCAACCGGCGCGGTGGCATACAAACGACTGGCACAAGAAATTTCAATGCGCGGGATTACCCAGCCCGGCGTCGCTCCTAAGGAAAACTGACATGGCTAAAAACCGTCGAGGGCTAGGTCGTGGCCTCGCCTCATTGATCCCAGAACCCGCCGAGCAAGAAGTTGTTTCCCGTCCTGCGCACAACGCCGCTGAGGCTACTGGCACTGATGGTCAGCGCCCCACGGACCTGTTCTTCGCTGGTAGTTCGGAAACTTCCGAGATTGTCACCTCCCTGCTAGCCCCCGCCCCGCGCCGCGATCGAGGCTCCCGTAAGAAGAGTGTTTCACGTGAAACGGTTACTGGCGGCACTCTCTCGCTGGCTAGCGAGGCTACTGCTTCTAACGACGACGCCGCTGCCGGCTCTGAGGGTGCACAGCCGGTTGAACTGGTGGATGTGCCCGGCACAAGTTTTGCTGAAATTCCGGTTGATGCGATTGTGCCTAACCGTCGTCAGCCACGGACTTATTTTGATCAGGCAGAAATTGCCGAGCTGTCAGCTTCAATTAAAGAAGTTGGTTTGCTACAGCCGATCGTGGTGCGCCCCTGGCCTGAAAGTGAGCCGCTGCCCGATGGTGTTTCACGTGAAACAGTGCCTGGCGGACGTGCCTATGAACTGGTTATGGGTGAGCGGCGTCTGCGCGCCTCGCGCGAAGCTGGCCTAGAAACCATTCCTGCAATTGTGCGTACAACCGCAGATGATGATCTGCTGCGTGACGCCCTGCTGGAAAACCTGCACCGCGTACAGCTGAACCCGCTGGAAGAAGCTGCCGCCTATCAGCAGCTGCTAGACGACTTTGGTTGCACTCAAAGCGAGTTGGCTGAGCGTATTGCCCGCTCTCGCTCCCAAATTGCTAACACATTGCGTCTAATGAAGCTGCCGCCGTCGGTACAAAACCAACTCACTGACGGCTCCCTGTCTGCCGGTCATGCCCGTGCCCTACTGGGCCTGCCCGATGCCGAGGCTATGGAAAAGCTGGCTGAGCGCATCGTTAACGAGGGCCTGTCAGTACGCAATACTGAAGAGCAGGTGGCCTTGCAGGTGGACGCCGCTGAGGTGGGGGAGACCAAGGTTAAAGCCCGCAACCGTGCAGTGCTTAATCGCGAACTTTCCACCAAACTCTCGGGTATTTTTGACGCGCGCGTGAAGGTTACCCAGGGTGCCAAGAAAGGCAAGATCGTCATCGAATTTAGCGGCGGTGAGGATCTAGAGCGAATCGTCGGCTCGCTAACTTCAGCATCCAAAAACTAGCGCCAGCTACAGTCTTCTCATACCTGCACTGGGTGCTAAGGCGCTAGCACAGCAGGTAGCGTGGGGGCGTTTATAAGCTAGCAAGCTGCTGACAAAAGGGGCGGCCAAGTTCTAACGAACTTGGCCGCCCCTGCGTTTTGCTTGTTGCCGCTAAACCTTAGCTCGCGAAGATTTAGTTAGATCCACAATCAGCCCCAAGCCTGCCACCAATGCCGTAGGCAGGATCCAGCCC
>ERZ772910.1026-NODE-1026-length-14768-cov-5.018419_pt1 | contig 14768 bp, 9 predicted proteins | sample MGYA00511357_ERZ772910 | MGnify/ENA primary metagenome ERZ772910 (study PRJEB29015, sample SAMEA2738096) | human oral metagenome | biome: human oral; feature: human-associated habitat; material: saliva | place: China | collected 2193 ... | reverse complement strand
CGAAAAAATAATGATATAAGCAAATTTCTAAACTAAGAGTTTTGCAGAGGTCTCAGAGTACTTTATTCTGACTAAAGTGTCAGATTCTAAATTAAAAGAATACAACCTCTGTCTGAAATCTTTGCCAGAAAGGTACTTCGATCTCAATATTTGTCAAGACCAAAGTTTGTAATCTCTGACAATTAGTCTTCCCAGATGCCTCTTACTCTCGACCAAGATGAATTGAGAGATTCATCTTCTTCATATCCTTCAGACCAAAAAGGATTCTTTTTGCTATCAGCATGGTCATTGCTACTTCCACTACCTACAGTGAGAAGGAGTTCGGATGCTACCAGAGTTTCCCAAGTCTTAGGCGGAATATAAGTTCGTTTCATAACATTGAATTATTTAGTTTACAATAACCTTTGTACCATTGATAAGATAGAGTCCTGCTGGTAGTTCTATTGTTCTACTTTCACCAGCATTGAGCGTCACAGTCTCGACCTTCATTCCGTTTGCATTGTAGATACAGAAATGTACGGACTTTGCTGCCGTTACCATAATGTGTCCCCTGCCCGTCTGGACAGCAAGATCTGGCTCATGGGTAAGGTCGGAGATACCTGTTGTCATACCGTCATAATCAGTTATAACATCAAAGCCTATCATCTCCTTTGCTCCCTGACTACTTCTGTTGTAGAGGTAGCATGCACGGAAAGGATAAACGTAAACTGACGGATACATTAGGAGAAGATTCTTAGAACTAAGGAACATGTTCCCAGAGAAGTAGAATACGTTCTTTGTGTTTCTGTCTACCTTCATGCCTGCATAAGAACCGCAGTTGCTGAACTGATAAGCATTGCCTGCAATCTTGCCTGTTGCCTTTTCACCCGAATAGGTGTAGCCTGAAGTTTCCAGTTTGTCCTCAGATGCCATCACATCCGCACCATATTGTGTGGCAATGAAGGAAATCTTTTCATCGGTAGGTGCATTGATTACCTTGACCATGTAAGGTACGTTAGCTTCGGTACTGCTGCCCTCAACACGATCGAACTTTGCCGATGCGTAATAGTTACGGGACGAAGCAGTCTCGGGATCTGACAGGAACAGGCAGTCTTCCTCGTGCATTCTCAACACCTCGAACGAGCAGGCATCCGCAGTGGCATTGGTGTGTATGCCATTTGTCAACGAGAGCGTGAACGGCAGGATAATGGAAGCATTCGCTACCTTACCATTCTTTGGGATAGTGATCTCTCGTTGATAGATTGCATAATTCTCCCTCGGAACAGTAATCTTGTATGGAGCAAAGAATGGTTGCCTGTCAGTAATAACGATGTTCTTGCAGGCATGGTAGTCTCCGCTCTTCGTCTTCTGCACATAGTTATCCTCATTGTAATTGGAACGCTCTGGGAAGTAGATTAAGCAGTTCGGGTTCAGCAGTCCCTTCATGCGATCCATCTCTTTCTTCTCTGGAATATGGACAGAATAAAGGTCAGTATAGTCAAGATATAGTACCTCATATCCCGTAGCATGCTTAGCAGCAAGTGCTTCCGTGAGAGCCTTCTCCATCATCGGAACAGTTAGGTAAGCATTACCTGTAGGTATCTTTTGATTTGTCTGCGCATCAAGGGCAACGAATCTGCCACCATACATAGGCTTATCTGTATCTTTGCCTTCAAGGTTGTAACAAGTATGGTCATAGATCTTTGTCAATTCACACTGCGCCTTGTAGTCCTTAACTATGAGCTTGATGTCCATGAGGTAATAGGCATAGTAGCGATGCTCCAATGCAGTGGTCGGTGCTATGTTCCATCGTGTTTCATCTCCCGTGAAAAGGTAACATTCCTTGGACTTATTGATGGCAACTTCAATGTTGCTGGTGAATGTTCCGCCCTGTTCTCTATAAAGTGACTCAGAATAAGGGTACTCCTTGAGTGTTGTCGGGCTCGAACTGGTATTATTGTTGTTCAGTTCATCAATGTTGCTATACTTGAAAGGCTTGTCACCGCACATCTTAGTGCTCACTTTCTTGTCGGCTTCTTCCATACCCGTAGCCATATACTGCTTTCCATCACCGAAGCTGTTGTAATAGTCTGACTTGGCGAAGTAGTAGCGTGCATGGCGTGTTCCACCGGGATAAGTGTTGTCTCCATACTTGCTGTATAGGTTCTCAAACGTGAACTTACATCTCTCTGTATCACCCATGAAATCCTTTGGCACATAGAAAAGAAACTTACCACCTGATACTTGGAAATCGTTGGATGTGAACTGTTGCATTAGCGTAGGACCGTTTGCTTTCAACGAATGACAGATGATGTCAATAGAGTTGATGAATGGATCCAGTGCTTCAAGGGTTAGTTCAAAGGTAACAAGAGCTTTTGAACCAGAAGCCAGACCAGACACCTCAAACTTGACAGCATCGTTGTTTAGATTGGGTATCTCAATGGTTCCGTCAGCCCCTGAGGTTACTTTAATAGTTTTATAAGGGGTGTTCTTGTCGGTAGCATATACCTTTAAAGTATAAGGTGAAGGAGTGAAGGCTGGATTGTCTACTGTTCCATTTGCCTGTGAGTATGTGGCAAAAGCATTGCTCTTGTCTTGCAGCTGGGCATTGCCCTTTCTGTCAGGCATAGAGAGATACAAAGTCTTACCATTAACAACTCTCCTGATACGATCATCAATTTTCTGAAATACCGAAGCCTTCGTAGGACTGTTTGTCGGATACAGGTAATACGTCTTGTTTGCATAATGAGTATACAGATAACTGCCCCCACTGTAGAGTTTACCACTACCTTCACCAGTCATTGTCCAGACTACTGGTCTGTTCTCGTTCCACTTACCATCTGGCTGAAGATAGTATGTCTTCAAACCAAAGGTTCCTCCTTTTGCCGTAATATAGAAACCATCATTGTAAGGGACACTACTAGAATTTGCAGCCGTGCCATAGTGATATTTGATCTTGGCACTCGTAATGCGATAGCCCAGCGGAATGTCTTTTTCATCCTGCGACTTGGTTGAAGTGGGAGTCTCAATATAATAGGTGTTATTACCAACGGCATAATAGAGCTTTCCATCATTGTTTAGTGCCTGGATGTCACCAGTATTAGCTGTTGCTGGCAGTTTCTTGTCACTTGTGACAGCATCCTGCTGATAGAAATGATTGTTCGCCATAAGTTCCCTGACATTACGATAGTCGTAACTAAAATAGGTCACACCGCTTTTTTGGTTTGGCTTTATTTCTCCTAAGTCCAGCTTACTGGTAGCAAAAGGAACATCCACCATATTAACACCATCCTTGATAATCATAGAAGGTGAACCTGGAGCTACGTTTGCCTGAAATGGTCCTTCAGCGGTGAAGTAAAGCTCGCATGACTTGATAGTCACACCATAGAACTCGTCCCACTGCCTCCAGAAATAAAAATAAAGGTTGTTACCCATATCGGCATCATCCTTACTGGTTCGCTCAATAACATACTCTTTGGAATCATTGTATGATCCCATTACGTCTGTTTTTGCTTTCGGAATACTCTGATTAAACTTTTCATCTGTTTCGTACATAACTTTATTCATGCCTTTAATCTGCATGGTATTGACCGTTTTACCATTAAGATTATTCATCAGAACGATGCGATAACGAGTAAAGCGAAAGCCCTTGGGCAGAGAAATGTTCATACAGGTTGTAACGTTCTTTCCACCCATCACAACATACATTCCTTGTTGGTTATCTAAAGAGATGTTACCTGCTGGATCCTTCAGCTGTCCCCCTTCCACCAGTTCCGTCTTGTCGGAAACAGTCAGTGTTAGTGGCAACTGATTATGCCGCCACAACGAACTCCAACCATGTTGGAATCCAACTTCATTTTCATAGGTCAAACCTGCAACCAACTTCCCAGACTGGGGACTTATAGTCACGTTTTGTGCTTTGGAAACCGAGAAAGAGGCAAATAGTATCAATAATACCATTGTCCGCTGAATCAGAATCAGCCGCCGCCCTCTCCCTTTTAATGATAAAGACAGGTGCTTCATAATTCTTTTCTTTAAGTTCATAAATACTTATATTAATCTGATATATATTGTGTGGAGTTGATACGTAAAATGTCTCTTGGTCTCAACAGTTGCTTTCACAAAAATAAAAAAACAACTTAATGTCGCCAAATAACTTTACAAACGATAGACTCTGTGGCTATCATTAATATGCGTCTGTGCATATATTAACGGACATTCAACTATCCATGGAATCAAAAATACTAATTTGAAGCGTTCAAAGTGTACAAAAATTGCTACAATCAGTACAAAGTAGTAACGGAACAGGACACATGAAGCTCCTCAAAAGGGGGTGGTTACAAGTTCAACTAATAGAGTGTTGAGGAATTAAGTTTTATCTCGAAAGGTCAATACAAATGTCTTTCTTTATTTCTCCAAGGCTTTTGTACAACTATTACAAGTGCTTTGGAGAACCTCTCCAAAGTACTTGGAGAAACAAAATAAGTATAGTGTGTACGTTTGAGAAACATAGAAGTTATACCATAATTAAGTATGATGACTAAAGAATGATAGCCTAAATAGAAATATACTTTAGGATTAAAACTAAACAACGAAAGAGGTAATTTATCGTTTCTTTTTACTAACTTTGCAGTGCTACAGACAACAAAAAGGGCATATTGTCTGCCTTTACATCTGTTTTTACATAAATAATAACACCTATTCATGAGCAACATCCTGATATATTCTTTGGGCTGCTTCTCCTTTATCCTCTCCTGCGTCTTCTTTGCAGCAATAAGATGGGGGCACGTGTGCTCTCCCTATGCAAAATACGCAGACAAGTTCTTCCCAGCACGAAAAATAAGCATTTTCTTTCTTCTTTTCTCTATCGCTCTATTTCCTTACGTACTCAATCCGATGCGTACAGAGACTTGGATGCTGGCAAAGTTCTATGCGATTCTCTTCATGCCGACGACATGGATCATACTGTTTCACAAGTACTTTGATCCTTCTGGCTATAAGCGGGAGAAATATAGGTTGCGACTGATGGCATCGATTCCAGTACTGATTATCTTGTTGCTCTTTGCCCTAAGCATCATTCCGAAGAAGTTGTCAGAACACCAAAGTGGTCAGATTGCCTACGTCTGTATAGGAGTAGGCGCATCCCTGTTCGCCTATCTTGTTTATTCTACCTTCTGGCTTTATCGCAAGACCAATGAATACAACCAAGACAACTACTCCAACGAGGAGGAGTTCCCAGTACGGTTTGCCAATTATGTACTCTGGCAGCCGCTGGCTTACACACTGACGGGATGGATTGTTCTTTTCACAGACAGCCGATTACTTAAAGCCTGGATTGATTTTCTGCTCAGTGGTTGGCATATCATCATATTGCTCGCCTCCCTCCATCCCAACCGCAGCAATGCCGAGGCAATGCGAAAGATGGATGAAGTTATATCGCAATACATAAGACGAAATAACTTCATCCCATCACCTGAAGATATAGAGCCTGAGAATACGGAAGGTATTAGCGCAGCGAAGGTAAACCAGATAAAGGCGGACATTCTTGAGATTGTGGAGCAGAAGAAAGGCTTCCTCAATCCTCACCTAACACTTGCCCACGTAGCATCACAGACTGATTATGGTCGGACTTATGTATCAAAGGTTTTCAAGCAGGAGTTCGGTGGATTCTATAACTACATCAACCGACTACGATTGGAATATGCAGCCCAGTATGCCAGCGAACACCCAGAAGCCAGTCAAGACGAGATAGCCAGTCAGTCGGGTTTCAGTAGTAGAACCAGCCAGTGGCGGGCAGCCAATCGGCTGACCAGAAGCGAGGATCCAACCGTCTAAAGTATAATGATGAACCAACAAATAGACCTCTTGAAAAGTATTCTGTTTGCAGAATGGACAACACTCGTCACATTCGGCATATGTCTCCTTGTACTCCAAAAGCAGAAGAAACCAGCTTACCAACTATATACGAGGGCACGTCAACTGCTTGCCATCAACTTCCTAATCTTTGCCATGGAGCCGTTCTTGTATTGGCTGAAGGAGGAAGAAATCTACAGCATTCCCTATCCAGAGACCATTAGCCTAAGCTTGTATCTTATTGTTACGGTGCTCCTTTCTATGATCTACCTGCCGTTTGTCCAACCTGATTACATTACTCGAAAAAGAGTACTCCACAATATCATCTTCCTTGCTGGCTGTCTTTCTTTCCTCTGCATCGGAACTATCATAGGTGGAACGTTCAGACTGATCAGCCATATAACTGTAACGGTGGTTCTCTTAACAATGGTTATTCTTTTGGGAATCCGTTTCTACAGCTACTACCGAAAGGCGCAACAAAAGATGGCTAACTTCTATGCTGACAATTTCAAGCAGTCTATCGCCTGGCTCGCACGTTCGGTAACGCTTGTTATTGCACTGGGATTCCCCAGTTATATTCCGTCTATTCTCCCTCACTGGGGCATTGAAATCTACAAGGCACTCTGCCTCCTTTCTATTATCTATATGTTCTTGTCATTCACTAACTATATGTTCAATGCCAATTTTGTCGTATTGAATATCACACTTCCGCAGAAGAATGTACGGCTTGATAAAGGTACCATAGAGAAACTCCAACGATGTACCCTACGCTGGCAAAAGACACCTGCTGCCCTGACGAAGAACATAACCATCAATGATGTTTCTCGTCAGTTAGGAACCAACCGCACCTACCTCTCACTTTACCTCAATACCTATCTGAACCTAACCTTTAGTGAATGGATAGGACAAATCCGCCTTAAGCAAGCTAAGATTTTGCTGGCATCCAATGCCATCATGAGCATGGAGCAAGTTGCTGAGGCTACAGGCTTCACATCGTCATCCGCTTTCAGCCATTACTTCAAGGCACATGAGGGACTTTCACCCATAAGATGGCGCAGGCAAACTCGACACAAGAAAACGGATCAATCAGACTAATAAGGAGGGAACAAAATGAACAGTTTGCTTTTCAATAGTATCTATAACTACCTGCTACTTTATCTGGCAATCGTTGCGTGCATCTTTGCCTTGAACCTATTCTTCATTATCTTTCCCCATACTCCTACCAAACGTCGCTACCGACAGGCTCGTTATGCCATTGCCACAGGGCTGCTGATGATCGCTATCCTCAGCTTCATCCACTGGTACTTTCACCTCAGAGAACTTTCTTCTTACTATTCTATTGCCATCACCATAGGCGTACTGTTCGCTGCCCTTACTCTTTTTATCATGGCTTTCACCGCTATTATCAGCGAAGAAGAAATCAAGTCAGAACACATGGAACGTAATTTCATCCCCGTTATAGCCTGCATCATAACCCTATGGGGAGGAGGATTTGGCAACGACAGAGTTCGCATTGTCATCCTTATCACTGCTTCTGTCGTTTTTCTCGTTGAGACATTCACCCTTAGTCTTTTGATGAGAAGATCGCTTAACAAGCGGGTGGAGACACAAAGGCAACACCCTTCTGTCCAAGCTTTCATACTGTGGTTACGACTACCCATGTATTGGGGTGTTGTCACTGGAGTGCTGGGTGTTGCAGTCATGGTCGTCAGTAAAAAGATTGCCATATTACTACTATTCAACTTTGTCATCTTCTTTTGCCATCTTTTTGTCTCTATTCTCAACTATGCCATGCATTTTGAAAAGAACACACTGGCACAACAAGCGGCAGTACTATCAGGGAGGCAGAAGAGAAAAAGGAAGATAGAAGAAGAGATCCAACAGTGGATAAAGAAGAAACGATACATGAAGACGCAGCTAACGCTCAACGAAGTAGCACTGCAACTGCATACCAATCGCACCTATCTCTCACAGTATCTCAACATGGAGCTGAATATGCCTTTCGGTACTTGGCTGTCCCAACTGCGCCTGAATGAAGCCAAACAGATGCTAATTGATGAGCCCTCGCTCAGTATTACAGAGGCTGCTCAGACCTGCGGCTTCTCATCGGTCAGCAATTTCTCTCACCTCTTTTCAGCACTGGAAGGCATGACACCACAGCAATGGAGAGTATCAAAGAAAGAATGAAAGAGGGAATGGAAAAGGACTCTTTACGGTAATGAACAATCCTCCAAATAGCTGAATAGCTTCAAATCCCAGTCTCCTTTCCTTTCTTATTCCCATGCGTTTGTAAATAGCGGAAAACAAATAGGAATAGAAATACACGTAAAATTAGGGAAGAGAATATGTGAATTTACAGAAAACGGCACGTATGGCTTTGTCAAACCACACATGCCGCTTTTTCTTATTACATACGTTCTTCTCTTCAAGATAGAAGCCTGTAATGTCTTTTATATTGTTTTTTGATTAAAACATCAATTACAGGCTCCTGTCCGTATTAGGTGCTGTACATAGTTTAATAGCCTTATTCACAATGTCACTCTGCTCGTTCCAAATGCGGTAGTATTCGTTCATATCCCATAGGTCACGTGCTACGAGTGCTTTTAATTGAACCTTTATATAAGGCATGGTAGCTGTTAATTCTGCTTTATCCTTTGGTTCTACCTTCTCTTTCTTGCCCTCTGCTATGATCGTGTCAAGCAATGATTGTGGTACTACGTAATTCTTATTGAAGGTGTCAAACGATTTATAAAGTCCTTTCAGAGTTGTTCTGTTTGCATCAACATACTTCAGATAAGCATTCATAATGATGTTCTTTGCAGCCAAGAGACGATGATATTTCGTGTATTTAGTTGTATCTAAAGGCACGAAGTAATCGGGCATAATGCCACCGCCACCATATACTACTCGATGGTTGCGAAGCGTGTAGAACTTCTGAGAAGTATCAAAGTGAATACTATCAGGATTGGTTAGTTCACCATGTTTCAGGCGTTTCTCAAGATCCATCTCATAGTCTTTCAAGTCGCCTTTCTTGTATGGTTTCTGAATACAACGACCGCTTGGTGTATAATAATGGGCGATAGTCAAGCGCATCATACTACCATCAGGGAAGTCGAAAGGACGCTGAACAAGCCCCTTGCCAAAGGTTCTGCGCCCAACAACTGTGCCTCGGTCGTTATCTTGAATAGCCCCCGTAACAATCTCTGCAGCCGATGCAGTGAACTCATTCACAAGTACATAAACGCGCATCTTTTGTAGTCTTCCGTTGCCAATAGCCTTGTAGTTCTGGCGTCGCACATTGCGTCCTTCGGTATAGACAATCATCTCGTTATCCTTTAGGAACTCATTGGCAATCTGTACGGCAGCCTGAAGATAACCGCCCCCATTGTCTTGTAAGTCGAGTATCAGGCTCTTCATACCTTGCTTCTCAAGCTCTTTTACAGCATCCATGAACTCCTCGTGAGTCTTCATACCAAAGCTCTCTAAGCAAATATAACCCACAGTTGGGCGAATCATATAGGCTGCGTTGAGTGTATGAACAGGTATCTTATCACGTGTGACAACGAATGTTAGGATATTACTCACGCCACGGCGTACAACACCCAACTTCACTTTCGTTCCCTTCTTACCACGAAGCATCTTCATGATGTCGATACGTGGCATCTTTACTCCAGCTATTGTAGAGTCGTTCACACTGACGATACGGTCGCCAGCAAGGATTCCCACCTTCTGAGAAGGACCATTCACGATGGGTTGAATCACCACTAACGTGTCCTCAATCATGTTAAATTGGACGCCAATACCCTCGAAGTCGCCCTGTAAAGGCTCATTCATTGCCTTCGTTTCCTTAGCATCTGTATAAGTGGAGTGCGGGTCTAAGCCCTTTAACATCCCTCTTATGGCATCTTCCGAGAGCTTCTGTTCATTCAAAGAGTCCACATAGAAGTTCGTTATTGCCATCTCCGCCAATTGCAACTTACGCAAGGGTGAGTCGCTCTTCAGCTGCGCTGACAATGGTAAAAAGCTAAAGAAGCAAAGGAGTGAAAGATAGATATACCTTTTCATAGACTAATATTGTAATTTAATGAAACTCTATTTCGTTGAAAGACAACGCATGGGAATAGTGTTCGAGTTCCTGCTCTTGTCCTTCTATCTTGTTGTTATAATGAATTGCAGTTGCTTGTTTAATAGCGTGTTTATGACGATTTCGGAGTGAACGGACGACTTATTCTGATAGAACTAACGTCTCCTTTAAGAGAAACACTCGACTGATTTGAAAAATTAGTCGAGTGTTTTAAAAAATCAGTCGACTGATTTGAAAGCTCCTATCGACTATGCTTTAGAGACGAGAAGAAAGTAAGTTAGCTTTATGACAAAGCCCTCCTTTACATCTCCCCTTGGTCTTCAGGCAAGTCCTCTTCGATTACGAGGTTGTCAATGATGAAGTTCTGACGCTCCATAGTGTTCTTTCCCATGTAATACTCAAGCAACTTTGACACTTGATCATTCTTATGGAGTGTAACCTGCTCAAGGCGCATGTCGGGTCCTATAAAGTGTGCGAACTCATCAGGAGAAATCTCTCCAAGACCTTTGAATCGTGTTATCTCGGGTTCAGGACCAAGCTCGTTGATAGCTGCCACACGCTCCTCTTCAGAGTAGCAGTAGCGTGTGATAAAGTCGTTCTTCTTCTCTCCTTTCGCACGACGGGCGTCGGCATCAGCAATAACCTGCTTATCCTTGATTTTTGTCCGACGGTTGCGAACACGGAAGAGGGGCGTCTGAAGGACATATACATGCCCTTTCTTTATTAGCTCAGGGAAGAACTGAAGGAAGAAGGTGATTATCAGTAAGCGGATGTGCATACCGTCAACATCGGCATCCGTTGCCACTATCACTTTGTTATAACGCAGTGAATCGAGTCCGTCTTCAATGTCGAGCGCAGCCTGAAGGAGGTTGAACTCCTCATTCTCATACACTACTTTCTTTGTCAATCCAAAGCAGTTAAGCGGCTTACCACGCAATGAGAAGACAGCTTGTGTGTTGACATCACGACTCTTAGTGATACTTCCGCTGGCTGAATCTCCCTCTGTAATGAAGATAGAACTCTCCTCCTTTCGATCGTTCTTCACGTCACAATAGTGTACACGACAGTCACGCAACTTGCGGTTATGGAGGTTAGCTTTCTTCGCACGTTCACGTGCCAACTTCGTTACACCAGCCATTGCCTTACGCTCTCGCTCGGTCTCCTTGATTTTATTCTCAAGTATATCGGTGAAGTCTTCTTTATGAATATGGAGGTAGTTGTCGACGTTTGTCTTGATAAAGTCGCCCACATACTTATTGATAGACTCACCATCAGGTGACATCTGTGTGGAACCTAACTTAATCTTTGTTTGTGATTCGAATACTGGCTCTTCAACGTTTACAGCGATAGCACCTACTAATCCGTTACGAATGTCACCATACTCATACTTGCCGAAGAACTCTTTTATTGTCTTGGCAATATGCTCCTTGAAGGCTGTCTGGTGTGTACCGCCCTGCGTTGTATGCTGACCATTCACGAAAGAGTAATACTCCTCGCCATATTGATTGGTATGTGTGAAAGCTATCTCAATATCCTCTCCCTTCATGTGAACAATCGGATACAATGGATCAACAGTCATATTATCAGTCAAAAGGTCCTTCAAACCATGTCGACTAAGTATACGACGACCATTGTACATGATGGTCAATCCTGTATTCAGGTAGGTATAGTTACGGAGCATCTCCTCTACTATATCATCATGGAAGCTATAATTTTTGAATAGCGTTGCATCTGGTTCAAAGTAGATATAGGTACCATTCTCGTCCGCAGACTTCTTTGTTTTGTCGCTTTGGAGGTTACCTTTCTCAAACGATAGTTCACGCACCTTCCCATCACGGAAGCTCTTTACCTCAAAATGTGAACTTAGTGCATTAACGGCTTTGACACCCACTCCATTCAAACCAACACTCTTCTTAAATGCTTTAGAGTCATACTTACCACCCGTATTCAGTACAGACACTGCCTCAACAAGCTTTCCTTGTGGAATACCACGACCATAGTCGCGCACACTAACACGCAGATTATCCTCCACATCAATCTCAATACGGTCACCAGCATTCATCTTAAACTCGTCAATAGAGTTATCAATTACCTCCTTCAAGAGTACATAAATACCATCTTCAGGCAACTTTCCATCGCCCAAACGACCAATATACATACCCGGACGGGTACGCACGTGCTCCATATCCGATAGGTGTCGGATATTATCGTCGGTGTAAGAAACGGGTGTTGAGGATTGAGGGTTGGTTGCTGTTGATTTATCCATGTGCTGGGTTGTTGACTGTGAATGATTGGTTATTGAGGGTTAATTATTAGGTAATAATGGCTTGACTATTTAATGATATAGAGTGTTCATTAATGAGTTATTAGGTGTTGAAATAGAAGAAACACGTGAAAATATAGAAAGAACACATGTTAAAGCTGTCCATCAACACCCAACACTCATCACCCATCACCCAATAGCTTTCCTATAGCATCTGCGCTTCTTGTGCATAGTTGGGTCTAATGGGCCCCACTGACTCTGTACGCTTTCGTTGGTTTCCATCTCCACGTGCGTTTCACCCCACTTGAAGCCGTACTTCACATAACGTGGAATGAGGTCAGCAAAGACAAGGGAATTAGCTCCCTTTGAGCGATACTCTGGTAGGACACCAATAAGGAGAAGGTCTACAACCTCCGTCTTATGGAACTTTATAGCACGTAGTAAATGCCACCATCCGAATGGGAAAAGACGTCCACGGTGACACTTCTGCAAGGCACGTGTTAGTGATGGGATTGTAATAGCAAGACCAACTAACTGGTTATCCTTATTGCCATCCTCTACGACTGTGATGAGGTCGAGGTCGGCAAGTGGGAAGTACATCTTTACATACTGGTCTATCTGGCGATCAGTTAACTCTGAGAAGCCATAGAGATGAGAGTAAGTCACATTGATTAAGTCAAAGAGTTTCTTGCCATAACCACCCTCGAAGATTTCCTTCTTGGTCAGCTTACGCGCATGGAGATTATATCGTTTCTCCACCATCTCTGCAATCTTTGTGTATTTCTCTGGCGCGGTTTCTGGAACATCAAGACGATACTCTACATAGTCATTATCCTTCTCCCAGCCACCAAGTTTCTCCATGTGCTTTGGATAATAATCGTAGTTATAGATAGTTGCCATTGTACCGAGCTGGTCAAAGCCCCATGTCAACATACCTTCTGGGTCCATATCTGTGAAACCAAGTGGACCAACAACAGAGGTCATACCCTTCTCTCTACCGTAGTCTTCAACAGCTTTCAACAGAGCTTTTGACACTTCTATATCGTCAATGAAGTCTATCCAGCCAAAGCGGACGTCCTTCCGCTCCCACTTCTGATTGGCTTTATGGTTGATAATGGCTGCCACACGCCCTACTATCTTGTTGTCTTTGAGTGCCAAATAGTATTCAGCTTCGCAGAAATCAAAAGCTGCATTCTTGTCTTTAGAGAGCGTATTCCATTCGTCTTTATAAAGATTGGGTACGTCGTAGGGGCTACCAGCATAGAGGTCGTAATGAAATTCTATAAAAGATTTTAGGTCTTCTCCGTTCGTTACCTTCTTGATTTGTATTGATGACATATCGTTATATTTCTTTCATACTTTACTTTTGAACATACAAAGGTACTCATTTTAACCAATATTGCCAAATTTACACCTCTTTTTTGCTTATTATTAGTATATGTTCCTTGTCGCCACGTGTGGTTGCAAAGATGTAGTGTTCGCCTCCGTCGCGCAGTTTCAGTCGCTTTTTCAGTTCATCAACCCGCATCGGAAAGTTTCTCACGGCGATGTTCGCCTGCGTCATACCCGCCAAGGCACGGCGCAATTCTTTCTTGTTCAGTGTGCAGACATTTACGATTTGGAACTTTCTACCAGGGAAATGGGGCAGGAAGTCGGGCGAAACAAACAAGTGGGAATTGTGCCCTAAGGCTGCCACACCGTATATTTCGCTTAGCTGAGCAAAGCAACCCGCCTTCATTATCGAAGCGTTCGGCTCGTAAAGATAGGGTGGAAGCGTGGCGTTTATGTCGAAAATGCGTTGTTGGGGTATGTTTTCACCCTCACTGTAAAAATCTTCTTCGTAGCTGAAAACATCATTGTCGTTTACGCAGAATATCTGAATCGTATTGCTTTTACAGCCCTTCGCCGTCTTGTTTCTGTCGGTAAGCACCAGCAAAAGCTCTTTGCACTCGTTTCCAACCGATACGATGTGCACCTCCGTAACGTATTTCAGTTGTGCAACGGCACTGTGCCAGTCTAACATAGGCGAGAGTTTCAGCACCACGAAATGGCTTTTTTCCACCATTTCATCGCACAATTCCAAGACATTGGGTTCGCAGTCTGCCATCGAAACCACCTTGCCGCCACTGCTGTTGCGGCGTGCAGGGTCTAAGAAAAGAACGGAAACACTGTCTAACTGATGTAAAACTTCGATGGAATCGCCGTTTTTCGTACTGATGTTATTCAATCCCAAGCACTTGAAATTCTGTGTCGCAATGTTGCAAAGTTCCTCGTTCCGTTCTACATAGAGAGCCTTCTTGAAAGGTTTCGACATATACGAGAAGTCCACACCGAAGCCCCCTGTAAGGTCTGCAAATGTAGGTTCGCTCTCCGCTGGGAATTCTTTCAGCAGGCGAACAGCAATTTCCTGTTTATACAAAGCAGTTTGTTCGCTCGAGCATTGTTCCATATTCAGATGTGGCGGATAGACAATGCCCTCCGTATTCGCCCACGCAGGCAACTTCGTTCGTGCCAATTGCCGCCCTCTTATTTGGTCGAGTGCGTAGGGTAAATCCACCTTCGGAAAGCGTTTTCCTAAGAGTGCGAGCG
>ERZ772910.1025-NODE-1025-length-14803-cov-20.142935_pt1 | contig 14803 bp, 9 predicted proteins | sample MGYA00511357_ERZ772910 | MGnify/ENA primary metagenome ERZ772910 (study PRJEB29015, sample SAMEA2738096) | human oral metagenome | biome: human oral; feature: human-associated habitat; material: saliva | place: China | collected 2193 ... | reverse complement strand
CTGCCGCTAATGAGGTTGTCGCCTCCGTGGATGCTGAGATTAAGAACCGCGCCGATGAGAAGGCTTCCGCCACCGCGTCGGTGAGCCCCTCGGCTACCGCGTCGGCTTCTGCTTCTGTGGTGGCTACCCCTTCCGCTTCTGCTTCTGCTTCGACTGCTGCTAATCAGCACGCATCCGTTACGAATGATGCGAAGGATCAGCTGGGTGATTCCACCTCCGCTACCGAGCAGGTGACCACTTCTGCTGAGAGCACTCGCTTTGCGAACTGTGCAGAGGTTGCGGCTGCTGGTCTGGCGCCCATCCATAAGAGCCACCCGGACTTCCGCCAGAAGTTCGACAACGACAAGAATGATTGGGGCTGCGAGGTCATCAATAGCGAGGTGACCGACGGTTCCTCCTCCAGCATTTCTTCGGGTTCTTCTTCCCGCAACTCTGGCGGTCTGGACAACCTGGGTTCTTCCTCCTCTTCGACTAACTACACTTCTAGCCGCGCTCAGCGCTCTTCCCTTGCTAATACCGGTGCTTCCAATGCCTTTACCATTGCTGGTATGGGCCTGGTAGCTCTGGGTCTGGGTGTTGCTGGCGTGTCTGCTGTGCGCAACCGCAAGAACTCCTAAAACTATTGCCGCCGCCCGGTGGGGTGGTGCGTGAGGGTCCCTTCCCCTGAATGCTTTTGAGCGTTTGGGTGGAGGGGGTTTTCGCGTTTAACGGGGTGGTTTTTGCTGCTGGGTTGTGCCGATGGGGTGGGGTATGTACTTGTTAGTTTCTTCAATGCTAGGTTGAAGCTTTAGGGGTGCACGGCGGTGCAAAAGGCTTATATAGTTCAACCATTCCCTCAAGAAACCTTCAAGAAAACCCCTATTTGTGAGTCAGGTCATGGCAAATTGGCGTCTTGGGAGCCGGTATCCCAAGCTTTGCTCGTTAGAATGGGGGGCATGAACATTCGAAACAACATTGCACGCATCGGCGCCACCGCACTCATCGGCTGTGGCCTCGTTGCTACTTCCGTCCCCGCAACCTTCGCTGTTGAAGGTGTGCCTCAGGTCGTCCACACCTACGCAGACTCTGCACAGTTCATCGCCCCCGACGTATGGGTTGAGGGTCAGGATCTGAACATTGGTGGCGAGGGCTTCAAGACCGCTGACGGCACCTCCGGTTCCGTTCTGGCACTGAAGCTGAACAAGGGTGCCGTCAAGATTAACGGCCAGGACTACCTGGAAATCCATGCTGACGAGGCCGGCAACTTCTCCGTTGCCATCCCCTGGCAGGCAGAACTGCACGGCAGTGTTTCCGTTGACATTTACCTGCTGTCCGGCTCCCTGAAGGATGGCGACGTTCCCCGCGGCGGTAAGGCAGCTACCGTGACCATTAAGGTTGCAGAGCAGCCCGCTCCCTCCGAGGCGCCCACCCCCGCTCCTACCGAGGACCCGACCCCGGCTCCCACCGAGGACCCGGCTCCGACCCCCTCTGAGGACTCGACCCCGGCTCCCACCCAGGATCCGACCACCGAGGCTCCCAAGCCTGCTGACGAGACCTCCGCACCCGCAGTTGAGGACGCTAAGGAAACCAAGCCTGCCGAGGATCAGAAGCCTGCCGAAGAGCAGAAGTCTAACGAGCAGAAGTCTGACCAGGCATCCGACTCCTCCGCAAAGGATGAGAAGGCCTACAAGTACCAGAACTGCGCTGACGTATGGGCAGACCGTGGTACCTCTATTCACAGGGGTGACCCGGACTTCCGTGATAAGTTCGACGCTGATGGTGACGACGAAGGTTGCGAAGAGCAGCCGAACTACGAGAACTCCAAGAAGTCTGACAGCGTTTCGCTGAGCTCCGGCTCGAACGACAACCTGGGCTCCGGTTCCTCGAACGCATCCTCCAAGAGCTCCTCTTCCCTGGCTAAGACCGGTGCATCCGACGCGATGACCGCTGCTGGCCTGGGTCTGATTGCTCTGGGCGCTGGCGGTGCGACCATCGTGGCAACCCGCATGCGCAAGAAGGCATAATAACGCCTAGTCGCTAAGTTTTTAGCTGCTTTTATGGGCTCCCTCCATATTGGAGGGAGCCCATTTTTTGTGCCTTTGTAGGCTGTTGAGGATAGGTGGAGCAGTGTACGAAAAAGGAAAAAATTACCTGCACGTGAGCCCTTGACAAGTTATTTTATGCGAGATGGTGAACACTTAACTCTAAGTTAAGAGTGACACAGGGCAAACACAGCTTCAACCGGGAATCTAGATACCAAGCAGAAAACGAAAAACGCACAGCTTGGAGCTGAAGAACAGGCAGCGAAGAGTATAGCGGATACCACGACACGAAGCTGGAGAACCCCGATGAATATTTTGACCATGGCGATCGCCGATGCCATAGCCATCGCAGCGCTCTGCACCCTCTACATGGTGCGGCACCGCAACCGCGAACTGATGATTTCCTACGCGGTCATCAACGCCGGTATCTTCACCGTCTCGGTGGCGCTGGTATCCGCCGGATCGAACGCATCCGCTATGGGCATGGGCCTCTTCGGCGTCCTGTCGATTATCCGATTGCGTTCCACCGCCCTGAGCCAGCGCGAGGTCGGCTACTACTTCGTAGCTCTCTCGGTCGGCATGATTGCGGGTGTGAACATCAGCCCGGCGTACATCGCCTTCGCCCTGATGGCTACCCTGGTCGCCCTGATCGCGATCCTCGACTCGCGTAGCGCCCCGGTCTCCACTGAAAAGACTCAGGATGTTACCGCGGACCGTGCCATCAGCGACGAGGAAGAGCTCAAGGCCTACCTGAGCGCTCGCCTGGGTTGCACCGTCACCTCTGTGAAGATCACCGAGCTGGACATGGTGAACAACCTGACCCGCGCCACCGTCACCTACCAGCCCAAAGAAACCACCGAGGGCGGCACCCCCGCGGCAGTGGAGGCGGCACCGGCTAACGCAGTACCGATTGCGGCTCAGCCTGTAGCACCCCAGCCCGTAGCAGCTCAGACGGTAGCATCGCAGGCTCCTACGGCTTACCCTGCAGCACCTCAGGTTCCCACCGCCGAGGCGCACGCCACGCTGGACACCCGGATGATTCCGCTCCAGCGCACCCCGGTTTCCACCCCGGTAGGTAAGTAAGACCAACCGGTATCTAAGCCTCCGATTCACTCCAACCGCACAAACATCTCCGATATCCACGACACGCCGCCTCGGCGCACAGCCCAATACGCGCCGGGCGGCACCCCAGAAGGACGAAGACCCATGACTAACGCAGCCGCAAACATCATCCCCGCAGAGTGGAAGAGCATCAGCCTCGAATCCATGAACGAGAAGGCCGCCATGCAGACCCGCGTGGACCGCAAGTACATTGTCGATGCGGAAACCGCCGCCAAGGTACTCTCCACGCTCGACGCAGACGCCTCCGTCATGGAAATCAAGGGTCAGCGCGACTTCGCCTACGACTCGGTCTACTTCGACACCCCGCAGATGCAGAGCTACCACTCGGCAGCCTACAGCCGCCCGGACACCTTCAAGATCCGTACCCGTAGCTACCTGGACTCGGAGCTGACCTTCCTGGAGGTCAAGACCGACGGTGAGCAGGATATGACCGTCAAGAAGCGTATCCCGTACACCTTCGAGACGCGCGATACGCTCACCGCGGAAGGTCACGAGTACATCACCGCAGCACTCGGCGATATCCTCGCCGGCCCCGTGCATAAGCTGGAGGCGGTTCTGACCACCGGCTACCGCCGCACCACGGTCTTCTTGCCGCAGAGCGAGAAGAACCCGGTCGCCTCCCGCATGACGGTAGACACCAACCTGACCTGGACCCCTCTGTCCGAGAACATCCTCATGGCGGGCGTGAACTACCGTAACTTCCACGGCAACCTGGTCGGCACCACCTACGGCCTGCCGAATGCGGTCATTATTGAGACCAAATCCGGCGTGGAGCCCTCCGTGGCAGACCAGCACCTCTGGGATGCGGGTATCACCCCCGCGAAGATCTCCAAGTTTGCAACTGGCATGGCGGCGCTGAACCCGCAGCTGGCAAGCAATAAGTGGGCTGAAACCCTGAAGAACTGGATGCACCTGGAACCGGTCAATGGCACCCGCCTCAACGTGGATGACATGACCGAAGAGGACTACCAGAAGCTGCTGACCGAACACTACGCAGCCGCCTAAAACGGCAACCCGGGATGTGCGGGTAGGGTAGCGCACCTACCTTACCCGCACCTCCAGGCCCCTGACACAGAACCCTGACGCCAGGGCCCAACCCCAAGACTACTTACCCGAAACCCGCATCGGCACTACATAGTGCTGTGATACACGAAGAAGGAATACCGTGAAAAAGAACAGCATCATCAAGAGTGCAACCTCCATTACCCTCCTGGCGGCCCTGGCGTTGACCGGCTGCTCGGCAACCTCGACCTCGAATACCAGCGCTACTGCCACTATCGCGACCAGCACCTCCGCTTCGAGCACTTCGGACACCACCTCGAAGGTGGCAGACACCTTCTCCACCGACGTGAAGAACGGCGAGAAGCTCGCAGAGGACACCCACTATTCAGCGAAGGACGTCACCTGGGACTCCTCCAGCGAAGTTGCTATCGATCTTTCTAACCCGACCGCAACCAACGGCGTGACCGTCAGCGATGGCGTCATCACCATCACCAAGGCGGGCAACTACGAGCTCACCGGCACCTACGAGGGCCAGATCAAGGTTGAGGCAGCCGACAGCGACATGGTCCGCCTGATCCTGAACAACGCGACCATCACCAACTCCACCGGTGCGGCAATCAACGTTGTTGAGGCGGACGAGGTCGTTATCTACACCGCCTCGGGTACCACCAACACCGTCTCTGACGGCTCCTCCTACTCGGATACCGCCAGCGGCAGCCCCGACGCAGCCATCTACTCCAAGAGTGACCTGACCCTGGCGGGCGAAGGCACCCTGAATGTTGAAGGTAAGTACGAAGAGGGTATCCACACCACTGACGGCCTGGTCATTGCCTCCGGAACCCTGGAAGTGAACGCGGCAAACACCGGCATCAAGGGTAAGGACTACGTCGATATCCTGGACGGCACCGTCACCGTGACCGCAAGCCAGGACGGCATCAAGGCAACCAATGACACCGACGGCAACCGCGGCTGGGTACGCCTGAGCGGCGGCACCGTGAACATCTCTGCAGGTGATGACGGTTTCAAGGCTGAGCGCGTGCTGGAAATCTCCGGCGGTACCCTGAACATTACCCAGGCGAACGAGGGTATTGAGGCGCAGTACATCAACATCCTGGACGGTACCGTGAACGTGACCAGCTCCGATGACGGTATCAACGCCTCGTACAGCACCACCTCGACCAGCAGCGACTCGACCAGCACCGAGTCGGCTTCGACCTCCACTACGCAGACCGCCCAGACCACCCAGGGCAACCAGAACTCTGCACCCCAGGCACCCAGCGGTAGTGCGGGTCAGGCACCTGCAGACGGCGGTCAGGCTCCCTCCGGTACCGTGGGTTCCGGCACCATGGACCAGCCCCCGGCTGGCGGTGGCGCAGGCGGTGGCATGGGCGGTGGCGGCGGCACCTTCGAGGTCGTCGACGCAACCATCAACATCACCGGCGGTACCGTCACCGTGAATGCGAACGGCGACGGCATCGACTCTAACGGCACGGCAACGCTCTCCGGCGGCACCCTGATCGTGAACGGCCCCTTCACCGGTGGCAACGCCTCCCTAGACACCAACGGCGACCTGCTGCTCAACGGCGCGACCGTGACCGCGGCTAACTCCGGTGATATGTTCGAGGCTCCCTCGACCAACTCCACCAGCGGCTACGTGAAGATCAGCAACGTATCGAACCTGAGCGCAGGCACCACCGTACAGGTGGCAGACTCCTCCGGTAACGTGGTGGCGAACTACAAGGTCACGAACTCCAACACCGCGCTGATTCTGGTCTCTAGCTCCAAAATCACCAAGGGTCAGAGCTACACCGTGTACACCACCACCGATAGCGTGGATGCCTCCAGCACCACCCTGGCGTCTAACGCCACCTCGCTGGGTTCTTTCACCGCACGCTAGCGCTCCTTTACCGCAAGCTAAGCGGCAGGCGCGCCCCTCAAGCCCCGTGCTGGATGTACCGGCACGGTACCCTCTCTGAACCCGGTCTTGTGAATGAGCCGGAGGCAGAGACACACGCCCCGCAACGGACGTAGCGATACGTCCGGTGCGGGGCTCTGTGGTATCTGGTGTGCGGGCAAAGAGCGGGCTTTGGGCGCTCACGGTGAGGCGGAGGCTACGCTGCGCTCGCCGCGGGTGCAAAATAAAACGGTTGTTCCGGTGCGAAGAAGTGCTCTGATACGCAAAATAGGTGACGTTCAGCGAGACATTCAGGGCTGAAACAGGGTACTCTATAGTGTAGTAAAGACTGTTGAACGATCCGAGAGCGATGCGCCGCGCGTGCTGTTCGCCTCGGACAGGATGAAAGAGGGGGTCACGCCATGGGGCGCGGCCGTCAGAAGGCTAAAGCAACAAGGCAGGCTCGGGAGATGAAGTACTTCAGCCCCGAGACCGACTACAGCGCACTCGAGCGCGAGCTCAGCAGCGCGAAGAAAACGAAGTCCTCCGATTCGTCCCGCCGTCGCTATGACGACGAGGACGACTACTCGGCATACGCAGAAAAGTACGCGTCCTACGAGGATGAGGCATAAAGAATACGCGGAATGATTCGGTGCATATCGACCGAACGTATTCGACAGATGATGAACCGGCTTGAGACCCCGCACGGGGTGCTCAGCCGGTTTTTTCGTGCCCGCAGTTTGTGCGGATGCACTCAGGCGGATGCACTCAGGCGGATGCACCCGGGCGGATGCGCGAGGATGGGTAGCCCACGGGGGTTGTAACTGTGCGGAGCACAAAGCTAATACACATGTTTATACGTAGGTGTGCATAGCTCTACTTGGTAATAGAGCATAGTCAGTAATAAAAAAGTTTGAAATGAATAAACATACATAGCTTCTGCACAGCTTAGTCATGCCTGGCACAGAGAATAGACCAGCATTCTAGAGACATGAACAACGAACAGAACATGACTCAGAACATTGACCAGACCACCCAGACCGCGGCAGAACAAGCTAACGCAGCACAAACCGCCGCAGAGCAGAAGCTAGCCAAGAAGAAGCTCACCCGTCGAATCTTCATCGGCGGCGGCCTCGGCGCCCTCGCAGTAGTCGGAGGCGGCGCAGGCTGGGCGTACAACCGCTACCTGGCAGAGCACACCGAAATTGAAGACACCACCGCCTACGAGGCGGCAGCAGCTCAGGCGAACGCAAGCGCCTCCGGCTCCGCTACCGCAGACCCCACCGAACTGACCGGCGTGAAGGTCAACGGCCAGAGCCTCACCGCTAACGAAGGCTCGATTACCATCACCTCCAACACCACCGGTAGCGGCTCGGACGCGGTCGTCTCCTTCGTAGCAGACATCAAGCTCGACAACGCAACCCTGCTGCGAAGTGCCTTCGCCAACAACAAGTTCGGCCAGAACATCATCGACACCCCCTCGAACATTGCCTCCGAACACAACGGCATCTGGGCGATCAACGGCGACTACTACGGCTTCCGTACCACCGGCATCGTGATCCGAAACGGTGTTGTCTACCGTGACTCCGGCGCTCGCGAGGGTTTGGCCTTCTACCGCGACGGCTCCGTCAAGCTCTACGACGAAACCGCAACCAACGCCCAGACCCTCGTCAGCGAGGGCGTGTGGAACACCCTCTCCTTCGGCCCCGCACTGGTCAAGGACTCCGCAATCGTCGACGGCATCGACAGCGTCGAGGTGGACACCAACTTCGGTAACCACTCCATCCAGGGCAACCAGCCGCGAACCGGCGTGGGCGTGCTCGGCACCAACCACCTGGTCTTCATCGTGGTCGACGGCCGCTCCACCAACTACTCGCGCGGCGTGACCATGCCCGAGTTCGCCCAGATGTTCAAGGACCTCGGCTGCGTCAGCGCCTACAACCTGGACGGTGGTGGCTCCTCCGCCATGGTCTTCAACAACAAGCTGGTCAACCGCCCGCAGGGTGGCACCAAGGAACGCGGCACCAGCGACATCCTCTACATTGCAGGGAGCGCATCGTGATTATCCTGATACCCGCCTACAAGCCGGACCAATCGCTGGTCCGCCTTGCCCGGGCCCTGCGCGAACAGGACCCGGGCGCCGAAATCCTCGTCATTGACGATGGATCCGGCAGCACCTACGCACCAATCTTTACCGAACTGCGCATCGACGGCGTGACCGTGCAGACCCACCCCGCCAACAAGGGCAAGGGTGCGGCACTGCGCACCGGCATCGCCTGGGCGAAAGCAAACCGCCCCGGCGAGGTCATCGTCACCGCCGACGCGGACGGCCAGCACCTACCTCGGGACATCTTCCGTGTGGGTGTGCGCACCGAAACCGCGGCAGCAGCAGGGCAGAAGAGCATTATCCTCGGCGTGCGTACCAAGCCCGACCCGAACGCCGGCGAAGAAGGCACCAGGGTGCCGCTGCGCTCCAAAATCGGTAACAGCGCAACCGTAGGCTTCTTCGCCCTGGCGACCGGCACTCGCGTGGCTGATACCCAGACCGGTCTGCGCGGCTTCACCCCGCAAATCCTGGACTGGTTGCTACAGATTCCCGGCGATAAGTACGAGTACGAGTTCTCCATGCTGCTGCGCGCAACCCGCGCGGACGTGGACCTGGTGCAGGTACCCATCGTGAAGGTCTACGAGCCGGGCAACCCGACCAGCCACTTTAGGCCTCTGCGGGACTCGGCGCTGATTTACGCACCGCTGCTTGCCTTCCTGGCTTCGTCTTTCCTGACCGGCTTCCTCGTGGATGCTATCGCCCTGTTCGTCCTGGTGGGCATGGGCGTTCCGCTACTGGCGGCCGTGGTCGGTGCCCGCATCATTTCGGCGCTGACGAACTTCACCGTCAACCGAATGCTCATGCACGACGGAGGCGCACGCCCCTCCGCATCCTCCTCGCTGGTACGTTACACCGTGCTGGCGGTGGGCATCCTCGTAGCTAACGCGGCTCTGATGGAAGCTTTGACCGGCCTGGGAGCGTCCCTGCTGGTCGCCAAGATCCTGACCGAGCTGATTCTGATTCCGATCAGCTTCGCGGTTCAGCGCCGCTGGGTCTTTCTACCCACTCGGTGGCAGGAAAATACGCGAGAGAAGACAGTGGCAACTCACGCACCCTCGGGTTTGCGTGCGGTGAGCTACGAATCTGCTCGCATGGAGGCTGCCGGTATCCGTACCGGCGTGCGCGCCTCCCAGGTACGCCCCTAGCTTGTCTACCCTAGCGGCTAGTTCACTAGTGGTTAGTTTGTTAGGGGCTACCTACAAAACTTCTCCCACCCGTCAGTCGTGAGGGTGGGTGGGAGATGCAAGCTGCCGCACCACAAGCGGCAGCATTCTGTTCACGAAAAGCCCCCGCTGAAACTCAACGGGGGCTTTTCGTATGTGGCATCCTTCAGAAACCTATTGGCTCACCGGCTTCCAAAGGATAATGCGCCGATTAGCGGCCGGGGATCAGACCACCGGGGGTAATCAGGAACGGCGGGTTGTGGTTAACAGCCGGGTTAGTTACGTAACCAACACGAGCCGCACGGGTCGGGTGCTTGGGTGCACGCTTCGGCCAGGGCTTCACTGCCGGGTTCGGGTCCTTCTTGCCCTGCACCATAGCCAGTGCGCTCGCCGCGTTCACAATGCCGGAGCCGCACGCGTTCACATCGCAGGTAAGCGGCTTGGAGCTCTGCTTCAGAATCTGCTTTGCACGCTCAGCGTTCAGCGAGGGATCCACGGACTTCATCAGGGCAATCACGCCAGCAACCTGAGGTGCCGCCATGGAAGTGCCGTCGTACTCGGTGTAGCCTGCGCCGGTGGACACGGTGGTACCCAGATCCACGGTGGACATGATGCTGCTGCCGGGGGCGCTCACATCAACAAGCTTGCCGTAGTTGGAGAAGTCGCTACGCTTACCCTCCTGGTCGGTAGCGCCCACCACGATCGAACCGCCGCAGTTAGCCGGAGCGACCTTGGAGGTGTCCTGACCGTCGTTACCAGCTGCAACGACGAGAATCGCGCCGCGCTTGTTCACCTCAGCAATAGCCTTGGAGTAGGTTGCGGGGCAGGTACCCTCGCCGCCGAGGGAGAGGTTAATGATCTTGGCGGGGTTGGAGTTCGCGGGAACACCCTCAACGGTGCCGCCGGCTGCCCAGACCATTGCATCCGCAATGTCGGAGTCGTAGCCGCCGCACATGCCCAGAGCACGCACGGGCAGGATCTTGGTGGAGGGTGCCACGCCGACGATACCGCGCTTATTGTTCATAATTGCGGCGATGGAACCGGCAACGTGGGTGCCGTGCCAGTTCGACTCGCTTGCCTCGGAGTCAGCACCGCAGACGCCCGCTTCTTCCCAGTTGCCCTGGTCGGTCGGGTCGGAGTCGCGGCCGTTACCGTCACGGGCGATGGAGGGCTCGGTGATGAAATCGTAGCCGGGCAGAACGTTCGCGTCCAGGTCGGGGTGCTTGACGATGCCGGAGTCAATCACAGCAACGGTCACGCCAGCGCCCTGGGTGGTCTTCCACGCCTCGGGTGCGGCCAGGCCCTTGGTGCCGTGCAGGTTCCACTGCTGCGGGTAGAGGGTGTCGTTCGGCGCTACAACCTGGTTCGACGCCTGAGAGGCCTGAGCTACCTGAGCCACCTTGGAGGTGGTGGCGGTACGAGTGCGCGCGGTGGAGCGGCGCAGCAGGTCGGGCTCAACCGATGCAACGGAGGGGTTAGAGCTCAGGGTTGCCATGTACTTCTCTGCCTGCTCTGCGGTGAGTTTGGAGGAGAGGGTCACCACGGTTGCCTTCTGGGCGGTGGTGCGCACGTAGTTGGTTTTGATTTTGAAGAGGTCGTCGACGCTCTTCACCTCGGAGGTGAGTCCCTGGTAGAGGGCGTCGTTCCAGGTGGCGACCTGGGTGCCTGCGGGGCTTGCCCAGTTGACGCCGCCCGCGTTTAGTGCGCTATCGGTGTAGGTGATAACGAAGCGGTTGAAGCCTGCCTTCTGCTGCTTGGAGCTGAGGGAGGAGATGGTGGTGTGCGCCTTGGCACGTTCGGCGCTGTTAGCCTTTGCGGGTGCCGCGAAGGATGCGGGTGCGCCCAGGGTTGCGACGAGTGTTGCTGCAGTACCCAGGCTCAGTGCGGTGCGTGCGATGCCGCGTGCTGAGGGGTGAGTGGTAAAAGACATCGGGGTCCTTTGCGTATGTGAGTGCCGGAAGCGGCAAGTGGGTTGGTTATTCACCCACATAAATGCACCTTCGAGAAAATATCTGCATTCTTTTGTGTATTTGCTTGTGAGGAGCGAATAGAAAAAGAAAATGCACATCACTGCATTGATGTGTATTTTTCTCTAAAACCCCCGTGTGGGAGTTCTTCGGAAGTAGTTTATGTGGTGAGATATCGCTATCCTAGCACCTTTTTCCAGGTATATAGCGGCTAAAGCTCGATAGTGTGGCGTAAATAATGAGATTTTTCCTTCATGTAAATGCAGATAAAGAAATGCCTAGTCGAGGTATTCTGGCGCCTTAAAGTGAAGATTTAAATTTTGCTCATCTTTGCATAAAATGATCTGCATCACAAAGGTTATTTTATTCATAAAGTAACCCAAAAAGGGTGCTAGAGTATCTCACGGTGCGTACCCGTGCATGCACATTGTGAAACCAAATCACAGCCTACACAATGCACCAACACCTCACTCTTCCGTATTCACTCGTACCGAGCGCACGCCCTCAACGCGAATCGACAACGCTACGCCACATCGTGCGCACCCGGTACCACTCACCTCAAGGACGTCCATGCTTCGCATTGCTCGCCCCTCGCAGGCGCGCTCCTCACAGCGTTCCCTGCTGAGCTTCGTCACCGCAACCTGCCTGCTCTCGGCAAGTGTGATCCCCGCCGTGGCGGCACAGCCTTCTAACGCCGCGCAGGCTACCCAGCCCAAGGCATCTGCGGCGGCACAGGCTTCTCACACCGCCCAGACCTCCAATACCGCGCAGGCTGCGCCCGTGGCGTACAACCGCTTCATCATCACCTACACCGATGAGGCGAAGAACGCCGCCTCCGCCGACGCCACCGCAGACCAGATTGACTGGTCCGCAGCCGCCGGTACCCAGCAGGCAACCTGGGCCGACGCACTCTACGCGGGCATCACCTCCGAGGTGAAGAGCATTGACGAGCTGCTCAACATCAAGACCAGCTACGTCCGCTCCACCGCGCTGGACGCCAGCGTGGTCACCACCTCCGCGGAGCTCACCCCCGCCCAGGCGCAGCAGTACATGGAAGCCCTGAGCGCAAACTCCAAGGTCGCCTCCGTCTCGCCCGATATGCGCCGCTACGCCACCGTGGATAGCACCGCAGAAACCGTCAAGATCAACGACCCGAAGATGAACCGCATGTGGTCCCTCACCGGTGAAAAGGGCGTCTCCGCGCTGGAGGCGTGGGGCACCACCCGCGGCAAGGGCGTGACCGTGGCGGTGCTGGACTCCGGCATTACCGCCCACCCGGACCTGGACGCTAACGTGCTGCCCGGCTACGACTTCATTGCCGAGTCGGCGTTCTCCAATGACGGCGACGGCCGCGACTCCGACCCGACCGATGCCGGCAACTGGACCGTAGATAACCAGTGCTTCACCGGTTCGAAGGCGACCGCCTCCGACTGGCACGGCACCCACGTGGCGGGCACTATCGCCGCTATCGCAAACAACAATGAGGGCATCGCCGGGGTGGCACCCGAGGCGAAGATCGTGCCCGTGCGCGTTCTGGGCGCCTGCGGCGGCTTCGACTCGGACATCACCGACGGCATTATTTGGGCTGCCGGTGGTAGCGTGCGCGGCGTACCCGCAAACCAGAACCCCGCCCAGGTCATTAACATGTCCATCGGTAGCGAGGGCACCTGCACCACCCCGTACCGCCAGGCGATTGCTCAGGCGAATAAGCGCGGCTCGATCGTGGTCGTCGCAGCGGGCAACAACAACTTTGACGCCTCGAAGTCCAGCCCCGGCAACTGCGAGGACGTCATCAACGTGGGCGCAACCGATAAGAACGGCAAGCGCTCCTACTTCTCCAACTACGGCTCCCGCGTGGATGTGAGCGCACCCGGTGGCGACCGCCGCTACTGGGGTGGCGGTATTCTCTCCACCCTGAACGCCGGTAAGACCGCTCCCGGTAAGGCTGACTACGCCGAGTACCAGGGCACTTCCATGGCGGCACCGCATGTTGCCGGTATTGTGGCGCTCATGAAGGCGGTCGACCCGAAGCTGACCTACGCTCAGGCGAAGAAGGTTCTGCAGTCCACCTCTCAGGGCGTTGAGTGCGACCAGTCCGCGTGCGGTTCCGGCATTGTGAATGCGGCGCGTGCGGTTCAGCAGGTCCGCTCCGACCGTGAGGCTGCTGATGCTGCTGCGGCTGAGGCGGCACGCAAGAAGGCTGAGGAGGAGGCCGCACGTAAGAAGGCTGAAGAGGACGCTAAGCGTCAGCAGGCCCCCGCTCCTAAGGTGACTCCTGCACCGAAGGTGACCCCCGCTCCTAAGGCTAGCCGACCGGTGACCCGCCCGTCCCGCCCGGTGACTCGCCCCTCCTACCCGTCGCGTCCGCGTTACGGTTACACTCCGCGTTACCGCTCCTGGTACGGTGCTTCCGCGAAGACCTACCCGAGCAGCGGTTACCCGAGCAGTGGCTACCTGGGCTTCGCGACCGGTAACCACCGCTAGTTATCTCCACTAGTCGAGTTAGAGTTTAGATACGAAAAGCCCCCGATGAGTTCCCTCATCGGGGGCTTTGCTATACCTGCAGGGCGAATCTACAAAGATTCACCCCGGCATGCGCGGTTAGTACTTTTCTTCGGCCTCGCGAGGCTTCTGCGCGGGGTTGGTGACCAGCGGCTCGTCCTGGGCGATGGGCTCAGCGTCACCGTTCAGGTCGTAGACCTGGGCATCCTCAGGGATTTCCATCGCCGGGGCGCCGGGAATCCGGTCGTCAGGAATCTGGCTGTAGCCGTCGGCGAGGTTCTGCTCATGGGTGCCAGCCGCCTGCGCGGATGCTGCAGCGGTCGCCTCAGCCTCGCCTGCACCGTCGGCAATCTTTTCCTTAGAAGCGCCAGCGCTCAAACCCTTGATGATGACCTTGCGCGGCGGGCGCTGGAAGGCAAGTTTGCCGTTGGCGTCCAGGTTTCCCGCCTTTTTAGCCAGGTTGAAGCTGTTGATAATGCCTCGGCTACAGAAATACTTATCGCACTTGATGCGGTTTCCCCCCGCGAGGGTGAACGCCTCCTCAACCTGCTTGGTGGTTATGGAAGTGCCATTGACCAGCTGCTGAGCCAGCAGAGCGGAGACGTGCGGTGCCGCCATGGAAGTGCCGCTCTCGTAGTCGTAGCTGAACTTGGTGTTATCCGGGCGGTCGAGGCTATTCATGGACAGGGTGAGAATGTCCTCACCCGGTGCCGAGATGTTAACCCTCGTGCCGTAGTTCGAGAAGGATGCTCGCGTGCCAGCTTTGGTGGTTGCGCCAACCGTGATGACGCCCATGCAGTTGGCGGGTGCGTATTTGGAGGCCTCCGTGTTGCCGTTACCAGCCGCAGCGACCACGATTGCGCCCTTGGAACGGGCAATGTCGATGGCGCGCTGGTAAGCAGCGGGGCAGCGGCTTACAGTGCCCAGAGACATGTTGATGATCTTGGCGGGGTAGGTGTTATCCGGTACTCCGTCAACGTGTCCGCCGGCAGCCCAGATGATGGCGTCGGCAATGTCGGAGGTGC